>Ga0172370_10008196_pt1 | contig 12602 bp, 7 predicted proteins | sample LakKiv5m_FD_114538 | JGI IMG/M metagenome (GOLD analysis project Ga0172370, IMG submission 114538) | Freshwater microbial communities from Kabuno Bay, South-Kivu, Congo - kab_022012_11.5m | ecosystem: Environmental > Aquatic > Freshwater > Lake | place: Democratic Republic of the Congo...
CGCGCACCACGGCGACGGGCGGCACCGGTCTCGGCCTTTACCTCGTGCGCCGCAGCATCGAAGCCCACGGCGGCCGCGCCAGGGCCTTCCCGCGCGAAGGAGGCGGTCTGGTCATCGAACTGTCGCTTCCGATCGAGCGATGAACGGAGGTCATGTGGACGCGCCGAGGGTCATCTCGCTGCGGATCGCGACGCGCGACACGGGCGGCCGTGAGGTCCTCTACGCGCACCCGACTCGCATCATCGCAGGACTCCGGAGTGCGCGCGGTCGTGGCTACGCGGGCGTGCTCCTGTGCGGTCCAGAGGTCGTGCTGCACCCCGATCTGCTCCCGGTCGCTCAGGCGGCGCGGTCATTGTCGCTCGTGCTCGCCGTCGAGATGCACCTCTCGGGCGATCTCGTGCGCTCGCTCGACGCGTTGCGCTCGGTCGCACCGGTCGTGGCGGTCGTCGCGCCCAACCCGGAGGATCCCTTCGTGGCGATGCGCGCGCTTCGCGAGACGCTCGCAAGGGGTCGCCTGATGGGCGTGCGCTTCGACACGAGTGGCGTCATCCGATGCGCCGCGGCGCCAATGCGGGACGACGTCCCGATCGGTCGCCCGCCCGGCTTCGCGGCGACGTTTGCGGCGAGCTGCGATCGGTGTGGCATGCGCGACCGCTGCGCCGGTCTCGAGCCGAGCGCGCTCGTCCGCTTCGGGGCGCGCGTGCGACCCTTCCCGCAAGCCGTCTCCAACCAGGCCGATCTCGAGCCGATCCTCACGCTTGCGGACGCCACGCTCGAGGCATGCCCCATACGTCTCGGTCGCGTGACGCTGCCTCCCGGTGCGGGCCGGCGCGGCGTCGTCGTGGCCCGGGACGACGCACTCGCCATACATGCCGCCATCTCCGATTCGTTTCCGGACGAGGCGATCGGGTCCATTCGCGACACCACGGGCCAGCTCTACATCGACACGTCGACGAAGCCGCGTCTGGACGACTTCGCGGCGGATCTGCGCCTGCTCGTAGCGGCGCGGGCGTGCGAGACGTGCGACCGGCGGGTAGCGGCCGGCGGCGATTGCCCGGGCGCCGTGGTGCCGGACGCGCAGAGCCCCTTTGAAGCCGAGGAAGACTGGCTCTGTCGGCGGCTCGGGGCGTTTACCGGCACGCTCGTCGACATCGGCGCGGGGCCGGTTCGTTCACTCGCGCGTTTCTTCGACGGGGTCCGCGAGCACCGCGCGCGCTACGTCGCGCTCGATCCCAATGCACACGCGCTGCGAGGCTCCGCGGCGACGCTTCCCGAGGGCGTGTACATCCGAGCGATGGGCGAACACGTGCCGTTGCCCGATGGCTTCGCGGATCAGGTCTCCGTGTTGCGCGCTTGGAATCACGTCGTCGATCCGCGTCAGGCGCTGCGCGAGATTGCCCGCATCCTGCGGCCCGGAGGGACGCTGCTCGTGGTCGACAACGAGGCCTTCGGGCTCGTGCGAAGCGCGGCGCAGCTCGCCGCGGCACACGCCATTCCGGTCTCGGACACGCCCTTCGAGCACTTCCGCAACGCGCGCGCGGCGGATGTTCGCGCGTTCATCGAAGGCGACGACGCGCGCGCGTTTGACATCGTCGAGGTCCGCCCGGTTGCGCGCGGCACGTCGAACCAGTGGAGCGTCGAGGCGCGCAGGCGCGGCTTCGAGATCACCTCTTCGCGCGGTCCAAGATCCACCAACGCCAGCTGATGATGTGCGGGATCATGTCGAGCACCAAGCGGTCGCCCGTGATGCAGAAATTGGCGTTGACCTCCGTGCCGAGGAAGACGGTGTTGCCCTGTACGGTGTAGGCAGCCGAGTCCGTCGTCGGGCCCTCCGAAACGGTCGCCGAGCACGTGCACTGGCCGGGGGTGTAGACGCATGCGAGCTTGCCGGGCTTGACGAGGGCCTTGCACGCCGCCTCGCCCTGCAACCCCGGCTTGGCCGCCGCGAGACATGCGTCCGAGAAGCCCCACGTAGCGGCGATCGCGTAATCACGCGCGATGGTCACCATGCCGGCGTCGTCGAAGGTCATCGTGCCCGTCGTGATCGACTCGCAAGCGACGGTGCCGCCGGGCTTCTTGCACGCAGACAGGTTGTCGTAGGGATGTTCGCAGAGCGCGGCAGCCGCGGCCGGATCTTCGGGGCACAGCTTCACGAACGACCACACGCCCAACAGCTCGCCGCCGCATGGCGCGAATCCAGCGAGCGGACAGCTCGGCACGGTGGCCGTTGCGTCGCTCGCGATCCCGCCGGGCACCGGTGCGTCGGTTGCCCCCACGACCGCGCCGGCGTCGCTCGGGACGGTGGCGTCCGCGATCGCGTCCGCGGGAGGCGTCGCGAGATCGATGGCGGCGATCGCGTCGCCCGTGGAGGACGACGCGGACGAGCCGCACGCCGCGATGACGAGCACCGCGATGGGGAAGACAGCTCGCGCGGCGCGGGTTCCGAGGGTGCGCATGATGGAGCTAGCATGCCTTGCCACGCGACCCGCAGCAACTCACACGTGCGGGCAGACCGATCGCGTTCGTTTGCACGTTTAGACCGATCCAACCTACCATGCGTCCTTTCTTGAGCGGCCGGCCGCCGCTCGCGGGTGTTTCCTTGTCCCACACGCTTTCCAGAATGGGCCGCCGACGCTTCCTCGGGACCGCCGCCCTGGCCGCTGCCAGCCTTGGATTGCCGCGCCTCGCCTTCGCGGACGAGCAGCGCTTCATCGGTGTCGACGAGCTCAAGATCGGCATGAAGGGCTACGGCCTCACGGTCATGAAGGGCACGAAGATCGAGCGCTTCACGTGCGAGGTCATCGAGGTCCTTCAGAAGGCCCTGCCCGCGCAGGACATCGTCCTCATCCGGTGCGCTGGCCTGAACCTCGAGCACTCCGGGATCATCGCCGGGATGTCGGGTAGCCCGATCTACTTCGACGGACGGCTCGCCGGCGCGCTCGCTTACGGCTGGGGCTTCCAGAAGGATCCCATCGCGGGTGTGACGCCGATCGCCGACATGGTGCGCGAGATGCGTCGACCGCTCGGACCCGTGCTCAAACCGCAGAAGTTCCAGCCGCTGCGGACTGTCCAGCGCGAGCTGCCGGGCGGCTTGCTTCCGGTCGCCGTGCCCATGTCGGTGAGCGGCCTGGCGCCCGAGATCGTCGCCGAGATGGGCTCAGCGCTGCGCGACGCTGGCTTCGTTCCGCTGCAAACGACCGGCGGCGGCACGGGCACGGAGAAAAACCCGCCCTTCGTAGGCGGCGCGGCGGTCGGTGTCGCACTGATGCGAGGCGACGCTGAGGCGACCGCGATCGGCACGGTCACCTACGTCGAAGGCGATCGCTTCGCCGCATTCGGCCACCCCTTCAACGGTCTCGGTCAGATCCACATGCCGGTGACGGGCGCCGCGATCCGCACGGTCATCGCGATGCAGTCCTCGTCGATGAAGCTCGGCGTGGCGCTCGATGACGTGGGCGTGCTCGAGCAGGACCGGCAGCCCTGCATCGCCGGTCGGCTCGGCCAGAAGAGCCGCATGGTCCCGATCACCTGTACCGTGAAGAGCCGCGACACCGGCGCGTCGCGAAGCTGGACGTTCCGCGTCAACGATCATCCGATGGTGCTCCCCCTGCTTGCGGGGATGGCCGTCGGCAACGCGCTCGGAGTGTCGGAGTCGCTGCCCGAAGCGGCGACCGTGGACATGCGACTCGAGGTCCGGACGCCGGGTCGGGAGCCCGTCGTTCTGGTTGAGCGGCTCACCACGACCGGCGGCACGCTTCGCATGGGCGAACCGCGCATGCTGGTCATGCAGGTGCTCTCGACGCTGACGCAGAATGGCTTCGAGCGCCTCGACGTGGATGGCGTGTCGTGCGACTTCCAGGTCGAGCAGTCGCGGCGGATCGCGCTCATCGAGGGCGCGTGGACGGACGGCGAGGATGTGCACGTCGGCGAGCGGGTGTCCGTTCGCGTGCTGGTGGTCGCGGCGGACGCGAAGCCCGAGCGCGTGACGATCGATCTGCCGCCGATCCCGGAGGAGCTCGAGGGACAGAGCCTCGAGATCCGCATCGAGCCCGGCTCGAGCGTGCAGTCGGACCTGCCGCAGCCGGCCTCGGTCGACGACGTGCTGCGGGTCGTGCGGGCGCGCATGCCGCACAACATGCTGTGCGCGAGCTACCGCATCGGGGACCCGACGCTGCTCATGCGCGGTGTGCGCCTCAGGCGCCTGCCAGGTGGACTGCGAGACGAGATCGGGGGGCCCGCGACCCAGACGGGTTCGGGCGAGGAGACCGTGCTCGTCAAGAAGCTGACGCCCTGGGTCCTCAACGGCCGCAAGACGATCCGCGTGCGCGTCCTGCCGGCGCGATGACCGGGCGAAACAACGCAACTCGAACGAGGGAAGTTACCGTGAGCATTCGTCTTTTCAGTCTCTCTCTGGCCGGCCTGCTGGTCGCGGCGATCGCCGCCCCGGCGGCCGCCGCACCCACGCGCGAGTGGCGCTTCGCGTCGCCTGCCGATTTCCGCGCCGGCACCTTCGAGGGCCTCGTCGTGGGCGCGGAGTCGGGTCTGCGCGCAGCACCGTCGCTGAAGCGGCTGGACGTCGAGGCCGAGCTCATCCACTGCTGGGCGCGGGTCGGAGATGACGTGTGGCTCGGCACGGGCCTCGAAGGACGCATCTTCCGCGTGCACGGCAAGACGGTCACGAAGGTCGCCGACATCGATTCGACGCTGGTGGCCTCGCTCGCGGACGACGGGGACGACGGCGTTTACGCGGGAGGTGTCGGAAACGGCAAGATCTGGCGGGTCACGCGCGACGGAAAAGTTAATGAAATTGTAAAGATTGTTGGAGCAGATCACATCTTCGCTCTGGTGCGTGACGGCGAGACGCTGTATGCGGGCACGGGCCCCGGCGGCAAGGTCTTCCGCGTCAAGGGCGGCAAGGCCGACGTCTGGTTCGAGACGGGCGCAGACCACGTGCTCTCGCTGTCGCGCGCGCAGGGACGCCTGCTCGCCGGCACGGGTGGCGAGGCCCTGGTCTTCGAGGTCACGGGCGCGAAGGAGGGGCGTGCGATCGCGCGCTTCGACGGCGCGGAGGTGCGATCGCTGCTCGTCGACGGCGACGCACTCTACGCCTCGGTCAACGGGGGCCCGACCGCCGCGCCGCTGTCCTCCCTCAAGCCGACGCCGGCCCGCCCCGGCGGCACGCCCGCCGCGCCGCCCGTGGGTGCGCCCCCTCCGGCGGCTCCGATTCCGCCCCCGAAGAAGCCCGGTGGCGCGGGCGCGGCCGGTGGCGCGGGCGCCGTCTGGAAGGTCGACGTTGCGGGCCGCGTGGATCGCGTGCTGACGTCACCCGAAGGGATGGTGACGGAGGTCACGCTGGTGGGCGGCCGTGTCGTGGCGGGCACCGCACGCAGCGGTCGCGTCGTTCGCCAAGACGCGGACGGCGACGCGGAGGTCCTGTTCGACCTCTCCGAACGCCAGGTCCTCGGTCTCGTGACCGGCAAGGGCGGCCTGCGCATGGTGCTGACGGGTCAAAGCGCCGCGGTCTACCTCGTCGGCGAGGGCAGCTCCGACCCCGTCTTCACGACCAAGGAGCTCGACGCGGGCGCGCCGGCCACCTGGGGCCGCCTGCACGTGGAGTCCGAGGGCAAGGTCAAGGTCGAGACGCGCAGCGGCTGGTCCTCCAACGCCGATCAGGGCTGGTCGGGCTGGGAGAAGCTCGACGACGGCAAGGTCGCCTCACCCCGCGCGCGCTACCTGCAGATCCGGGCCCGCCTCGGTTCCGACACGGTCCTGCGCGAGCTGCAAGCGTTCTACACGCCGCTCAACCGCGCACCGCTGCTCTCGGACGTGAAGGTCGGCTCCGCCGGCCCACTCGCGCGGCCCGTCGCGGGGACACCGGTGTCGACCAAGCAGAGCATCACCTGGCGGGGCGAGGATCCCGACGGTGACACGCTGGTCGCGCGGCTGTGGTACCGCGCCAAAGGCGGAGGACGCTGGGCCCCGGTCGTGGAGCAGCCCGTTGCCGGCGTCAGCTACGCGTGGGAGACCGATGGCCTCCCGGACGGCGAGTACGAGGTCAGGGTCGAGGTCTCGGACGAGAAGGACAACGCCCTCGGCGAGGCGCTGAAGGTCGCGCGTACCTCGCGAAGCTTCCTCATCGACCGCAGCCGGCCTCAGATCGAGAGCTTCAAGCTGTCCGGTCGCCGCCTGCGCGCGACGCTGTCCGACGGAGCCGGCCGTATCGACGGCGCCGAGCTGAGCGTCGACGGCGGACCGTTCCTGCCGCTCAGGCCCGCGGACGGCCTCTTCGACGCCCGGAGCGAGAAGCTCGACGTCGCGCTGCCCCCCATCATCGGCCCGGGCCCCCACGTCTTCGTGCTGCGCGTTTGGGATCAGAGCGGCAACGCGGCCGGCGCGCGCATCGAAAGCCCGGTCGAGTAGCGCCGGAGCGGGGCGTGCTCGACCTGACGACGCGGGGGCTTCCCTGGTGCCGCCTGGGCACGTGGCCGACACCGCTGGAGGTCCGGCCCGATGTCTCACAAGCCCTTGAACTTATTGATGATATGGCGCTGTTCGTGAAGCGGGAGGACCTCTCCAGCGCGCGCTATGGCGGCAACAAGGTCAGGGCGCTCGAGCCGATCCTCGGACTGGCCACGGCCGGCGGTGCACGCTCCCTCGTCACGTTCGGGCCATACGGATCGAACCACGTGCTGGCGGTCGCGCTGCATGGCCAGGCGGCCGGCCTGCCGCTCCGTGCCCACTTGACGCCCCGGGCCGTCGCGCGCGAGCCCGCCCGCAACCTGCTGCGCACGTCGGCTGCGGGCGCGGAGCTCGTCGCGCACCCGCTCGGCGCCACGATCGCGTGGCCGTACCTGAGCGAGCGCCTGAGCAAGGGCGCGGTCTTCGTGCCGCCCGGCGGATCCTCCTCTGAGGGAGCGCTCGGCGCCGTGCAGGCCGGCCTGGAGCTCGGCACGCAGCTCGGCGAGCGAGGGATGGGGCCGGTGACGGTGTACGCGGCGTGGGGCACGGGGAACACGGCGTCCGGTCTCGCGGTGGGGCTCGGTCTGGCCGGCCGCGAGGACACCGTGGTCGCGGTGAGGGTGGTGCCCCGAGCCGCCGCAAACCGGCTGCTCTTCGCGCTGTCGATGCGCCGCGCGACCTCGGCCGTCGCGCGCGTGCTGGGCGAGGTGCCGCGTCCGGTCGCGGTCCGACTTGAGCACCGTGCTTGCGGGCCGGGCTATGGACTCCCGACGCCGGCCTGCGAGCGGGCCGCCCGGGCCCTCGCGGCGTGCGGCGTTCCCGCGGATGGGGCCTACGTGGCGAAGACCGCCGCGGCGCTCGTCGCCGACGCCCGCGACGGGGTGTTGCGTGGGCCCGCGGTCCTCTGGGCCAGTTGGGCCGGACCCGTCGCCGCCCTCGCCCCCTCGGAGCTGGCCGCCGCCCGCGAGCGCCTCTGCCCGGTGCTCCGACGCTGGGCCGACGCGGCCCTCGCCGCCCCGGAGGTCCCATGACCGAGCCCGCGCGTCAAGGCGCCCCGGATCTCCTTTTGTCGAGCGGCTTCCTTGCCTTCGCTCGCCACATCGGGGTCCTGCGCGCGCTCGAGGAGGCCGGCCAGCCGGTGAACGCCATCGTCGGGACCTCGTCCGGCGCCCTCGTCGGCGCCCTGCGGGCGGCGGGCCTTCCGAGCACCGCCATCGAGCGGGCGGTCCTCGCTCGTCCCCCGTGGCGCTACCTCGGCCCGCACGCCGCCCTGTGGCGCGGCCTGTTCACGATGGACCCGCTTCGCGTCTGGCTCGCAGACCAACTCCCGCCGCGCTTCGAGGACCTGCCTTGCCCGTTCGCCGTGGGCGTGACCGGCCCCGGCGGCAGGCACCGCCTCGTCTCGAGCGGCCCGCTGCCCGACGCCGTCGCCGCGTCGTGCGCCCTGCCCTGGTTCTTCGTACCGATCCGCCTCGGCGGCGAAGCCCTCTCCGACGGAGGCGCGTCCGATCGCCTCGCGATAGACGCCTGGCGCCGCTGGCGACCCGCGCGGCGCGCCATCGTCCACCTGGTCGAGCGCACGGCGGGCCGCGAGGCGCCGGCGGACCTGGCCGGCTGCGTCCTCGTCGAGACGCCACGCTCTGGCGCGTCGTTTCTAAGCCTCGGCGACGTGCCGGCCCAGATCGCCGCCGCGCGAGCGCTCGCCGCGGCCGCTCTGGGACGCCAGACGAGCATCGACATCCTGGCCGCGACGTCGTAGCCTTCCCCCGCAAACCCACGGCCCTTGGCGCGAGTCCGTCGGCGCCCGGCCACGTGGGAACGGAGGCCACCATGTCAGATCGATTGGGCCGGATCTTCTCGCTCTCCCTCCTACTCGCCCTCGCGGCGCCGGGCTCGGCGTTGGCCATCCCCCCGCTCGGCGTGCCGGTCCAGGGCGGCCTCCTGACGAGCGGCGGCACGCCGACCTCCGATGGCAACTACGCGATGACCTTCGCGATCTACGCGAGCAACGCGGCCACGACCGCGCTGTGGAAGGAGATCCATGTCGCCGTGCCCGTGCAGGCCGGCCTGTTCTCGCGCGTACTGGGCTTCGAGGACGAGACCAAGCCGCTCTCGGTGGCGCTCTTCGCCGCGAACCCGGAGCTGTGGCTTGGCCTCAAGGTGGGCGGCGATCCCGAGCTGCCGCGCGTGCGCTTGTGGTCGGCACCTTACGCGATGGTCGCCGGCCACGCCGTCGAGGCCGAGGGCGTGACGACGCCGCTCGGCGCGGACAAGGTCGACTTCAACTACGCGGCCTCGTCCGGCAAGGGCGGCGCGGCCACCGATCTGGCCTGCACGCTGTGCGTGGGCGAGGGCGAGATCGCCGCGGGCTCCGTCACGGCCGACAAGCTCGGCTTCACGTACGCGGGCTCCTCCACGAAGGGCGGCGCCGCCACGAGCGCGCTCGGCCTCGAGTGCACCGGCTGCATCGACGCGTCGCACATCGCGCTCGGCAGCATCAGCCCGGACCGCCTGGCGATGGGCGCGGGCTCGGGCCTCGACGCGGACAAGCTGGACGGCCACTCGAGCGAGGAGTTCTTCCTGAAAAGTGAAGCGATTCCAGCCATGTATGCGCTCACCGGCGAACAGAACGTGGACGACGGGGTCCCGATCTTGGCCGCGGTCCGCGCGCCAGCGTCCGGCGCGTTCAAGAAGGCGCACCTCGACGCGTTCGGCCTCAAGTACATCGTCCCGCTCTCCCAGTCGCTGGCCTACGTCAAGACGACCGACACCGACTTCGGCGACGGCGTCGGCGACGGCGTCATCATCGCGGGCACGGGCACCGACGCGGGCGTGACGCTGCCCACGGTCAACGGCGACGGCGGCGATGGCCCGATGACGGTCAACGGCGGCACTGCCTCGATCAACACGACCACGCTGCCGGTCAACGCGATCGGCGGCAACAAGCAACTGATAGTTTCGAATACTTCCGGACTCAAGAAGGGCCAAATCCTGCTCTTGCACCAGACGCAGGGTTCGGGCGCGGGCACCTGGGAAGAGGTCATCGTCTCGGATATCGCAGACGCGCAGAACGTCAACGTCGTGTCGCCGCCGAAGGCCACCTACAAGACCGGCGGCGCCGATGTCGCTCAGGCGGTCGTGGTCCCGCGCTACACGGACCTCACGGTCTCGGCCGGCGCCACGCTGACGGCACCGGCGTGGGACGGCAAGACCGGCGGCATCCTGGCGTTCAAGGCGAGCGGCACGGTCAAGATCGAGGGCGCGATCACCATGGCGGGCAGGGGCTTCCGCGGCGGCACGGCCGCCCCCTCCGGCTCGGACTACGTGGTCAACAACCAGGGGGAAGGCACACCGGGCGGCGGCAGCAAGTCCGCGGCGGCCAACGGCAACGGCGGCGGCTCCGGCTGTGGCCAGGAGGGCGGCGCGGGCGGCGGCTACGCGGCGCAGGGCACCAACGGCACCAAGTCCGGCTGCGCATGCGGCTCCACGGCGACGGGCGGCTGGGCCGTGGGTGACCAGAACCTCAAGACGGCCTTCCTCGGCGGCGGCGGCGGCGCCTCCGGCTCCCACGGCGGCGGCGGCCGCGACGGTGCCAACGGCGGACCGGGCGGCGGCCTCGTGCTGATCGGCGCGGGCACGCTCACCGTCTCGGGCGTCATCAACGCGAACGGCGCGACGGGCTCGGGCGGCTACTGCGCGAACGCCGCGGCGCAGCCGATGGGCGGCGGCGGCGGCGGCGCGGGCGGCGGCATCTACCTCGTGGCGTCCAAGGTGACGGTCCAGGGCAGCGGCGTGACGGCGGTCGGGGGCCCGGGCGGCGGGAACAACAATTGTGGTGGTTGTAATCCGTCAGGTGCCGGCGGCGCGGGTTCGGCCGGCCGGATCTTCCTCGCCGGCACGCAGGTCACGGCGGTGACGACGCCGACCCCGACCATCGACCAGAGCGGGGGCACGCAGCTACTCGGCACCTACCGCTCGGCCGTCACGGACACGCTGATCGTCGCGGCGAAGCTCACGAAGGTCGAGTGGACCGCCGGCGTGCCGTCCGGGTCGGCCCTGACCTTCTCGGTGCGCGCCTCGGACACGCCCTTCGCGCCGACCGACGCCTCGCCGTCGTGGACGACCATCGCGTCGAGTGGCTCGAACACGACCCTCAAAGGCCGATTCATGCAATTCCGCGTGCAGCTTACGGGCTCGCAGAGCACCGCGCCGATCGTGGCCGACACGAAGCTGACCGTGCTCGGCTCGACGCAGCTGTCCACGCTGCCCGCGGGCGTCACGATCAAGCTCGGTACGGCGGACGTCGCCCCCACGCAGCCGAGCCCCACGGGCCCGCTGGAGGCCATCGCGTCGCAGATCGACGTGACGACCGCGCTGAACGCGGCGCTCAAGGCTGGCAGCGGGCTGGCGACCATGCAGATCGGCAGCACCCAGGCCGGGCGCTTGCAGTGGGTGCTCTACCTCGAGCCCTGAGAGGGTGTTTATACGAGAAGTGAAGATCGAGCCAAGCGCTCCAGGGGCGAGGTAGCAGGTTGGTGCGGCGAGGAGGATCGTGGCGCGAAGACGGTCTGGCGAGGTTGGTGCGGCGAAGACGGTGCGATCTTGGGATCTGGGCGTCCCCCTGCGCGCTTCGCGCTCCGGGTCGGTCCTCCTTCGGGCTCGCGCTGCCGCGCTCGGTCGCTTCGCGACTTCGGCGCTGCGCGCCTCACCCTCCGTCCGACCTGTCGCGACTAGGGCGGGCGTGGTGGCGCACTCGGATCCCCCGGCACGCCGGGCGGTGCGAGTTGGCGGGTGTGATCTCGGGCACTGGCGTGACGCTCTGAGCGGCGCTCGGAGGGCTTGGGAGTTCCCGCATGCCGCCGAGGTCGGCACCCTCGATGGACGAAACCGCTGAGTTCGGATCGCTTAATTTCTGGTTGTTAGAGCTTGTTTCTGATTAGTTCCAGACGTTTCGACGTCTCCTCGTGCGGCACTTCGACATTTTCTCGTGCGACCCTGCGTGCTGCGCCACAGGAACAAAAGAATCAGTATTGACATCATCACGAAATTCAGTTTTATGGAAAGAAATGAGAAATGTGAGGGTGCTTCCGGGCCTGACACTGTCGTCACGTGGCGGAGACGGCACGATCCTGAAAACATCGTATGAGCGGCCGATGCAAGTCTAGTAGGGCACCATCGGCGCGCAGGTCGACACGCCCGCACCGACTATCGTCACACCCACGTCGGTCATCACCTTTACGTTTTTGCCGGTGGTGGCGTTGAGCTGCCAGACCTGCGTCGAGGGCTGCGACCAGGTTTGATGGAATAGATAGAATCTACCGCCCCACCAGGCGAAGGCCCAGGCCCTCACGTTCGGGGCTTGCAGCTCGGGCAGCAGGAAGGGGCTCGAGCCCTCGGCCGTCGCTTTGTCGATGCGCTGCACTGCCGGCGGCTTCAGGTCGGGTGAGAAGCCCCAAAGCTCGCCGGCCGCGTTGCCCGTGAGCTCCGGGGAGCCGACGTCGGCGGGCAGCGTCCCGATGGGCGAGATCTGGAGCGTCTCCGTGTCGATCGTCCCCAATTTGTTGGCCTTTCCGGTCGGTTTCAGGGACGCGGAGGCGACGAAGAGCGTCTCCGTCTCGCTGTTGGGCGCGTCCGAGACGAAGCCCATGCCGAAGGGGCCGAACCCAAACTGGCCGGGGGCGAAGAGGGTTGGCGTGCAGCTCGCGTCCGTCGTCGAGACCTTATATAGCTTGCCGGTCTCGTAGACGACCCAGGCGACAGCTTGGCGGTCGACGGACATCGAGAACGGGTGATCCGTCAGACCGGCCGGGCAGTCGAGCTTGCCGATGGGGTCGAGCGCCAGGCTCGTCGCGTCGAAGCGGTAGAGCAACTCTTCGTTCGTCACGACGTAGATGTGCTTGGCCTCCTCGGGGCAAGCCGATCCGAAGCCATCGGTACCGGGCCCGCCGGGGTCCCACCCGGCCCCGTCGGTCGACGTACCGTCCGGCGCGACGAGGTCGCTCCACCAGGGCACGTCGAACGTGCCCGTCGCGTCCGAGCCGCCCGCGTCCCAGGCGCTCGCATCCCAGCCGCCCGCGTCCGAGCCGCCCGCGTCCCAGCCGCCCGCGTCCCAGCCGCCCGCGTCCGAGCCGCCCGCGTCCCAG
>Ga0172370_10008197_pt1 | contig 12601 bp, 9 predicted proteins | sample LakKiv5m_FD_114538 | JGI IMG/M metagenome (GOLD analysis project Ga0172370, IMG submission 114538) | Freshwater microbial communities from Kabuno Bay, South-Kivu, Congo - kab_022012_11.5m | ecosystem: Environmental > Aquatic > Freshwater > Lake | place: Democratic Republic of the Congo...
CGACATTAAAACTACTTTCAGAAGAAATGATAAGACGGCAGGTTTTACGCTTGGCAGTCACGGTGGCTATTTCAAAGAGAGAGATAAAGACAAAAATATTCAGTTTCCTTACAATCAATATTTAGGACATTACTGTTTGGGTGTTATTTACACCCGAACAGATGTTGCGGATGACCTTGCCGAAACGGAGATTTATCAGGTTCAGGAACTTCAGGAAAAAAATGAAACTCCAAACAAAAAGGTTGGTGAGCGTTCAGTTACATCAGTTAAAAACTTAAAATCAATTACTTCGGTGATCAAGGATTTTGACTTTTTTGCAGCAGAGAAATGGAAAATTTCAAGCGATAAACAGGGTTCAACCAACACAGCAAACATCGGTTCAGTTTTCGGCATTGACGACTTGAAAAACGAAAACGGAATTTTCAGCAACTTAGGCGAAGAATGGTTTGACGAATATTGGATTAACTATGGATCGTTAACAAGTGTGAAAAACGGAAAGCCGGCAAAAATCATCACGCTTAAAGATTTTTTGGAATTTAAAGGCAGAACTGACCTATTGGAAAAACTCGTTTCCAAAACATCTAAAAAGAGAACGAAATGAAAGTAATTATACCACCCATAAAAAGTCAGGGTATCAAAACCAAATTAGTTCCGTGGATAATGGACCTTGCCCCAAAAGTAAGGGGCAAGTGGATAGAACCGTTTCTGGGAACTGGTGTGGTTGCTTTTAATTCGGGGTACAAACAAGCTATTCTTAATGACACAAATCCGCACATCATCAATTTTTACAAAGCCATTCAAAATATGACCATAACAGCACCTTTTATGAAAAAATATCTTGAAAGAGAAGGTGAGTTATTGAGCAAAGCCGGGAATGAGGGTTACGAACATTATTTGAAAGTGCGGAAACGTTTTAATAGTGGGGAGTTTTCACCATACGATTTTATTTTCCTATCAAGAGCGGGTTTTAACGGAATGATGCGATTTGGAAGCAAAGGAAATTGGAACATTCCTTTTTGTAAAAAACCTGACCGTTTTACTCAGGCATACATTACCAAAATCACGAATCAGGTTGCAACAGTTGCACAAATCATACAACCAGAACCCGAATGGACTTTTTACAACAAATCGTTTGCTGACATTATTCCGTATGCCACCGAAAACGATATAATTTACTGCGATCCACCCTATTACGGCAGACACGTTGACTACTATAACGGCTGGACAGAACATGATGAAGAACTTCTATTTAACCTGCTTTCTGAAACCAACGCCAAATTTATTCTTTCAACCTGGCATCACAACGACTGGAGAGAAAACGAAATGATAAATAAGTTTTGGAACAAGTTCAACATTGTTACCAAAGACCATTTTTATCATAATGGAGGCAACCTTGAAAACAGACGGACAGTTGTTGAGGCACTGGTTTGCAATTTCGACACCAACAACTTTGAAACCCACAATCACGGACTGAAAGTACGAACCCGTCATGAACAATTAGCAATACATTGGGACGAATGAAAATAAGAACCGCAAAGAAATACTGAACTCAACCCCACCCGCCCTCCGTAAAACTGCGAATTTGGCAGCATCTTCCGGCGGACAGGGTTTTCACCACTCAAAATCTCCAAATTCATACCCATTTCAGCCCACAGTACTTTTCCTACAATGGAAAAAAATTTTCAGGTGTGGAAAACATATTTTCCTGCCGTGGAAAACGAAATCCCCTGCTGTGGAAAAAAAATTGCCACGGCAGGGGATTCTTTAGTGCGGGAGGACATGAAAAACATCAATTCCGTTTTTCACCAGCAACCGGCATATAAAATCTGTGGCTGCAAACCGGAAAAAAACGGTAAATAAGTGTTACAAATCCTCCTACATTTTCTGGAATTTGGTGTTGTTGAGCATCTCCCTGATTTTTTCGCCAGGTGTAAAAATAACGCCAGTACTTTTGATGGCAGTGGCATTTATACCGAATCGTCCCGAAAGTCCCGAAAGCATAGCGCTTCAGGACGCTTCGGGACTCTCGGTATTAACTGTTTCTAAAACCGAAACCTGGGGGTAAAATCTTAAGAAACAGTAAACCTCTTCGGCGGTGTTTCTGCCACAGGAATAAAGTGGTTAATGGCGGTCTTGTATCAGGAATTTGCTGGCTTGCAAACTGGAAGCATCTTGCTTTCGGAAAAAGTCAATGATTTTTTCACTCCCTGCAAATCTTTGCTTCTGCAAATTCCTGGTCTCTAAAATTTCCGAACAAGAACCAGAGTTGATGTTTTTTATTAATTTTGTCGAAAAACTTTGATGTTATGGCTGCTTATACAATTGAAATAAATGAACGAAGCAAAAAGGCTAAGCATTTCCTTCAATTTATTGAAAGTTATGTAAAAGAGAATGATTTCGTTACACTGCAAAAAGTTCCAAACGCTGCAACCCGAAAAGCAATTAACGATGCTCGCAGTGGCAGGACATTCAGGGCTAAAAGCGCCAAATCGTTGTTTGAAAGCATAAAGTAATGTTTGTAGTTGATTTCACTGGCAAATTCAGGAGCGATTTAAAATTATTAAAAAAACGCTCACCAAAACAATTTTATCTCCTTCAACAATTTGTAGAGCAGCTTGAAAAGACAGGTTTCGAAGGTGTTGAAATGAAGTACCATCCACATTATCTGAGTGGAAATTATAATGAATGTTTTGAATGTCATGTGCTTAACGATTTACTATTGATTTGGTTTGAAGACAAGGAAAACATGATTATAACCTTAATCCGGACAGGTACACATTCCGATTTGTTTTAGGAATTGGATCACCTTTTCCTGCTTAATAGTTTTAGGCAGGTTTACAATGTTCGTTGTTCAGTCTGATGGATTAAAAATCTAAAGCTTTTTGTCTGATACAGAGGGTAGTGAATGGAAAGTACCTAATGATTTGACAATGAATAGATTATTAAACAAACCAAAACTAAGATTGAGAAAAACTGAGTGGGTATAATAACCTTTACGCAAAATCATTAGAACTTAAACACATCTACCCGACGTGAAGTTGCGGATTTTGAAACACCTTCTACTCTCTTCTCACCCTAACAACTACCTCACTTTTTTTTCATTTCACCCCAGGCTAATTTTCTTGCTGAAAAAAATTCCCTGCACAGGAATAGTAAATTGCCTGGATTGGAAAAATAATTCTTAGCGGAATCATGCAGGAAGCGAATAATGCATAAGTGATGGGAAAAAGCCCCTTACTCCCCAAACCCGCCACCTTCCACAATGTACTCATAATTCCCTTCTCCCACGCTGTTATTCAGGGTTTTGATGATACGGTTTGCATCATCGTAAGGACCCTGGATGTAGAAGGGTTTGCCATTGTATCCAAATTCAATGTCATCAATGCCTTCATCGGCTAAGTTGGGATCGAGTAAATGTTCGGCGATATCAAAGCTTTTGTTCGGACTAAACCCTAAATCTTCGGCATAATCAAGTGCACCGTAAACAAGATTGTGAAAATACACCGCCGGAACTTCCTTTAACACGCCAAAATGGTTCATCTTGATAAGCATATCGTCAATCTGGATTTTGGAGAAATTGCAATTTGCCATGGCATCCTTTATGCCAAGACAAAACCGGTCAACCACAAAACTGGCAAAGCTAAATAGTCCGCTGGGTTGTTTGCGAATGATTATACAGACTACCACTCCGTTTTTAGTTTCATTTTCAGCCACCAGGCATTTTTCGATGGGCAATTTCCTCCCGTTTTGTCTGATGTATTTCTCAGGTGAAAAAGTTTGTTTGTTCATTATCCTCATTTTTTTTCAAAAGCATAACATTCAAAATTTTTTAATACCTTGTCAGGATTCCTGAACCATTGTTGTAATTGGCCACCAGCGACCAAACCGGCGCATTGAGTTGCCACCTTATACCCCAAAAATCATAAGTCGCCCAGGCACGGTCGCCGGCTGTGTTTAGCGCAGTCCAGCCTGATACACCGTAAAAATTCTCAGCTTCGGCCATGAAACTTGCTTTCAATGTTTCAATGTCGGCATCAACACCGGTTTTCAGAAATGTCATTGTTGCCAGCCAAAGTGCATCATACGCTGCAAAGGCGTAAATATCAGGAATCCTCCCCAGGCTTGCCTGGAGCTCATTTTTCAGTGGTTCCCATTTGGGTTTTGCCCCCGGATCGAAACCAAACATCGGGCACGACAGACTTCTGTTCATCGCAAATACAGCGGTATACAAATCCAGAACAAGCGAATTTTCGGTAGCATATCCTGAACTGCCGTAACATGGTACCTGATTGAGCGAATTTTCATCTTTTGCCAGGCTTAGTATTTCAGTACCTTCATCATAACTTACCAGATATACCCCAATTTCAGATGCCGGGTGGCTTGTAAGGGCTTCATCAACGTTGGTAACCAGTTCCTGAACCACCGATTCAAAACTTTCGTTGGAGGGTGAATATTTGATGGGTTCATGCACCTGGCCACCAGTAGCGGTGAATTTGCCAGAAATGGCAGTTAGAAGTTCATTACCCCAAATATCGTCGCGGACAACAGGAACCAGCGTTTTGATAGTGTCATCACTGAGTAAGGCAACAAGCGCTTCTGCCTGGCTGTAAGTATCGGGAACCATCCTGAAAACATTATCACCGGCCACCGAAAGTGAGGTAGCAACCGATGCCGGGCTTACAAGCAGGATTCCATCCCGGTCAGCAAGCGGTTTCAGTGCTTTCAATTCGGCGCTTGTGTAAGGTCCGACAATCAGCCGGATGCCCATATTTTTCAATTTGTTGTATTGCTGGATTGCCACAGCGGTGTCGGTTTGTGTGTCTTCTACAACAATTGAGATGGAAAATCCGGAATATAAATCGGCGAGGTATTGTTCAATTTCCAGTTTTGCAATTCTTATTGCCCCGTCTCCACATTCTCCCTGCGATGATCCATCTCCTGTGATTGGCAGCAGAATACCGGCTTTAATCTCTCCGCCAGGAGATGAATCATCCTTTTTACAGGAATAACCAAAAATCAGCATCAGCCCAAGGAATAGAAATGTGAATGTTTGTGAGTTTTTCATGTTGAAAATGATTTTATTTTTTATTATTGTGTCACGTCTATTAAACTCCGAATTATTCATCTTTTGTGTTTTTGGTATTGATTTCATGTACCAATATAAATTAAATTATGTTGTTTGAATTCATCTTTTAAAACAACCCGTCTGTTGTATTTTAAAACCAGGCTCATGGTAAAATCCTTCACTGGCTGTGCGTTGCAGGTTTCATTGGCTACCATTTTTAAAATGGTTCTTCATCTGATTCATCAAATTCGTCACAGTCAGTTAGAATATTATACACTACATTCGCCTTACTGCTTATGATCAAACTTTCCAGAAATACTTTCAATTGATCTTTAATACCCAATTCACTAACGACGGCATGAAGTGCGTTGATTTTTGACGGGTTTTCAGAATCGAAATATACATAAATCATCAACAACAGATAATGGAAAAATTCGATTTCGTGTAGGCTCTCCTTCTGCCTATAGAAATTGTCGATTTTTTCGATTTCCTGCCAAACAGGATCGTCATCATCAAAATATCCAAGTGAAATCTGGTCACTTAAGTAAAGCATCCTGATGAGCTTATAATCGGGAAACCGCTGAGAATATTCAATAATTTTCTCATCATAACCACCTCCTGTTTCCATTTCGAGCAACAAAAGTTCAAGAAAACAGGTTGAGGGTAAGTCTGGCGCCTTCGTTTTATAGATTTCCCATTTTTCTTTTAAATTGTTAGGATCAACATAAGCAGAATAAAAAATTTCACTGAACAGCTTTCTCAAATCATCAACATCCGTGTTGTTAGTGTCTGAAATACCCAGCATTTCGTTTGAAATATGGGTATCTTTCAGGTTAATATCGAACAGAAAATCCAATTCATCATAACATTCATCAAATTCCGGATCATCAGTCAATTTACTGTAAAGATCGACAGACAGTTCCCAATAACGAAGGTATTGGTCCCTATTTAATGAATTTAAACTTTTGTATATTTCAAGAAATTCACTGATCATTTCCTCCAAATTATCCTGTAAATCCATATCAAAATCATCCAGATCATCCGGACCAGAGAGGACGATAAAGTTGCCTGGTCCAACCACTTTTTCAAGATGTGCTATAATTCGCTGATCTGCTTTATCATCCTCCGTCAAACCACGAACAAAGGCTGGTTTTCCATCTAACCCACATTCGATATCAATCAGTGGAATGTCGTCTGTGTCTTCTTCGAGCATAAAACGTGTTGTTGAAGAAAACATCTTGTGAGGTTTAAACTCATAATCCTCGGCAAAAGCCAATGCAGCATAAACAATATTGTGTGCCAGGTTGTATTCGATGGGAATAAAATCCATCATTTCTTTCTGTTTTGCCTGATTTTCCCTGTATTCGTTCAGCGGGATATTAAATTGAAAGTGCGATTCCTTAACTCCCTGGCAAAGTAAGTCAACCATGAACATACCGTAGGTAATATTGCCATTGCTGTGTCTTCGGGCAATGGTAAGCAATGCCATTTTTGATGTTTCCCACTCCGTGTTCACGGTACACTCAAACAGTGGTAAACTTCTCGCCCGCTGCCTGATGTAATTTTCGGGTGACAGCATCTGCACCACTTTTCCTTTGACTTTCCTGGCCATTTTATTCAGAAGTATTTGAGTGGCTAAAATTAAAAGATTCCGGGAAAACGGACATTAAAATTTTATTCACAGTGGGATTTTCAAGTCATTTCCTTTGAAAAAGCCGAAGAGATTTTGGGGGTTGAAAAATATTCGAATACTGACTTGTTAAAAAACTTTTGTAGTTTCGTTTCAAAATAAATACTGATGATGTGGCCAGAATGAGAATGATTTCAGCAAGCATAATTTTCCTGATATTTCCTCTACTACTATTTTGCCAGGACGAAAACTATGTGGTTAAAAACTACACAACTGAAAACGGTCTGGCTAACAATAATGTAAGGGCAATTGTACAGGACAAATTTGGTTTTTTATGGATAGCAACCTGGGATGGTTTATCAAGATTCGATGGGAAGGAATTCCGTAATTACCATCACGATCCTGACGATTCCACCTCTTTGCCATATTTTGAGGTCTTTGAAATCACAATTGATAATAATAATAATTTGTGGATAATAAATCAGTTTCTCTCGAAGTATGATCGCGCAAACGACAATTTTATTACTTATGATATTAAATGTGAGAATAATACAGATTTTCAGGAACTTAGATACGTAAATGTGATTGACCCTGAGAATATCTGGTTTTTTTGCTCAAGCAAAAAGATTTCAAAATTCAATAGTAAAAACCAATCAATTATTGAATATTACGATAGTTCACTTTTATGTGAAACAGGAAGATTTCTGGTTAAAAATAATCATCTTTTTGTTTTCAATTGGAGAAGCATACAGGAGTTCCTGATTGACGAAGAGTCGGAAAGATTATTGTTTTTTGCTAATTATGAATTATCTGAATCAGTTGAACCTTGGGGTTCAATTGGTGGAAATTTCAAATTTTTTTGTGACATTGTAAAAAGTGATAACAAGGAGTATTATGCCAAATTTCCATCAAAAAATTTTACACTTAATTCAGTAAGCGGCAAAATCCAATTATTTATTCCAAATGAAACAATTTGGAATGAATTTCAAAAGGATTATAATGACTGGTTTTCGGTGGAAAATGGAGTTTGGTTTAAATCGAAAACCAGGACTAATGCTGTTTTTGTCACTAATTCAGTTACAGGTTTTCCACAAAGCGGTTTTATTGATAATTCAGATATTTTGTGGGTTGGTGGATACAGTACGATGCTGCAAGGCTATGGATTAAAAGCAATCATTCCAGTTCCTCCATTTTTCAAACACCATTTATGGAACTTCGAAAATGGGGAAAAGATGGCTGTATTTGCCTGCTATAAAGATCATTTGGATCAGCTTTGGGTCGGGATAAAAAACCTGAACTTCTTGTACAAAATTGATAATGATGGTAAGATTGAAAAGTGTAATTTCATCAGTGATGAAGAAAAATGGAATTCAAAGCAGCCGAGAGCCTTCCTGGAATTGGGTGATAGCTTGTTACTGATTGGTTATTACCGCGAGCTATTTCGAAAGTATGTTTATTCAACAAACTCATTTTCACCTGTTCCGGAAATAGAATTTGAAAATAATATCAAAATATCGCCATTTTGCACAAAACTTTTGGCAAAATATGATGAGAACCATATTGTTATCGGTGCTGATACAATAATTTTAAAAATTAGCCTGAAAACCAATAGTATAGAAGATTATTATTCAGCAACAAGATTTACCTGCATGAGTTTACTTGTTGACAGTGATTCTACTATTTGGGTAGGTTATCATTTAGGCTTTTTGTATCATTTTGACAGCCATTTAAACCTATTAGAAAAATTTCGTACCTGCAACAGTAACCTCGAAAGTATTTGCAGGGATGATGATGGAATCCTGTGGATTGCATCGCTGGGCGATGGACTTTTTCGTTTTGATACAAAAACCAACACCTGGAAATCGTACAACACCGGCGATGGATTGGTTAACAATGTATTGTACAATATTTTAAAGGATAAACATGGTAATCTCTGGATGAGTTCCGATCATGGGATTTCGATGTTTAACCCACGGGAAGAAACATTCAGAAATTTTGGCCTGAGCGATGGGCTGTTGATTGATGAATTCAACGCCGATGCTGCTTATCTGGCGCCGGATGGCGAAATGATTTTTGGTGGTGTAGGCGGGATTGTAAGGTTTTACCCTGATAGCATCATTGAGCAAAATGAAGATTACTTGCCCCATTTGCTCATCACTGATATGTTTGTTTCGGGAAAGGAACGGCATTTCGAAAAAGCGGTTTATGAAATGGATAAATTGACATTGAAAAAAGGCGACAATAATTTCAGACTGTTTTTTAATGCAAACGATTTAAAAAATGCAGATAAAATCAGATATCGTTACCGGCTTCAACCTGTGGATAAAAACTGGATTGAAACCAACCATCGCAACCGGTCAGTAAGTTATGCCGGACTTTCGCCGGGGAATTACAACTTCATTCTGGAAGCCACCAATCCAAACGGAGATTGGGACATGAAAACCTCACTTGCCATCCGCATTCCTGCCTGGTTTTATCAAACCTTATGGTTTAAAATGGCTGTTTTACTCGTTGTTGGTTTCATTTTGTTCTTTTTCTTCATGCAATGGATAAGGCAAAACCGACTGCAGAACCGGCAGTTGCAACAATCCTTGAGGCTTGAATCGCTCAGGGGACAATTGAACCCACATTTTATTTACAACTCCCTGAATTCAATCAATTATTTCATTTCAAAGTCCGACCGTGAAAATGCCAACCAGTACATTGCCGATTTTGCCAGGCTGATGCGTGCCATTTTAAATAATTCCACGGCCGAGTTTATTCCTCTGAAAAAAGAAATTGAAGCCATTTCCGATTATCTCAAACTCGAATTCATGCGTTTTGAAGATAAATTCAACTTCGAAATTTTCATTCATCCTGATCTGGAGGTTGAAAACCTTGAAGTTGCGCCCACCATGCTTCAACCCTTCATCGAAAATGCCATTTGGCATGGAGTGCGGTACCTGGAAGGCCGAAAGGGGTTTATCCATGTCAGGTTTGAAGAATTTACAGGGAAATTTATCAGGTGTTATGTTGAAGACGACGGGATTGGTAGGAAATTGTCCGCTGACCGAAAAAGCCCCGACCAAAAGAAAAGAACCTCAAAAGGGATCAAGATTATCATGGAGCGGATATCGCTGATGAACATGCTCAACAAAACCAATTGCAGCATTGTATTAGATGATTTGTTTGCGCGAAATCCTGAAACCGGGACAGTAGTTGTGGTCGAATTGCCCGCAAGGATTGAACCATCGAAATTTTCAGATTAAAAAAAATGCCAGAACAGAAAAAGTAATAATTTTACCCACCTTAATTGATAAAAATGATTAGGTCAGTAATAGTTGATGATGAACGTTTGAGCCGGGAAGCGCTTAAAGATCAGCTTTTAAGTTATTGTACTGATATTAATGTAATTGATATGGCCGACTGCCTCAAGTCAGCAAAAATCTGCATTGAAGAACATCGTCCGGACTTGGTTTTCTTGGACATTGAAATGCCCAACGGTTCAGGATTTGATTTGCTGAGAAGTTTCAATAAACTGTTTTTCAAGGTGATATTTGTTACCGGCCACAATGAATTTGCCATCGAAGCCTTTAATTATTCAGCATCGCATTACATCCTCAAGCCTGTTGGCCCCCGCGAACTCCGTGAAGCGGTCGAAAAAGTGAAAACAGAAATTCAGAAGGAAATTGAGTTTACCAACACCGAAATGCTTTTGCAATGGGCACAATCAACCCAATACACCTTCAGTACAGTCGTAATCCCGGATATGGAAGGGTTCAAAGTAGTGAATATCAACGAAATTCTCTATTGCAAAGCCGATGGCTATTGCACCGAAATTTACCTTTCCGGCAATCGCCGCATTGTTTCCTCCCGCAATTTATTGCATTATGAGGAACTCCTTCAAAAACGCTCGTTTTTAAGGGTGCATAACTCCTTCCTCATCAACTTGTACCATTTAAAACAATATGTGAAAGATGGTACCGCCATTCTTACCGAAAAATTGAGTGTTCCGGTTGGAAATACCTACCGAAAGAGGTTTCTTGAATTTTTTAGCAGGATGAAATAAGTTAAAAAAATCATCCCGAGGCGCATTTTAAATCTGAATTGTTCTGGATCTTTGTCAATTTCATGATCAATTTTATTTCATTGTATTACATGCATTTTACTGCCTGGTGGTTAACAATTTTACTTCATTGGGGTATCCGCTTTATTAATTCATAGTATTTGTTCCCTCAGAAGGAAATTCTCACCCAAGACCCATCTGATCTTTTCCTTATTTGCTCTCCTTTAAAATTTCATTGGTTGACAAGCGGGGTTTATGAGGTAATTAAAAGGGTTGGTTGGATTGTAGGAGAAAATTCATTTTACCGCACATATTTTTGATGAATGAATTTTTAAAAGGTTAAGGAGGTACACAAAATGAAAAAGGTTTTAAAATTGCAATATGTATTTTTTATCCTTACAATGATAAGTTTTACAAATTTACTTAGTCAGGATTTTGCAAATTATGATGATAATCAGGGCGATCTTGAAATCAGAAGTGTAGTAGTTTTGCCAAAATTCGAAAGTTATTCTGATACAATTGATTACATGTTATTAATGTACATAAAGGAATCACTTCTGGAAAAAGCAGATAATAGGATTAAGTTTTATACACGTTATGAAATTAAGGAAGGGATTTGCAAAGAAATAGACACATTGCGCATTAGCAATGACATTTTAAAGAAATGTGATTCTTTATTATTTAAAGCAAAAGGGCTCAATAAATCTTTTAGTAGATTTTTTCCACCCAAAAAAGAAGATTTTGATTCACTTATTTATGGTGAAATTGGCCGGATACTTGGAGTGGATGCTGTTTTTGTCGGTACGCTTTACGATTATAAGCTTGGTGAGACAACCGGTTCCTTATTATTTAATGCACTTAGCTATGAACCATCAGCTCCTGTTCTGAAAGCCAAAGGATGGTTATCATTTGCTTTAATAAATTCAAAGTTATCAAAGATAATCTGGTTTGGGCAAGGAAAGAATAAAGAAACAGAATCTATGTCGTTGACGGGTTTTTCATTTGGAACGGTTACATATCAGGGATATTATCCACCAGCTTCACTTGTTATTGCTGGGGCCTTCGATGAAATAAGTGAACAATTTCCATTTCAACAAAAAAATTTAAATCCTGATGAATTAGTACTCATTGATTTGTATAATAATAATAAAAATTATTTTTCACTAAAACTTACACAGCCTGACTTTGATAAAGCTGTTTCCAATAAAAAAGATGAAAATGGGCAGACAATTCTACATATACTTGCAGATAATGGTGAAAATGAATACATTAAACAACTACTAGGTCTTGGTTCTTTAATCAATGCCAAAGATAATGAAGGAAAAACACCTTTAATTCATGCTATTGAACATGAAAAATTTGCTACTGCATTGATTTTGTTAGAGATGGGAGCAGACATTAATTCAAGAGATATTTTAGGAAAAACACCCTTGATGTATGCTGTTAAAATGAAAAATTTTGATTTTCTTAAAAACTTTATTAATTATAATCCTGAAATAAATATGAAGGACGAACAATTAAATACTGCGTTAATGATAAGTATACAGGCAAATGAATTAAACGAAGTTTCAAATTTTTTAATAAAAAATAATAGTGATTTGGCAATTAGAAATTGCTCTGGTGCAACACCTTTAATACTTTCATCTCAATTTGGTACTTTGGAAATTGGTAAAACTTTAGTGAAAAATAATTCAAATATTCATGATAAGGATTATATGGGTATGACCCCACTTCACAAAGCATCCGAATATGGCCATGTTGCTTATGTCAAGTATTTAGTTGGTTTAGGTGCAAATATTAATGAAACAAACTTTGATGGAAAAACCTCTTTGATACTAGCAGTAGAAAAGGGAAACTATAA
>Ga0172370_10008199_pt1 | contig 12600 bp, 11 predicted proteins | sample LakKiv5m_FD_114538 | JGI IMG/M metagenome (GOLD analysis project Ga0172370, IMG submission 114538) | Freshwater microbial communities from Kabuno Bay, South-Kivu, Congo - kab_022012_11.5m | ecosystem: Environmental > Aquatic > Freshwater > Lake | place: Democratic Republic of the Congo...
CAGGATCCCCAGCCATTTTATCTGGCGCATTCGTCTAGGGGTTTAGGACGCTGCCCTCTCAAGGCAGAGATCACCGGTTCGAATCCGGTATGCGCTACCAAATCCTCTTATTATTTCTGCTATTCGTCTTAAAATTGTAATATCTATAAGGCATTTTCGTGGTTGGAGGGAACTACCATGTTGACTGTGGCAGAGGCAATCAAGGTTCGCAGGAGCATACGCAGCTTTCGCAACGATCCTGTATCCGATGCAACTATTCTCGCTATGCTGGAGGCGGCGCGGCTGGCGCCATCAGGCAGCAACCGCCAGCCCTGGCGTTTTATCGTTGTGACCGACAAAGAGGAGAAGAGGAAGCTTCGCAAGGTTTGTTTCGATCAGGCTTTTATCGAAGAGGCCCCCTTGGTCTTTGTCTGCTGTGTGGACCTGACTGCCTATGCCCGGGCTGCAAGGGAGAAGCGCGCCCAGGAGTTTATTGATTACGGAGTTATAGAAACGTTGTCGGGCTATTTCGCCGATCCTGCAGTACGTGAACTTTTTTTAAACGCTCCGGATGACGATCTGAGTGTTCATTTCATGACGGCTATGGCAAATACTTATATCGCTGTTGAGCACATGGTGCTGACGGCAACGGCCCTCGGGCTGGGCTCCTGCTGGGTGGGGGCAATCGGAAGCGCCGAAGAGATGAATTCGATATTTCACCTTCCGCCAAACATATTTGCGGTAGCTGTGTTGCCGGTTGGATATCCCACTAAGGTCCCCCCTCCCCGCCCACGTATTTCTCTGGATTCTATTTTGCTGCGGCCTCTGCATAGCAGGTTGTAACCGGATAATTGTATAATTAAACACAGCCAGAAGTTAATTAAAGTCAATAAAACTCGTAAAGGTATTGCAGTAAACCATATCTGCCATGATTTATTTGCAAGTTAATAAATTATTCGGCCGGGAAGTGGATAAGAGCCTGTGTCACTCCGCCTGAAAGCACTGTTACTTATCATCGGTGCTACCGCTTTAATGCTGGGCATCGTTTTCACTGTATCCCAGTATTTCTTCTTGAGCAGCATTCAACGGATCGAGGAACAATATGCGCAAGAAATGGTGCAACGCACGACCAACGCTTTCAATAATCAACTTGACAGTTTAAACAGGCTAAATCTGGACTGGGCCGCCTGGGATGATACTTACGCCTTCGTCCAGAATCCATCCGATCATCAGGGCTATGTCAAGAGCAACTTCACCGACTCAACTTTTACAAACAACAAACTCAATTTCATATTTGTCATCAACAACGAGGGTCAGAAGGTTTACGGCAAGGGCTTCGACCTGGATAGCGAGACGGAGACGGATATACCTTCCAAACTACTTGAACATATACTGAGCAAAGCTCTGACATTCCATGGGGATGTTGAGGAGTATACCGCCGGAATCATTCTGCTGCCGCAGGGGCCCCTGTTAGTCTCGTCTCAGCCTATCCTCACCAGCAACGATGAAGGCCCTATCAGGGGAACATTTATCATGGCACGATATTTCGATGAGGGCATAATCAACGGCATCTCCGACACGGTGCACCTGCCGCTCACCATCGCAAGAATGGACGATACAGAAATGCCGGAGGCCTTCAGTGCTGCGCGTCCGTCACTATCAACAGATTCGCCGTTACTTATCAGCAGGGAAAGCGAAAAAACCATCGCGGGATATGCATTGCTCAAGGATATATTCGGAGAGCCGGCACTGATGTTCCGGATAGAGATGCCGCGCGATATCTACGCCCAGGGCCAGGCGATGATGATATATTTCGTACTTGCGGTGTGCGGGCTTGCTATTGTATACGTATATATAGTCAACGTGTTTGTTGACAGGGTGGTAATTGCGAGGCTGGAGCGCGTCGGCCGTTTCGTAAATACCATTAGTATATCAGGAGACCTTTCAACTAATTTGCCCACCAAATCCAATGATGAACTCACTGTGCTTGAGAGAAATATCAACAGGATGGTAGATAAGCTGCAGGAGCAGCAGGAGGAACTTAATCAGGAGCTGGAAGAGCGCAAGAAGATGGCGCAAAAACTCAAGGAGATGGCGACTCACGACTTTTTAACGGGGTTGCCGAACAGGTTGTTGCTGGTAGACCGTTTCAGTATAGCTTCGGCGCTGGCTCACCGTAATCAGGACAGGCTCGCCGTTATGTCGCTGGACATCGATCGCTTCAAATCGGTTAATGATACTCTTGGGCACGATGTGGGCGATAAAGTACTGAAGGCATTCGGCGATCAGATCACCGGGATAATACGCGCCAGCGACACGCTGGCCAGAGTCGGCGGAGATGAGTTCATCCTTTTAACGCTTGAGACAAACCACATGGAGGATGCCACGGTCATAGCGCAGAAAATACTTGCATCTTTTAAAGAGCCTGTTTGTATCGACGATCACTGGATATATCTATCCACCAGCATTGGTATCTCCATCTATCCGCAAGATGCGACAGACCTGGAAACGCTGGTTAAAAAATCAGATGCCGCACTGTACTATGCCAAAGGCCACGGCCGCAGTAATTTTAAATTTTTTCACGACGGGGATGTCTGGATCAGCGGGGACCGCAAGAGTAAAGTTAATTGAAGTTCTGACATCTTGTCATTTACAGATTCAAATCATCGATTAGATGTGCTGCCGGTTCAAATTAAGCTGTAATAGGGTGGTTGATACAGAGCTTATAGGCTATGAGGCAGGCTGAGATCTAATGGAGGGAGGTTAACTATATGCCGCTGATAAAAGCAGGCGATATCAAACTTCATTATGAGATCAGCGGGGAAGGACCGCCGCTGCTGCTGATCAACGGGTATGGCGACCACACAGGGCACTGGTTTTGCATGCGGCCTGTGTTAGATCGGCATTTCAGAGTAATAGCCTTTGATAACCGTGGTTCGGGGCGCAGCGATAAGCCGGACTTTTCTTACACAATGAAAATACTGGCGGAGGATGCGGCGGCACTACTTGAGGCAATAGGATGCGCACGGGCACATGTATTCGGTGTTTCCATGGGTGGCATGGTGGCTCAGGAACTTGCACTGTACTATTCGAAAAAAGTCGATCGTCTGGTATTGGGCTGCACTATACCCGGGGGAGAAAATTCTGAATATCCCGATGCCGAAGTGTTGGCATTTCTGCTTGATGGCGAGCGAAGTAACCGCCTTACTCATGCCGAAATAGCCCGCGAGATGTGGACCTATACCTGTACGGATGCTTTCAGACTTGCACATCCGGAAGCAGGGGAGGAATATGTGAAAATCACAGCTATGTTCCCTGCGCCGCAGCATGGATTGCAGCGTCAGGGCGATGCAATTGCAGCACATGATACATGGGACAGGTTGCCTGATATTCACGCTCCCACACTGGTCATCGCTGGATCTGAGGATAGACTGGTTCCTTCGCGAAACTCGCAGAATTTGGCTGCACGCATACCTGGAGCCAGGGCGGTACTGATCGAGAATGCCGGACATGGCTTTTTCTACGAAGCCGCTGAAAAGGCCGGTGAAATCATTACCGATTTCTTGCTGGGCAGCAATTAACAGGGTATCCTAATTAGGGAAAATCCGGATGGATATAATAGTTAACCTGCTTAGGGACTTCGGGCTGACTTTTGTCCCGCTATTTGTGGCGATGGACTCCATCAGCACTGTGCCCATTCTTCTGTCGCTTACTCATGACCTGTCCCAAAAAAGAAGGAGTAGCGTAATACGTAATGCCCTGATCACCGCTTTGGGGTTGGGCCTTGTTTTCATTATTGTAGGTAAAGGGATCTTCATTTTCCTGGGCATCACTGTGAACGATTTCCTGATTGCGGGTGGGCTGATACTATTCATTCTGGGCGCCAAGGAGCTGGTGGTAGGCAAGATGTTCGAAGCGCAGGCTGCTACAGGAGAGGATGTGATAGCAGTGGTGCCGCTGGGCACGCCGCTGGTGGTAGGGCCTGCCGTGCTCACCACCTTGCTAATACTGACCGACCAGTATCATATTGTAATGGTCACCTTCTCATTTGTTGTCAACCTGCTCATTACGTGGCTTATGTTTGCCCAGGCGAACAGGCTGGTCAGGGTGCTGGGACACGGAGGGGTGCTGGCGTTATCCAAGGTCTTTGCACTGCTGCTAGCGGCTATTGCTGTGAGCATGATCCATCGAGGCATAACAGCATTTATCGGTTAAACAGGCTATAAGGAGAATTGATATGTGGTTATGTACACATTGCCGCCATCTTGAGTTTTCAGAGCAAAAACCGGAACGCTGCCCCATTTGCGGCGCAGGTCCGGAAAAGTTCGTTAAACACGAAAGCCCACGCATCAAAGGCGTCAGGACGCTGAAAAACCTGCAGGAAGGGTTCGCTGCTGAAGCGAAGGCAAATATCAGGGACCAGGCCTTTGCCATCAAAGCTGAACAGGAAGGTTTCCCTGCTATAGCAGGTCTGTTCAGGGCGGTCGCTGAGTCCGAGGCGATACACGCCTTCCATCACCTGAGGTTGCTGGGAGCGATCGCGGATACTCAGGAAAACCTGCAGGCGGCCTTTGAACGGGAAAACTACGCCACCGATGCCTACCCGGAGTTCATTAAAACAGCCAATGACGAGGGTGATTCACAGGTGGCTACGATTTTCAGCTACCACAGGGATGTGGAGAAAGGACATGCAAAGCTGTATGAGAAAGCTCTTGATCGCCTGATGGATCCGCAGGGTGTTGACTATTACGTTTGCAGCGTTTGCGGCTATGTGAGCGTGGGCTCTGCCCCGGACGAATGTCCCATCTGCGGCGCGCCAAAAGACAAGTTCAGGCGTGTCGATTAGAGTCCGTCTGCTGCAGGCCGGCTGTTATCGCATCAGCCGCGTAGCTTCGAATACATTTTTTCCAGGTCTTCCAGCCATAGGGCTGGTTCTGCATCCGAAGGCATCCTCCAGTCGCCCCTGGGGGACAGGCTGACGGAGCCGATCTTGGGGCCCTCCGGCATGCAGGTCCGTTTGAACTGGTTAGCGAAAAAGCGTTTGATGAAAACTGACAGCCATTTATTGAGGTCTTCCAGAGTATACCGGCCCTCGAATGCCTTACGTTTTCTGGCCTCATTGGCTAAAAATAGTATCTTGCCGGGCCGAGTCCCGAAGCGTACGAAGGGATAAAGATAGAAATCGGCCAGTTCAACCGGACCTATCACCTCCTCGCTTCTTTGCGTTATCTGTCCTTTAACAGGCCTCCTGAGCTCGGGGGAGATGGGCGTATCCAGTATGTCTCTGAGTATTTTCCGAGCTGGAGAACCGGCCAGTTCCTCATCCGCCACCCAGCGGATGAGGTAACGCACCAGCGTCTTGGGCACCGACACGTTGATATCGTAGTGCGACATATGATCGCCCGAGAAGGTGCTCCAGCCGAGGGCAACTTCGGTCAGATCGCCCGTACCCAGCAGCATGGCTTTAAGCCCGTTGGCCCTGTTGAACAGGAACTCGGTGCGGTAGCGCGCCTGAATATTCTCGAATACTATATCTTCGCGGCCGTCATGCCCGAGATCGTTCATATGAGCCCTGCACGTATTGGAGATATCCACGCGTACGAAACTCACGCCAAGTGCTTTACATAATTCTGTAGCATTGTCTCTTGTCCTGCGAGTGGTGCCGAAGCCGGGCAGGGTAAAGGCGGCAACGTTCTTCGCAGGCAGCTTAAGATAGTTCATAGTCCGGACGGCAACGAGAAGGGCCAGAGTGGAGTCGAGTCCGCCTGAAACACCCAGCACAATACGTTCAAGTTTGGCGCCGGACAGCTTCTTAGCCAGAGCGGCAACCTGCATGTCGAAGATGTCCCTGCATCTCTGCGCCCGTTTTTCTGTATCTCCGGGGACGAAGGGGTGGGGATCTATCTCCCTCATCAACGCGGTTGCCGGCACATCGGTTACCTTCGCCTCAATGATGCGGAAGGGCTTGATATGACCCGGCGACTGGCGGAAGCTTGTCATCGATATGCGGTCGTGAACCAGCCGGTCTATATCGAGGTCGGATAATATCAGGCGGGATTTCTGCTTGAAATCACGTGATTCTGCCAGCAGGCTGCCGTTCTCGGCGATCAGTGTATGGCCACCGAAGACGATATCGTTGGATGATTCTCCCGTGCCGGCTGAAACATAGAAGCAGGTAGCCGCGCACCTTCCCGATACGGAGGACACCATGGAACGGCGCCAGTCCGCCTTGGCCAGCACTTCATTGCTGGCCGAGATATTGAGTAGAACCGTTGCCCCGGCCAGCGCCTGGTACTCGTGCGGGGCCAGCGGAACCCACATATCTTCACATATTTCGATGCCCAGTACAGCCGGTGTAAAGCCCTGCAGCGAGATTAATATATTTGTGCCGAAGGCAATAGCCCTGTCTCCCAGGTGGACGACATCGGAGCAGGCGTCGTCAGAGGAGACGAACCAGCGGCTCTCGTAGTACTCCTTGTATGAAGGCAGGTATGTTTTTGGTATGATTGCCAGCACCTGCCCGCCGTTGAGCACCGCTGCGCAATTAAAGACCTTCTGGTCGATACACATGGGCAGTCCGGCCACGATCAGCATGCCGCTGTCTGCCGTACTCGCCGCCAGTCGTAAAATCCCTTCCTCGGCCTTGGCCAGCAATGACTGCTGGTGAACCAGGTCAGCGATGGTATAGCCTGTGACCGACATCTCGGGGAAGGCCAGCACCTGTGCCCCTTTTAGTCTTGCTTCTTTAGCCATGTCGAGCATGGCTGCAACGTTGAAATCGACGTCTGCCACCCGCAGCTCGGGGACAGCCGCCGCTACCCTGAGAAATCCCAGGTCCCTGTTTAATAAAATCTTCTGTGCGGCCATGGCTTATCTCACCGAATAGTGCAGCGCCTCCGGGCTTTGGCTATAATAAATCGTTGCCCGGATAAAATCAAAACATACCATAACATATTTTAAGGTTTTCCAGGAGAAATTCATATGTTTAAACTCGTTTTACTGCGACATGGCGAGAGCACCTGGAACAAAGAGAACAGGTTCACCGGATGGACCGACGTGGACCTTTCGCAGAAAGGGATGCAGGAGGCCAGGCAGGCCGGGAGGATACTCAAACAGAAGGGATACACATTCGATCTGGCATTCACATCTGTTTTGAAGCGGGCAGTACGCACGTTGTGGATAGTGCAGGACGAGATGGACCTGATGTGGATACCCGTGAAAAAATCCTGGCGTCTGAACGAGAGGCACTACGGCTCTTTGCAGGGGTTGTACAAGTCGGAAATGGCCAGGAAATTTGGGGAGGAGCAGGTGCTGGTCTGGCGCAGAAGCTATGATGTCCCTCCTCCCCCGTTGAAAATAAGCGATCCGCGCGGTCCGAATGGGGACCCGCGCTATCTGAGCCTGAAACCGGAACAACTTCCTCTGGCAGAGAGTCTGAGGGATACCTATCGGCGATGTTTACCATACTGGTATAAATCGATTGCACCGGCAGTGAGGGCCGGCAAAAAAGTGATTATCTCCGCTCATGGCAACAGCCTGAGGGCGCTGGTCAAATATCTTGATAATGTGCCGGACAGCGAAATAGCCGGTCTGAACATTCCCACAGGTATCCCGCTGATCTATGAACTGGACAGGGACCTGAAGAAAACCAACAGCTATTACCTGGCGAGCGATGAGGAACTTGAGCAGGCCAGGAAAGCCGTGGCCGACCAGGGGAAAGCTAAATAACAGTCTAAATGTAGGGACGGGCCTTCAGGCCTGTCCGCTGTCCTTTAAATAGTCAGGATCGGAGGAAATATCCGTACGGAACCCATTGTGGAAGGCCTCTTCCTGTACAGCCTTATCTATGGTCTCCTCTTTTACCAGCAGTCCGTCACGGAACCACAGCACGCGGTCGGCGAATTCCCTTTGCTCGGGTTCATGCGTCACCATAATTATGGTCTGGCCGAGATCATTACAAAGCTTTCGTAGCAGCCGGAGAACGATGCCTTTGTTTTCGGTATCGAGATTGGCGCAAGGTTCATCGGCAAACAGAATTTTCGACCTGTTGACCAGCGCCCTGGCAATGGCGACGCGCTGCTGTTCACCTCCGGACAGCTCACTTATGAGATGGTGCAGGCGGTTGGAAAGCCCGACTTTACCCATGAGCTCGGTGGATATCCTGATGAATTCCTTTCTTTTCATGCCCAGCAGCATGAGGGGAAGGAATGCATTTTCGATGGCGTTCAACTCAGGTATCAGGGCATATTCCTGGAAGACATAGCCCAGGTGGCGCAGCCGGAAGTCGGAAGATTTTCGCTGAGAAAGGCCGGAGATATCAACCCCGTCAAGCAATATCCGGCCCGATGTGGGGTCATCCAGCAGGGCCAGCTGATGCAGCAACGTGGACTTGCCGGAGCCACTGGGGCCCATGACAGCGACGAACTGACCGGAGGGGATTTCAAAGCTGACCCCTTTGAGAGCATGTACGGGTACCTTCCCGGGGTAAGTTTTTACCAGATCAGTTACCTTTATCATAATTCAGCTATCCCCAGATGGCTTTGATTATGTTTTCCCGGCTGACACGCCAGGATGGTATAAAACCTGCAATAGCACTGACGATGATCATGCAGACGATGCTGGTGACGAACTCGCTCCTGACGATCAGCAGGCTGACCTTGCCCATGGGAAAACTGAGCGGGTGGGCAATAAAATAGGGCGTTGCCACAAACTCGATTACTGCAATTCCAACCCCGATGCCGATGACAGCATAGAAGATCGCCAGCATGATGTATGAGGCGACGATGATACCCTCCTTCATTCCTATAGCCTTCATGATGCCGATTTGCTTTCTTCTGCTGATCACAGCAATGAAAATGACAATAAATATGGTTACACCGGCGACGATCAGTCCGATGGATAAGATTATTCTTTTTATAATATCGAAGCTCTGAACTATTCCGAGGACGAGTCCGATGAAGTCCTGCCATGGTCTGATGTCCTGCAATTCCACTCCAGCCTTCCGCAATTCCTGTATATAATATGATTCCGGGTGGGCTTCGTCCGTCCTGATGATTATTTCGCTGGCACGGTCACGGATTCCCAGAACCGATTCCATTTCCTTGTGCGTCACGAACACGCTCATGTCTGCCAAGGGGAAGACGGTAGCGTAGATACCTTTTACAGTATATTTGCGGGTAACTCCGTTGTGATAGAAGACCGTGACCTCGTCGCCGATATTAACACCTTTAAGCGATTGCACTTCCAGGCTGGCCCCATAGCCTCCAGAAACCTCTCTGCCCATGATTATCTGGTCGCGGTCGGATTCATCGAGGTATTGGCCTGCCAGCATGTAGTTATGCAGCTCAGAGATTCGTTTTTCATCATCGGGATCGATGGATTTTACAGGCCAGCTTATCGTTCTGATATCCTTGCCGGTTTTATCAGGGTCGTATTCAATAACGGAGCCTGTGGCGTAATGTGAACTGCAGCCGATAATGCCTGGTATGGCATTGATCTTACGCTGCATCAGGTCCACCTGCTTGATGTATTCCTCTTTGTTGCCCCACTGGTCTTTACCGGGTTGTATAACGATGTTGCCGACGTAGTTGTTTTTAGTCTGTTCGTAGATCAACCCGACGGCCCCGCTGAGAATGCCCGAGATCAGGTTAATCTGTATGAAAGCCAATGTGGCCACAAGCACGGTCAGGATAGTAGTGCCCTTATTGCCGCGCGTAACATACTTATAGAAAAGGAAGAGAGCCGCTTGGAAATCATCCCAGATGTTACGCATATACTATTTTCTCTCTAATCCGCTCATAAATAAACTGCTTAACTCGTGTGTTATCTTCTTCAGATGAGCTTTTGCAAAGGGGCTGTTACGTTGCTCAAGACGATAGAGAATCATGCTTCCGATGATAGTCCCTACCATAGTGCGGGAGATAATCCGTTCATCGACTTTGCGAAAATCGCCTCGCTTGATCTGTAAACGTATGTATCCCTCTATCCCGGCAAGGAGGGGGCCGACGACATCCTGAACATATTGATGCCGCAACTTTGTATCGCGCTGTATTTCGAAGAAAAGGAACAAAATAGTCTGCACATTGTCAAACCCGAACTCCAGGCGCTCTTCCAGCAAAGAATCCATGAAGTCGCGGCTGCTCTGATCCGCCATCCTATCAAGGATGTTAATCAAACTTTCCGAGATCAGCAGTTTTTGTACCAGCGAAATCAGCAGGTCACGCTTATTATTATAGTAATTGTACAATGTTCCCACTCCCACGCCGGCCTCTGCAGCAACATCCGCCATAGTAGATTCACCGTAACCCCGTGTTGAAAATATGGACAGGGCCGCCTTGAGTATTTGCTTCCTGCGGGTTTCGGTGAGATGCTCCTTTCTTTTAGTACGCGTTGTCATGATCAAGCAAGTTAGTAGAATGAATATTCATTCAATATATATATGTATATTAAGTTAAGTAGTTGGAATTTGTCAACAGGATAATATTGCCACAATTCAAGCAATACTGTACGTGAGTGGGCAAGTCTGGTACTATATAGTCTTGGCCAGAGAGTGTCTTTAAATGCGAATCTGTATCTTGAGCTACCGCAGCTATCCCTACTCCGGCGGACAGGGCATCTACATGCGTTATTTAAGCAATGCCCTGCGAGACCTCGGCCACGAGGTGGACATGATGTCCGGCCCCCCTTATCCTATCGTAGACGATGGTGTCGGGCTGATCCGGCTGCCCAGTTTAGACCTGTACAGATTCGGATCCTGGCAGCGGCTTTTTATCGATCCTCGTAAGCTGAATACTCGCGCTAACTTTATGGAGTGGGGCGGCATTATGACGGGCTACTTCTCAGAGCCGCTGGCCTTCGGCATGCGCGCTTATCAGTATCTGTGCAGCGATAATGCAAAAAAGTACGATGTAATACATGACAACCAGACCATGTCATGGGGTATTGCAGATATCCAGAAGGCCGGTTATCCTGTGGTGGAGACCATACATCATCCTGTTACTATCGACCGCGATCTGGCCATCCAGTCAGCCAAATCGCTCAAGGATAAACTTGGATACCGCCGCTGGTTTTCTTTCACGGGCATGCAGATCAAGGTCGCGCGGCAGTTGCCCTTTATAATAACAGTATCGGAAATGGCCAAGCACCATATCCACGAGATATTCGGTATTCCGGAATCCAGGATGAAGGTAATTTATAACGGCATCGACGTAGAGCTGTTCAGCCCGTCCGATGCGGTGCCCAGGTTAGATAATCAAATCCTCATGGTCATGAGCCGCGATACGGCGGTCAAGGGGCTACGTTTCCTGCTGGAGGCGCTGGCCGAGCTCAGGAAAAAATGGGATTTGAAGCTGGTGGTTGTGGGCAGGACACTGGGCGATGGAATGACCGAAAAGCAGATGGACAGGCTGGGCGTAACGGATGCTGTGACTTTTCGTAACCAGATAGAGACGTCGGAACTCATAGAGCTATACAGGTCATCAACACTGGTTGCCGTACCCTCCACTTACGAGGGCTTCGGTTTGCCGGCGGCGGAGGCTATGGCATGCGGCGCACCGCTTGTATCGACTACTGCAGGAGCATTGCCCGAGGTTGTGGGCGATGCCGGCATCCTCATTCCTCCAGCGGATTCGGCAGCGCTCGCCTCCGCTATTGCCCGGTTGATGGAGAGCCCTGCCAAACGCCGTGAATACAGTGTGCTGGCGAGGAAACGCATACTGGAGAAATTCAACTGGAGTAATGCAGCCCGACTGACCGCGGAAGTGTATTTGGAAGCTATAGACGCTAAACGAGCCAAGTGACGGCATAAGGCGGTTGAATTCAGCGCAGTCTTGATTAATATCGCTAATAAATGTAAAATGTGTACGTGTTTTCAGCGCTTTTTACAGGTGATTTTACGGGCTAATATTCATGCGGATATGTTTATTAAGCTACAGGGCTTATAAATACTCTGGCGGACAGGGTATTTACGTAAGATATCTCAGCCGTTCTCTGCAAAAGCTGGGGCACAGTGTGGATGTAGTGGCAGGACCGCCTTATCCCGACCTGGCTGATGGGATCAACCTGATAAGACTGCCAAGTTTAGACCTGTACAGGTTGCCCGAGAAAAGGCGATACCTGATCAACCCGATGCTGCTCAACACCTGGCCCAACTTCGTCGAATGGCTGGGCGAATGCAGCGGCTGTTTCACCGAGCCGCATACCTTCGCCATGAGAGCCTACGGCATGTTCCGACAGGATGGGCACAGTAAAAAATACGATATCGTGCACGATAATCAGTGTGTGACCGAAGGTATACTGAAAATCAGGCAACTGGGGATTCCCATGGTGACCACCATTCACCATCCCATAACGATCGACCGTGCGCTGGCCCTTAAAGCCAGTAATTCCGTTTACCGCTCCTGGGGGATCAGGCGCTGGTATTCCTTTGCAGATACACAGATAAAGGTGGCCCGGCATTTGTCTCATTTCATTACGGACTCCGAGCATTCACTGCAGGAAATCATGAGCAGCTTCGGGTTGCCGCGCGAGCGTTTTAAAATCATTTACTGTGGGGTGGATACGGATGTTTTCAGGGAACAACCGGGCTTGAAACGTTCCACTAATCGAATTCTGGTGATCAAC
>Ga0172370_10008200_pt1 | contig 12599 bp, 13 predicted proteins | sample LakKiv5m_FD_114538 | JGI IMG/M metagenome (GOLD analysis project Ga0172370, IMG submission 114538) | Freshwater microbial communities from Kabuno Bay, South-Kivu, Congo - kab_022012_11.5m | ecosystem: Environmental > Aquatic > Freshwater > Lake | place: Democratic Republic of the Congo...
CCAAAAAAGAAATCGGGCAGGCAATGTTAAGACTGAATTTCAGACCACGAAAATCCCTTCGTTTCAAAACACCTTTCGAGGTGTTCTATCATTTATCTGTTGCACTTACCAGTTGAATTCACATACCTTTTCAAGCGACGGACCTTGCTTTTATATTCCGGATCCGGACTGGCTATACTGAGAACCGGGCGCAACACTCGATAGCTCAGGGAGTGCAAGTGAGCTCGGATCGTTTCGCGGCTCACCTTTTCGAAGCCTTTCTTGGCCAATTCACGGACCAAGTCCGCACAGGTCCAGATTGAAAATGGATATCCAGCTTTCCGCGGCTCCTGTTCAACCAGTTCTTTCAAGGCAACTTTACATCGGCCATTCACTTTTGAGACGACGCCCGGTACGAGGGCGACCGCGCAGCGTCCAGTCCTCTTAAACCATCCTCTTCGTACCGGCCAAACCAGTACAGAATGGAGTCTTCATTGAACAGGGTCAGTTCGGCAATCTTACTCACCGGGTATTCTTCAGCGGAAAGCAGGATCATTTGGCAGCGGGTGCGCACATCGGCCTTATCCGTCCGCCGATATAGATCCCGTAGGGCCTTCTGCTCCTCTTTCGACAAGCTCCGTATGTACCTTGGCTCCGGCATCAAATCCTCCGTTCCTGGCACCCAGGATTCTATGCCGATTCCGAAAAACTTTCCTGCTCTTATTTAGTCGCCGTCCTCGCCGTTTGGATATTTGTTTTGAATAAACCCGCCTCAGCCTCTGCAAATGCCAACGAGAGCGGAATTACCGAACCAGGCGGTGGTGTGGAAGCCGCGCTCGTCACATACTCCGATGCCGCACAAGGATTCGCTATCGGCCACAGCGGCGGCTGGACGCAAGACACCACTGTAACCAAAGGTGTGAAATTCATCGGCGGCGATGCCAGCATGACCCTGGAATTCGTTTCGCCTCCCTCTGGGACCAATGCCATGAGCTACGCCCAAAACGATGTTGCGGCAGTCAGTGCTGCGTTCCCCGGTTTCAAGCAACTGTATCTGAATCCATCCCCCGACGTAAGGAACGCCATCATTCTTGGTTTTAGTGCAAATGGTATCTCAACGGTAACCGGAAAAGCTTTCTCTGCTCACAACGAACGCTATTACATGCCGCTGGCGGATGGCCGTATCGCCATCCTAACCGTTGTCAGTCCCGCCAACCTGTACGATCAACAAGGCGTGCGAGATATTGCTCTTTCTTTCAACGTGACCAAATAGCGAAATCAAGGATGAAAGACGCAGATCCAAACCCGCGCATTCAAATAGAAAGGCAGTTTTTATGGAAGCCCTCTCATTACAAGGTCTATATAAAATCTATAAGGAAGGCGAGATTGAAACCGTTGCCCTGCGCGAAGCCAGTCTGAGTGTCCGGCCCGGCGAGTTTGTTGCCATTACCGGACGCTCAGGCTCTGGGAAATCCACCCTGTTGCATCTCGTCGGTGGACTGGCGGCGCCCAGCGCTGGCAAAGTGATTATCCACGGCACGGACATCACCCGCCTGGGCGAGCGTGAACGCGCTGAATTTCGACGCAATCGAATCGGTATCATCTATCAGACCGATAATCTGATCCCGTTTTTGACCGCGCTCGAAAACGTTTTGCTGCCCATGCAAATGGCCGGACACAAGGATGGCTTGAAACGCGCCCATCAATTGCTGAAAGAAGTCGGCTTATCGGAACGCATAGATCACAAGCCCAGTATGCTCTCCGGCGGCGAACGTCAACGCGTGGCGATTGCGGTTGCGCTTGCCAACGAACCAGAGCTGATCCTGGCCGACGAACTGACTGGCGAATTGGATTCGGCCACTGCCGGGCGTGTCATGGAATTATTGGGCATCCTGAACGCCAGCCACAAATTGACTCTGGTCATCGTTACACACAATAAAAATGTCGCGGCGCGCGCCGGGCGGCAGGTCAGGATTGCGGATGGGCAATTGATCGAAAGCGAGGCCGCTTATGTCTAAGGCTGTTTTGCAAACCATCGGCTTGACGCGCGAGTATCGGGTTGGCTGCGAAACGGTAACCGCTCTCGGCGGAGTCGGAATCGAAATCCAAAAAGGCGAGTTCGTCGCCATCATGGGGCCCAGCGGTTGCGGCAAATCCACGCTGTTGAATCTACTTGGCGGGCTGGACCAGCCCACAAACGGCAAAGTCCTGCTCGATGGTCACGACCTGAGCGAATACAACGAAGAACAGTTGGCGGCCCTGCGCCGCCAGAAGATGGGATTTATTTTTCAACGCCATGATCTGTTCCCCGTGCTGACCGCGCGTGAGAATGTTGAGTTCCCAATGTTGTTGGGCGATGTTCCTCCCGAAGAACGCCGCATTCGATCCGATGATTTGCTCTCAATGGTTGGCCTTCAGGAAAAGGCCGATCATTTGCCGGATGAACTTTCAGGCGGACAGCAACAGCGTGTGGGAATCGCCCGCTCGCTCTCGAATGCCGCCTCCATTTTGCTGGCGGATGAACCGACAGGCAATCTGGATAGCGCCACATCCGCCGATATTATTGACGCCCTGATCGGCCTGACCCGTGTCAAAGGATTGACTTTGGTCATGGTCACGCACGACGAAGAAGTCGCCGCGCACGCCGACCGCATCTTGTATTTGAAAGATGGCCGCCTGATTGATCGAAAAGGAAACCTTCAATGACTCTCACTTATGCCTTGAAGCTTGTCACGCGCAATCCGCGCCGCACCTTTACTTATCTCTTTGGCCTGGCGCTGGCTGTCGGGTTGTTCGCGGGGATTCTCTTTTTCGTGGACGCCACCGCCCGCCAGATGACGGCCACCGCCATCGCGCCTGTCAAGCTCGATATCGTCGCGCACGCCACCAGTCCCGACGTGAACGTGATGAATATGGTGGCGACTCTTTCTCATCAGCCGGGGGTCAACGCCGCAGAAACAGTGGTCGCCGCGGATTTTGCCTCCGCGCAAAAAAACGGCGGTGCGCAAGTTTCTCCCGCAGGACGCATGTTCGCCATCAGTCCATCTTATTTTCAAACCTTCGATGTGCTTCAAATCAGCGAAGGCAGGTTCGATCCGTCTGGCGTGATGGTCAGCGAGGCCATGGCGATTTCTCAGAATATAAAAGTGGGGGACTCGCTTCAATTAACTTTCTCCGGCGTGGCTAAACCGATCATGCTCCCTGTGAGCGGCATCGTCAACATGAACAATGCCGACGCCCTGTTTGCGACCGCAAACGAAGCTGAGAACGCCATCGTCGCAGATGTGGTTTTTGTCGATTCAAATTGGTTCCAGAAAAACTTAAGCGCGCCATTGGCAACCCTTGCCGCCAATCCGCCTGCTTCGCTCGCGCCGGGCGCCATCATCTACGATCCGCAAATTCATATCAAGATGGATCGCTCCCTTCTCCCGTCCGACCCAACCCTGGCCGCATTGCAAGTTGAGTCCATGCGCCGCGGGATCGAACGGCAATTCCCCGGTCAACTCAAAGCCGTGAATAACCTGACTAGCGCGTTCAATACCGCCAAATCGGATGTGCTGGCCGCCAAGATTCTTTTCATCTTTCTCGGCCTGCCGGGTGTGGCGCTGGCCGCCTATCTTGCCAAGTTCGCGGCGGAACTCTTCGCCGAGGCCCAGCGCCGCGAGATCAGTCTGTTGCGCACGCGCGGCGCGACTCCGTTTCAGATTGGGGCGATCATCGCCTTCACTTCGGTCCTGCTCGCCATCGGCGGCTCATTGCTTGGACTTGTGTTTGGCTTGCTGGCCCTGTTGGTCAGCGCTGGCGGACAGGTGGTCAGCGCGCTCAATCCCTTTGCACCGGGTTTCGACTGGGGCCAGTTCGGCAATTCGGCGCTGGTTGCTTTTCTCGCGGGGCTGGCATTAACTTTCTTTGCCGCGTTCGTACCCAGTTTCGGCGCGATGAGACGCGAGATCACTCAGGAACGCCGCGCCGCCCGCAGGGTCGAATCCGCCCCGTTTTGGAAACGCATGTATCTGGATGTGATCCTGTTGGTCGCATCTGTGGTCGTGCTGTTCGTCACCCAACTCAACGGCGGATTCAAACCTTCAGCCAATGAAGCCGCGGCGATACAACTCTCGTTCTATATTTTTCTGGCGCCGTTCTTTGCGTGGGTCGGTATCGTTTTACTGACCCTGCGCCTGGTTGAGACCGGCTTGAGCGTTGCGGCAACGCGTATCGCGGCAACCTTCCGCAACATCTTTGGCGAGATCGGCGAGGTGGCGGGCAAGTCCGTGGCGCGCCGCGCGCCGCGCATCAGCGCCGCGACCGCTGTCATTGCGCTCACACTCTCTTTTGGCGTAAGTCTTGCGCTCTTCCAGCAAACGTATGCCGCCGAAAAACGTCTTGACTCACAATACATCGTCGGCGCAGATGTGCGCTTCACGCCTGCCCTCAATACTCCGCAAACCGCGGACCTGGCGGGTAAACTCAAGATAACCGGCGTGCAAGGCGTGACTGCTGTTGCGCGGGATACGCAGGCCCTGGTCGGCTCGGAAAAGAACACCGTCTATGGCATTGACGTGGCTTCGTTCCGAAAGGTCGCTTACCTGCCGGATAGTTTCTTTGTGGATGGCGCGGCCCAGCAAACGATAACCGCCATGAACAACCGCACGACCAATTATGCTCCGGGTTCCGCCAAACAGGTTTTGGACGCGCTTGCCAACACGCCCAACGGCGTGATCATTTCCGTAGAGCAGGCTGAAAAGTACAACATCTTTGTTGGCGATCCCGTTCTGCTTCGTCTGTATAACCGCGCCACCAAACAATATAGCGATGTCAAAGCGGTGGCGGTCGGGTTGTTCGTTTACTTTCCCACTTCGGCGCAGGATTCGGATTTTATCCTCAACCGCGACTTCATGACCGGGAGTTCGGGCAACGCTTCGATGGATTACTTCCTTTTGAAAACGGACGGTTCCGCCTCGGCCATTCAATCTGTTTCCGCTTCGCTGGCGGCTCAATATAAAAACATCATGCCGGTCCGGATTCAAAGTACCGAGACGGTCGTCAAGACCGAATCAAGTTCGCTGACTTCACTGAATTTGGGCGGGCTTGGCGCGATGGAACGTCTCTACACTTTACTGGTCACATCCATCGGACTTGCGATCTTCCTGCTGGCAATGATCAACGAACGCCAGCGCGAGTTTGGTGCCATGCGCGCACTCGGGGCCAACCTCGGACACCTGCGCCGCTTTCTCTTCACCGAGGCCGCCACTATCGCAGGATTGAGTCTGGTCATCGGCGCGGTGGTCGGCGTGGGGCTGGCTTACATGCTGGTGATGCTGCTGGGCGTCGTTTTCACCATCCCCGCGCATGGACTTTCCTGGCCCGTTCTTGAATTGCTTACCCTGGCCGTGTTGGTGATCCTCGGCATGGTTGTAAGCGCCTTGTTTAGCGCGCGGCGATTGTCAACACTCAAAGTAGTGGATGCGCTGAGAGAACTGTAGATTCAGCTACATTTATGGAAAAGGTCTGCTAGAAAGATGTTTTTCCTGCAGACCTTTTTCGTTTTGTGCTTTTTACTTGGAGTTCGAGGGTTTGAAAGAGTCACGGGCATCGCTCAAAATCTGATTTAGCGATAACCGAATGGAAAGCGAGCCGTGACCACTGAGGTTTTTATCATTCAGTTGTTTATTTATATTGACGATGCGTTATTGTTCTTAATCCACAATAGCGGTACATCTGGCCGCCTACGTTGCCGCCTACGTTCTTTTGCGGAATTTATATCCATAAACGATCAGCCCGCGCTCATCGCCATCGTTGCGCATTTTGCGCGTCACCATTTCGACCGGCATACCGATCTCCACGGGCTGTTCGCCGAGGTCGGTCAATTGTGCGGTGACCATCGGACCTTCTTCGAGCTTGACGATTGCCACTGTATATGGGGCATTGGCGTCGAAGCCGGTCGGGGCTTCGTAGATTGTAGTGTAAGAATACACCTGGCCTTTACCATTGAATGTGTAGAGTTCTTTTGCTTCATCGCCGCAATTCGGGCAGACATCGCGGGGCGGGAAAATCTTGTAATCACAATGCGGGCAAACTTCGCCCACGAGAGAATATCGTTGTCGTTTCAAGCGCCAGTGTCGAGGAATTTCCATTTTGTAGATCCTTTCTATGGGCCTAATTTTATGCCGCCGGGCTATCAGGAACTATCAAAGTTCTTTTCAGCTCTGAAAGTCTAATTCAGGCGCTGCAGAATATGACTGATGGCAGTGGACGCTGGCCCGCCCAGAGATTGGATCAATCCATATTTGGCGCCCGCGATCTGGTTCGCTTCGGCCTGACCTCGCAACTGGGTCGCCGCTTCAACGGCCTGGTACACGCCGGTTGCGCCGCCGGGAAAGCCGCGTGCCTTGAGTCCGCCAAACGTCGCGGAGGGGATGCGGCCTTTGAGTCCGATCGAACCATCGGCGGCCAGCTTCCAGCCTTGTCCGCGAATCGCAAACCCAACCGATTCCAATTGCAAGGCGGCGTAGATACTGAACGCGTCGTGATATTCGAAGAAGTTGATCTGGTCGAGCGTGATACCAGCCTGTTTGATGGCCTTGCCCGCGGAAAGTTGCGCGGCTTCGAAGTAAAGCATGTCTTTGCGGTCGTGCAATGCGAGCGTATCCGCTGTAGAGGCGGAGCCCGCGATTTTCACCAGCGGATGTGCGAAGTCTTTTGGCAGGAGATCGCGGCGAGTCAAAATGACAGCCGCGGCGCCGTCCGCATTCGGGGCGATATCGAACATGTTGAGCGGGTCGCTAACCATTTCGGCTTTGGCGTAAGCCCCGGCTTTGATGGCTTTGCGGAACATGGCATATTTATTTCCGGCGCCATTGGCGTGAGCGGTTAATGCAAATCCGGCGAAGCCGTCGGCGGGAACTTGATACTCGTGCATGTAGCGTTTCATCAATAGCGCGGCTTGTGCGGTAACCGTTATGCCTTGTACGGCTTCGAAGTCCGAATCGCTGGCGGTGGCTAGAGCCGCGTCGACATCGGGGCCGAGTTTATCGGTGAACTTTTCCACACCGATGACCAGCGCAACATCCACCATGCCGCTGGCGACCGCCAGATAACCCTGACGCAATACCGCGCCGCCCGACGCGCCCGCGGCTTCAACGGTCACGGCTTCGATGCCGACCAGACCCGCGCAGTCTGCGAGCAAAGCGCCGAGATGTGCCTGGTTGGATAGATTCGGCGCGAGCATGTTGCCCGCGAACAACGCCTGCGGACGCAAGCCTCCAGAATCCTGGACTGCTTCTTGTATCGCCGCGAAGGCGAGATCACGCAAGCCAATGTCCCAATGTTCGCCGACTTCAGTTTGTCCAATGCCTGCAATAACTACATCTGTCATTTCGTTTTCCCGTTTCATATGTCATTGCGATGAGCCGCGTCGCTCTGAGCTTGTCGAAGGGCAAGCAGCGACGTGGCAATCTCAAGTGACCAACAAACAAACGATTATGTGAAAACACGAGATTGCCACGCGCCTTCTGCGCTCGCAATGACATTATTGTGAGATTATTTCATCTGCAATTTCCCGCGATAGCGGACGTAGGTGGCGTAATCAATTTCGGTGCGGCGGGCGATGTATTCCTGCGTTTTCACGGCGCGGTCGCGGCGCGCGGACAATTTGTCAGTGACGAGAATGTCAAAGGCGTCGGAACCCGCTCCCGATCCGAATGAGACGACAAGGATTCTGTCGCCAGGCTCGGCAATGTCCAACGTCGCGGTCAGGCCGATCAAGGCCGCGCCCGCGTACGTGTTCCCGATCACAGGCACGAGAAGTCCGGGTTGAATCTGTTCTGGCGAAAATCCGAGTTGCGACGCGACGCGCTGCGGGAACTTCGTATTTGGCTGATGGAAGACCGCCCACTTGTAATCCTTGGCCATCGAACCAACGGATTGCATCAACGTGGTGGCGGCTTCGGTGATGTGTTTGAAGTAGGCGGGTTCGCCCGTGAAGCGCATGCCGTGTTCGGGATATTTGGCTTCGGGGCGACGCCAGAAGTCGGGCGTGTCTGTGACGTAGGAATACGAGGCGTTGATGATGGCCAGCGATTCTTCCGCGGGACCCAGAATGTACGCCGCGCCGCCCGCGCCCGCGGTATATTCGAGCGCGTCGCCGGGCTTGCCTTGCGCGGTGTCCATGCCGATGGCCATGGCGTAATGCGCCATGTTCGAGCCGACAAATCCCATCGCGGCGACGAGTGCTTCGGTGCCGGCTTTGCAGGCGAATTCCCAATCGGCGGCTTGCGTGCTGGGAACAGCGCCGATGGCTTCCGCAACCAGCGTGGACGTGGGCTTGACCGCGTAGGGATGGGATTCTGATCCAACCCACACCGCCCGCAATTCGTGCGGATCGATCTCCGCGCGTTTCATCGCGTTGCGCGCGGCTTCAATGGACATGGTAATGACATCTTCGTCGAGTCCAGGCACGGCTTTCTCTTTGATGGGCAGGCCGCCGCCTTTGCCGCCTGTCCATACGCGCGCGACTTCCTTCGCGGGCAGACGGTAACGTGGCACGTACGCGCCGTAGCCGACAATGCCGACTGGCTTGATGGGTTTGAGGAGGGTGGGGAATGATTGAGATTGAGGAGCTGTCATGTGTTCTCTCTTTAGGTGCGAAATTTATTTAAGGAAATTGTGTTCATTGATAAATGTTACAAGTCAAGTATTAATCCTATAGTTCCCAATAATATTCCCAGAACGATGATTGTACTTTTCATTTTCTTCTTTTCAACGAACATATCTAAGATGCGGTAGGGCAAAAGGAGTAACCAGATACTAATTGAGACAGGAACAACGATAAAATAACGCAAATAATACAAAACGCCACCAACAAATATCCAAACTATCGACAAAGATGCAATAAGGTCAGCTGCGCTCATATTAAAAGAATTACTTCTACTAGTGAAAAATGGTCCGCTCAAATATTTGCTGTAAAAACTAGGATCATTGAGTGCAAAAGGAACAAGAAGCAACATTCCACATCCAAATAACGTTCCAATAATTCCGGGTAGAAATAGAATTATCATTATTATAAGGTTTAGTTTAATGTATTTATTGTCCGTAGTTTTAATTAAGCTTTTCAAATCTTTTCCGCGTACTAAACTTCTCAATTTGTTTTCGATTGAATTTAAATTTTCATCTCCAATTACGCCAGCGCTTGTAAACCACAAGCCTATGATGGAAAAGAAGATTCCTAATTTATGCATAAAACCTCACCTAGTAAACAGTTTATCAAATACAGGTTGGGCAAGTAAAATCCATGAAATCTATTTTTCAATGAATCGGCGCTTCCCAAATTCTCTATTTATGCTTGATCGTTTTATGTATACCAAAACTTTGATGTCAATCCTGCCTGTTTGAAAATCTCTGCAACGGACCTCAGCCCAACCCATCTCCCGCGGGGAGAGGGAAAGGCGCGGGTTATTTCTTCGTTTTCTTGCTCGCATTCATTATCGTCATGCCGACAACTTCATCGCCTTCGTAGCGGACAATCACATCATTATCCAGCAATTCAGAATCGTCTGCGCGACTGGGCTTTTTGAAATTTAAATACAGCACATCAGCCTCTTCGTCATAGGAAAGCCAGATGTTTTTCTGGTGTAGTTGTAATGCCTGCGGAACAAAAGCCGTTACGTTATCAATATTTACCATGTTTAACTTTCTGGCCGATTGATTCGAATAACTTTCTTGGTGAAGTCCTTTTCGTCTTGGAGTGCTTTATCAATGCGCGCCGCGAGCGCCGAGAAATCGGGGTCAAAGGTGCAAGCAACTATTCCCACATGGGGTTTCTTTTGCTGATGCAATCGAATGAAGTGGCGGCGATTCAGTATAAGCAAAATCCTCTGTTCTTTGTTGGCAAATGCCAGTACATCCTCATCAGTCATGGCTTGACCTGCTTTGCCAGTTTCTTGAACGGTCAGCACGTCATACCCGCGTTTGCGGAGTTCTTCCACCGCTGGCAGAGGGAAATTTTCATTGGAATAGAGCCGCGCCATCAGGCTTCCTCGTTGGCTTTGATCTGCGCGTCCATTTCCTTGCGATGACTGCGTTCATATGCCCACGCGTTGGCAAGGTCTTCTGCACGCAAAGTGGGGTAAGAGTGCAATAAATCTGCTTCACTTGTCCCCAATCTTCGCGCTTGAGCCAACACCCACACAGGTATCCGCGTGCGTACAATGCACGGCTCTCCGCCGCTTATTTGTGGATTGCTCTCAATGCCTGGGAACGCGTCACCCAAATCACGCGCCGCCCATTGAAGCAGTTGGGCTTTTTCAGAGCGGGAAAGACCTTTATAGATTTTTTCAAGGTTTCGTATGTGTTGCATATGATTCACCTGATGTCATTATACATCTTGGGATGTTAAGGCAAAGATTTCAAAATCTCTTCCGCTCGATCAATTCTCACAACTTTCTCCGCCACCATCTGCGCGGCGACCTTTTCAATCATATCACCCGATGCGCCGGCGGCGATGGCAACCTGCCGCGCGTGCAGGGACATGTGTCCGCGCTGGATGCCTTCGGTGGCGAGGGCGCGTAAGGCGGCCATGTTTTGAGCGAGTCCGACCGAGACGATAATTTCGGCCAGTTCACTGGCGGTTTTTATGCCCATCAATTTGATCGCGGCCTGCGCGGCGGGATGGACTTTGGTCGCGCCGCCGATGATTCCAACCGCCATCGGCATTTCGAGCGTGCCGACCAGATTTCCGTCAGCGTCTTTATTCCATGTTGATAAAGAAGTGTATTTGCCTGAACGCGCCGCGTAAGCGTGTGCGCCGGCTTCGATGGCGCGCCAGTCGTTGCCTGTGGCAATGACCACCGCGTCCACGCCATTCATGATTCCTTTGTTGTGTGTTGCCGCGCGGTATGGATCAACGGCCGCAAAGGCATACGCAGCGATGATTCCATCACGGACAGTTTCGCCGGAGAAATTATCAAAAGCAAGTTCTTTTACGGGAATTGTGCAACGCGCGCGGGCGATTCTTCTGTCTGCTAGATTCGACAAAATTCGCAAATGGACTTTTCCGCCAGTGATGGCTTCAACTCTCGGCGCAAGTTTTTCGCAAGCCGTGTTGACAGCGTTGGCGCCCATTGCGTCACGCACATCATAAATGAGATGAACGACAAGGAAGGGACCGATATTCGAATCTTCGAATATTCGAACTTCGAGATCGCGCGCGCCGCCGCCGAATTTTTTCAACAGCGGGTCAATCGAATCTGCTTCGGATAAAAGTTCCGCTTTGTGTTCGTAGATTTTCAGCTTGGCTTCGTGCAAATTCACCACGTTGATGACCTGCATCTGTCCGATCATGAGCGGGTCGGTGGTGGTGGCTGTGAATCCGCCGCCGGCGCGGGCCAGCTTTGCCATAAATGAAGCGCCTGCCACAACCGACGGTTCTTCGATGGCCATGGGGACTAAAACATCTTTGCCGTTGATTTGAAAATTCAGTCCGATTCCGAGCGGAAGCGCATGCGTGCCGATGACGTTCTCGATCATGTGGTCGGCAGCCTCAGCGGAGAGTCCGCCGTTCGTGGCGTAGACCGCTAAAACGTCCGGAGAGAGCGAAGCAGATTCAGCCAGTTTTGCGCGGCGTTCTTCCAAGGTCAGGTTGTAAAATCCAGAAATTCGGGAGGTTGTCATGCAGTCACCTTTGCAGGCTACATTGTATGGGCATCTTCTGCCAAAATCTATCAATTTTCATGAAACTGTTATAATCACAGCGAGGTGTCTTTATTATGCTCCTGACGCGTGAACAGTTACAGGAACGTCTTATTACATTGCATCGTGCCAGCCTCGAATTGGTAAAGGATGTTTCTCTCGATCATCTTTTGGAACGGATTGCAATGTTAGCATGTGAACAGGCCGAAGCGCGTTATGCGGCTTTGGGCGTGCTCGATGATACGGGGAAACTTATAAACTTTATCTCGGTCGGCATGACGGAAGATCAAATTAAACGAATCGCCCATCCTCCCACGGGACGCGGCTTGATCGGCGAATTGATGGACGCAGAAGGGCCTCTGCGTGTGCCTGTCATTCAGGACCATCCGCGTTCGGTAGGCTTCCCGCCGCATCACCCTGACATGACTTCGTTTCTGGGCGTGCCCATTCGGGCTGGAGATTTGCAATTGGGGCAAATTTACCTGACCGAAAAGCTGGATGCGCCCGAATTCACTGCCGACGATGAGATGATCATCCAAATGTTGGCGGCGTATGCGGCGGCGGCCATTCAAAATGCCCGGCTTCTTGAACAAATGCGCGAGCGCGACGCTGTTCTGACGCGTCGGAGCGAAGATTTGGTCATGTTGAACGATATTGCCTCGGCTTTGACCTCTTCTCTTGAATTGGACGAGATCTTAAACAAGACCCTGGCCGTGGTCATGAATTATATGAAGGTCGAGGCAGGTGAGATATTCCTGCTTGAAGACGATAAAGAGACACTTCGCATGGTTCTGCATCGTGGAGAGGCGGCGGAAGCTTTCTGGAATCGCAACCGTTTTAAAATGGGTGAGGGAATCATCGGAATCGTAGCCCAAAAAGTCGAATCGTTTCTTTGCTCGGACCTGAAAGCGGACGACCGTTTCGCACGTGAGGCC
>Ga0172370_10008202_pt1 | contig 12599 bp, 11 predicted proteins | sample LakKiv5m_FD_114538 | JGI IMG/M metagenome (GOLD analysis project Ga0172370, IMG submission 114538) | Freshwater microbial communities from Kabuno Bay, South-Kivu, Congo - kab_022012_11.5m | ecosystem: Environmental > Aquatic > Freshwater > Lake | place: Democratic Republic of the Congo...
CGGGCAAGAGGGGCTGGACGACGCCGACACCACCGCGCTGTACCTGATTCCCACCGCAGAGGTGCCGCTGACCAATTTTGTGCGCGACGTGGTGGTGGCTGAAAGCGACCTGCCGATCAAGCTGACCGGCCACACGCCGTGCTTCCGTTCTGAGGCGGGCAGCGCCGGGCGCGACACGCGCGGTCTGATTCGCCAGCACCAGTTTGACAAGGTCGAGATGGTGCAGATTGTTCACCCCGACACCAGCTACGCCGCGCTCGAAGAGATGACCGGCCACGCTGAAGCCATTCTGCAACGGCTGGGTCTGCCGTACCGCGTGATGAGCCTGTGCACCGGCGACATGGGCTTTGGCGCGGCCAAAACCTACGACCTGGAAGTGTGGGTGCCGGCGCAAAACACCTACCGCGAGATCAGCTCGGTCAGTAACTGCGAGGCGTTTCAGGCGCGCCGTCTGCAAGCGCGCTTCAAAAACGCCCAGGGTAAGAACGAACTCGTCCACACGCTCAATGGCTCGGGTCTGGCGGTCGGGCGCACGCTGGTGGCGGTGCTGGAAAACTACCAGAACGCCGACGGCTCGGTCACCGTGCCCGTGGTGTTGCGGCCGTATCTGGGCGGCTTGCAAGCCCTGGTGCCCTGATCTGCGCAGTGCATAATCGCGCCCGCTAGAGGTGCCACCCGGGCGGGTGGCTGAGAAACACTCTTTGAACCTGATCTGGGTCATGCCAGCGTAGGAAAGCGTCAGCAACACGCGTTGCGTCAGCGGCCCCGGATCAACCTGACAGGATCTGACATGGCCCATCTTCTAACTGCTTCCGACATCTGGACCGACGTGTGCGCGGTTCGCAACCAGCATCCGCTGGTGCATTCCATCACAAACCTGGTCGTGATGAACTTCAATGCCAACGTGCTGCTGGCCATGGGGGCGGCGCCGGTGATGGCGCACGCGCACGAAGAGGTGGCCGACATGGCCGGCATTGCGCAAGCGCTGGTGCTGAATATCGGCACGCTGGAACCCTACTGGATCGAGAGCATGCGCCTGGCCTTGAAAGTGGCCAGTCAACGCGGTATCAAAACCGTGCTTGACCCCGTAGGCGCGGGGGCTACCAGCTATCGAAATCAGAGTATTTCGGCGATTTTGACCACCGCCAACCCGTCGGTGATTCGGGGCAATGCGTCCGAGATCATGAGCGTGGCGGGCAGCAACGTGCAAACACGCGGTGTCGACAGCAGCGCGGCGGTGGGCGACGCGCTGCAAGCGGGCCAGGCGCTGGCGCGTCAGACCGGCGGCGTGGTCTGCATCAGCGGCCCGGTCGACGAGGTGGTTGACGCCAGCGGGCGACGCGCCAGCCTGGCCAATGGCCACGAATGGATGACGCGCATTACCGGGGTGGGCTGTTCGGCGACCGCGCTGGTGGGGGCGTTTTGCGTGGTGCAGCCCGAAGCCTGGCGCGCCACGGTGTCGGCCATGGCGTATCTGGGCGTGGTGGGTGAAGTGGCGGCCGAGCAGGTAATCGCGCGCGGCGCGGGCGTGGGCAGCCTGCAAGTGGCGCTGCTGGACCAGTTGCAATTGCTCGATCAGGCCAGCTTTGCGCAGCGCCTGAAGTTGACGCTGGCATGACCGCCACGTTGCTTGGCGCGCTGCGCGTTTACCTGGTGACAGACGCGCAGGCGTTGCGTGGGCGGCCGTTGCTGGACGTGGTGCTGCAGGCCGTGCAGGGCGGTGTGACCTGCGTTCAGTTGCGCGAAAAGCACGCCAATACCCGTGATTTTGTCGAGCTGGCCTGCGCGCTACAGGGCGCGCTGGCACCGTTGAATGTGCCGTTGGTGATCAACGACCGTGTTGATGTGGCGCTGGCGTGTGGCGCGCAAGGCGTGCACCTGGGGCAGTCGGACATGCAGCCTGCGCACGCGCGGCGTCTGCTGCCGCCGGCAGTGTTCATCGGCTGGTCGGTGGAGACGCCGCAAGATGTGGCCAACGCGGCCGCGCTGCCGGTCGATTACCTGGGCGTGAGCCCCGTGTTTGCCACGCCGACCAAAACCGACACCGCGCCGCCCTGGGGCTTGCCGGGCTTGCGTCAGGTGCGGGCCCTGACGACGCTGCCGCTGGTGGCTATTGGTGGCATTCACGTCGGCAACGCGGCGCAAGTGCTGGCCGCCGGTGCCGATGGTCTGGCGGTGGTAAGTGCGATTTGTTCCGCTGACAATCCCGGCGTTGCAGCCCAAACACTGCGCCAAATGTTTTGAGCGTTTTTTGCCTCCAGCCCTTTATTTACAAGTGTTAGATGCTATGACTATTGAACGTACTCAGCGCTATCCACGAGTTTTGACGATTGCCGGCTCTGACAGTGGCGGCGGCGCCGGCATCCAGGCCGACCTGAAAACCTTTTCGGCATTGGGCTGCTTTGGCATGACCGCCATCACCGCGCTGACGGCGCAAAACACCACCGGCGTGCGCGCCATTCACGGTGTGCCACCAGCCATGCTGCGCGACCAGATCGACGCGGTGGTGCAGGACATTGGCGTCGATGCCGTCAAGATTGGCATGCTGCATTCGCCCGAGGTGGTGCTGACGGTCGCGCGTGCGGTGCAAGACCATCATCTGCCGCATGTGGTGTTCGACCCGGTGATGGTGGCCACCAGCGGTGCCAAGCTGATCACCGACGAAGCGGTAGCGGTGCTGGTGGCCGAGCTCTTCCCCCGTGCAACGGTCATCACGCCCAATCTGGACGAGGCGGCCCTGCTGGTGGGCCAACCCCTGCACACGCGGCAAGACATGCTGGCAGCAGCGCAGCGGTTGGTGACGATGGGCGCGCGTGCCGTGTTGCTCAAAGGTGGGCATCTGGCGGGCGACAGCGTGGCCGATGTGCTGTTGCAGCCGGGTGCCGAGGCGCTGTGGCTGGAAGGCCCGCGCATCGCCACGGCCAACACGCACGGCACGGGGTGCACTTTGTCCAGCGCGGTGGCCGCGCATCTGGCGCTTGGGCTGAATCTGGCCGACGCCGTGCGCTCAGCGCGTGTCTACGTGCGTGGCGCGCTCGAAGCCGGTGCACGCGTCAGGACCGGGCAGGGCAGCGGCCCGCTGAACCACGGCTTTGCGCCACGAGCGATGCTGGTTCGGTAGACGGACTGCAACTTGTGCGACACCTGTCGCACAAGTTGTCGCGACAGGTGTCGCAAATTGACGGTCACTGTTACATCACCTTTTGTGACCCAGGATTGAGCGATTCTCTTGACAAGGGCATAGCAGATATCTTTGGCAACCGGTGCCTGGTCGAGGTGGCACGGTGTATGCGTGACAGAGCCGTCACTGTCTCTATCGCGTCAGCGCATGCCCACTTCGAAAGTATCTGGTTCACCCTGTATCGGCATCATCGCCAACCCGGTGTCGGCGCGCGACATTCGACGCATCGTGGCCAATGCCGACAACCTGCAGATCACCGACCGCGTCAGCATGCTGTTGCGCCTGCTCAGTGCCGCAGGCAGTGCGGGCGTCAAACGGGCGCTGATGATGCCCGACAAGGGTGGGGTCAGCGCCATGTTGATCCAGAGTCTCAAGCGCGAAAGTCAGTTACAGCACGCCTTTCCCGAGATCGATTTTCTGGACATGGCACCCACCACGACGGTCAGCGACACCTATACCGCTGCTCGCATGATGCAGGCTGCGGGTGTGAGAGTCATCGTGGTGCTGGGTGGCGACGGCACCCATCGAGCCGTGGTGCGAGAGTGCCGCAGTATCCCGCTGGCGGGCATGTCCACCGGCACCAACAACGCCTTCCCCGAGATGCGCGAGCCCACCATTACCGGTCTGGCTGTGGGTTTGTATGCCAGTGGTCAACTTGGCGCCGAGCAGGCGCTGGTACCTAACAAGTTGCTTGAAATATCCATCAACGATGGCGCACGCCGTGACATTGCACTGGTTGATGCAGTGATTTCCAGCGACCGCTTTATTGGTGCGCGCGCCTTGTGGAAGATGGACAGTTTGAGTGCCGTTTACCTGAGCTTTGCAGAGCCGCAGGCCATCGGCATGTCGTCCATCGGTGGCCTGCTGCAACCCATTGGACGTTCAGGCCCTGGTGGTCTGGCGATCCAGTTAAGCGATGAGCAATCGCCACGCCGCTTGCAGCTACTGGCCCCTGTTGCGCCGGGCATGGTGCGCCCTGTCGGCATTTCGCATTGGGAGCCCATGCCTGCGAACCAACCCTTCACAGTGGTCCGGCAGGCCGGAGTGGTTGCTTTGGATGGAGAGCGTGAACTGACGTTTGATTCTGGCGATCGCGTGCAAATCACCCTGCGCGAGAACGCCTTTCCCACGGTGGACGTGGCCGCTTGCATGCAGCTTGCTGCTGCACAGGGCCTGTTCCGCCATTTTTCCCGGCAAATCTAGACAGGAGACGACAACATGGCTGATTCCAACCCCTTTCCGCTGAGCAAGCAAGCGCTGCTCACGTGTTACCGCAAGATGCGCACCATCCGCGAGTTCGAAGAACGGCTGCACGTGGACTTCAGCCGCGGCGACATTCCCGGCTTTGTGCACCTGTACGCTGGCGAAGAAGCCGCTGCAGTGGGCATCATGAGCCACCTGGGCGACGGCGACCGCATCGCCTCGACGCACCGCGGCCACGGTCACTGCATTGCCAAAGGCGTTGACGTGGTGGCGATGATGAAAGAGATTTACGGTCGCATCGGCGGTTGCGGCAACGGTAAAGGTGGCTCGATGCACATAGCCGACTTGTCCAAGGGCATGATGGGTGCCAACGGCATTCTGGGCGCCGGTGCGCCGCTGGTCTGCGGTGCCGCGCTGGCCGCCAAGTACCGCAAAAAAAACGAGGTGGCCATCTGTTTTGTCGGCGATGGTGCGTCAAACCAGGGCACATTTCTGGAAAGCCTGAACCTGGCAGCAGTGTGGAACCTGCCGGTGATTTTTGTGGTGGAAAACAACGGCTACGCCGAGTCCACCTCGCGCGACTACGCCACCGCCGTCAACAGCTACGTGGACCGCGCTTCGGGCTTTGGCCTGCCCGGCATCACGGTCGACGGCACCGACTTTTTTGCGGTTTATGAGGCCGCTGGTGAGGTGATCAAACGCGCCCGTGAAGGCGGTGGCCCATCGCTGCTGGAGTGCAAAATGATCCGTTTTTACGGTCACTTTGAGGGCGATGCCCAAGCCTACCGCGCGCCCGGCGAGACTGAAGACAACCGTGCCAACCACGACTGCCTGAAGATTTTTGGTAGTCATGTCACTGCAGCCAAGGTGATCGGTGCGGCAGAACTGCAAGCGATTGACGCCAGCGTGTTGGCGCTGATCGATGATGCGGTGGGGCAGGCCAAGGCGGCACCTCAGCCCACGCTGGCGGACCTGACCACTGACGTTTACGTCGCATATTGATCAGATGAATGAATCAGATGGGGTCACAGCACGCTGTTCGCGTCAGTGGTCTGACCCACAAGGACACCCTCAATTGGTTGGGGTCAGAGCACGTCGCTGGCGCGAGTGGTCTGACCCACAAAATATTTAAATAGGAGAACAACATGGCTAGAAAACTCAGTATGAAAATGGCGATCAACGAAGCGATCGATCAGGAAATGGCACGCGACCCAAGCGTGATCATGATGGGCGAAGACATTGTCGGCGGTGCCGGCTGCAAGGGTGAAGAAGACGCCTGGGGCGGCGTGCTCGGGGTCACCAAGGGTCTGTATGCCAAACATGGCGCCCGTTTGCTCGACACCCCGCTGTCCGAGAGCGCCTATGTGGGCGCTGCCATTGGCGCGGCGGCTTGCGGCATGCGCCCGATTGCCGAATTGATGTTCATCGACTTCATGGGTGTGTGCTTCGACCAGATTTACAACCAGGCTGCCAAATTTCGCTACATGTTTGGTGGCAAGGCCGAGACCCCGGTGGTGATCCGCGCCATGGTGGGCGCCGGTTTTCGTGCTGCCGCGCAGCACAGCCAGATGCTCACCCCTGTTTTTACCCACATTCCTGGACTCAAAGTGGTTTGCCCGAGTACACCGTATGACACGAAAGGGCTGTTGATCCAGTCGATTCGTGACAATGACCCGGTGATCTTTTGCGAGCATAAAAGCCTTTATGCCGTGGAAGGCGATGTACCCGAAAGCTCTTATGCGATTCCGCTGGGTGAGGCCAATGTGGTGCGAGAGGGCAAACACTGCTCCATCGTTACCTATGGCTTGATGGTGCACCGCGCGCTTGACGCGGCGGCCACACTGGCCAAGGAAGGGGTAGAGGTAGAAATTGTCGATCTGCGCACACTGTCGCCGCTGGACATGGACACTGTGCTCGACAGTGTGACCAAAACCGGTCGCCTGGTTTGTGTGGACGAAGCCAACCCGCGTTGCAACATCGGCGCCGACATTGCCGCCCAAGTCTGCATGCAGGCCTTTGGCGCGCTGAAAGCGCAAATTGAACAGGTCTCTCCGCCGCACACACCCGTGCCGTTTTCGCCCACACTCGAAGATCTCTACATTCCATCGGCAGGACAGGTAGCCGACGCGGTGCGTCGCACCCTCAAAGGAGGGAAACATTGATGGGCACCATCACCCCCATCGTGATGCCCAAGTGGGGCTTGTCGATGCAGGAAGGCACCGTGAACGCATGGCTGGTGGACGTCGGCACACAGATCACCGTCGGCATGCCGATTCTGGACGTGGAGACTGACAAAATTGCGAACGCGGTTGAGGCGCCTGATGCCGGTCTGTTGCGCCGCAGGGTCGCCACTGAGGGCGAAGTCTTTCCAGTCAAGGCCTTGCTGGGCGTGCTGGCTGACAAGGATGTGAGCGAAGCTGACATTGATGCCTTTGTGGCAAACTTCGTCGTCCCCGCAGCCGACGCAGATGACGCCGCCGACGCTGCGCCAGCTTACCAATACATTGACGTTGACGGCTTGCGCATTCGCTACGCTCGCCGTGGCGCGGCACAAGGCACTCCGGTGCTGTTCATTCACGGCTTTGGTGGTGACCTGGACAACTGGCTGTTCAACATTGATGCCATTGGCGACAAACACCCGGTGATTGCGATCGACCTGCCAGGCCATGGTCAGTCGGCGGTCAAGTTGCCGGGTACCAGCCTGCAAGCCTTGGCTGACTTTGTCGGCCGCTTCATGGCGGTGATTGATGTACCCCAAGCGCATCTGGTGGGGCACTCGGTGGGCGGTGCCATTGCCGCGCAAATGGTGCTGTCTCAGCCGCAGCGGGTGGCCAGCTTGAGCCTGATTGGCAGTGCCGGTTTTGGCCCCGAGATCAACACCGGCTACACCGATGGCTTTACCCGCGCGGCGTCCCGGCGTGAACTCAAACCGGTGCTGGAACTGCTGTTCAAAGACCCCTCGCTGGTGAGTCGGCAAATGATCGATGACGTGCTCAAGTACAAGCGCCTCGACGGCGTGACCGAACTGCTGACCGCTTTGGGTACCGGCTTGTTTGAGGGTGGCCGGCAAGTTGCACAACCTGGTCTGGCGCTGGCCGGTGCCAGCAAACCAGTGCTGATGATGTGGGGCAAGGACGACCAGATTGTGCCCGTCGGACACACCGCCCACGCGCCGCCCGGTGCAACCGTTGAGGTGTTTGATGGCGTCGGCCATATGGCGCAAATGGAGCGCGCGGGCGACGTCAACCGCCTGATCTTGCGACATGTCGGTGACTGAACCAGCCGTTTCGGCGGCGCACGGCGGCTTGATCCAACCGCAGTGGTCAGAGGTGTTGTGCCCGCCGGAGCCATTGACAGAAGAACTTGAAATGCAATGGCTCGATGCAGCGCTGCAAGGCCAGGCGACCGCCGCTCTGTGGACGGGAGCCCCCGGTTTGGTGGCACCTGTTTCATACCGCCGCTACGCGACGTTTGATTCCGCCTGTGCAGCCTCGGCGGCACGCGGCTGGCCGGTGCGTTTGCGCCGCTCGGGGGGCGGTGTCGTACCGCAAGGCCAGGGCATTTTGAACCTGACGCTGGCCTACCCAAGTGACGGTTCGCCGGGCGCGGCGGCGCACGCCGTTTACGCGCACTTGTGTCAATTACTCAGAAGCGCGCTGGCGCGCTTGGGCATTGCTGCACAGGCACGCAGCGTGCAGGGTTCGTTTTGTGATGGCCGCTTCAACCTGGCTGTCATTCACCAGGGGGTTGTCAAAAAAATAGCTGGCACTGCACAATACTGGCGGCGCGCCGCTGGCCACCAGGCGGTACTGGCACACGCCTTGCTGTTGGTGGTTACAGACTCCGCGTGCCTGAGCGCACAAGCCAATTGGTTTGAAGCTGACTTGGCCAGCGGTCGCCAGTACGAAGCCAGTGCTCTGACCAGTGTGGCAGAAGGTTGGCGGCAGTCGCACCCCGACTGCAGCCCAATCGACCTGATGGTAACGGTTCGCCAGGCACTCGCCGACGTGCTCAACCAAGCGGCATTGACCCCATCCAATAACGATCACCCAGATTTCAACCCACCAGGAGCGCAACATGGTTCTGCTTGAATTTTCAATAGCCCCCGCAGGCAAAGGGGTCAGCGTCAGCGCGTTCGTGGCGCGTGCGCTCGACATCATTGATCAAAGTGGCCTGCCTTACCAACTTACGCCCATGGGCACCATTCTGGAAGGGGAGTGGGGCGAGGTGATGGCGGTGGTCACTGCCTGCTACCAAGCGCTGAGCGTGGACTGCGAGCGCATTGGCGTCAATATCAAGATCGATGCGCGCGCCGGGGCTGGTGGCCGCCTGAAAAGCAAGCTGGATTCGGTACAAGCCAAGGTCGGGCGCAAGCTTGCCACTGACACCTGACTTCGGGTTGCAGTTCTGGCTACTGGTGCGTTGGCGGAACAATGTTGTAGCGCTTCATCTGTCGGTAAAGCGTGGCACGGCATAGGCCGAGCTCAAGTGCCGAAGCGGTTACGTTCCAATGATGTTTGCGCAACGTCAGTAACAAACGCTGCGCCTGCTGCAGGCCGTCCGACAGGTCTGACGGCAGTAGCGTATCGCTCGGCTGTGCGAGTGGATTGATGGGATTCTGACTTTCGCCAGGCTGTAATTCGGCGGGTAGATGGTGGGGCTCGACGTAGCCGCCATCACAAACTGCCAGCGCAAACCGGAGTGCGTTGCGCAATTGACGTATGTTGCCAGGCCACGAAAAATTGAGCAGGATGTCCTTGGTGGCGTTTGATAGCTCGGCCTGTACGTTGATTTGCTCGCATTCCTGTTGCAGCACCCGATCGATCACGAACGCCTTGTCGCTGCGCATTCGCAGTGGTGGCAAATGAAGCGTGGCACCGCAAAGGCGGTAGTACAGGTCTTCACGGAAGACACCTTCCGCAATCAGCCGACGCAGGTCACGATGTGAGGCTGCCACCACGGTCAACTTGACCGGCAACGGCGTTTGCGCGCCCAGCGGTGTCACCTCGCCCTCGGAAAGTGCCCGTAACAAACGCGTCTGCAAGGTCAAAGGCATATCGCCAATTTCGTCAAGAAACAGTGTGCCGCCATCGGCCTGCACAATCAAGCCTGACGCGCCCTTGCTGCGCCCACCCGTAAAACTGCCCGCCGTATAGCCAAATAATTCGCTTTCAATGAGAGACTCTGGAATTGATGCGCAATTGACCGCGACAAAGGCTTTCTTGGCTCGATCGCTTGATACGTGCAAGGCACGTGCGACAAGCTCTTTGCCGGTACCAGTTTCGCCGTGCAACAGAATATTTACCCGCTTGTTGACCAGGCGCTTAGCTTGGTCCAGCAGGCGGCGCATTTTGGGGTCGTCACCTGCCAGCCGGTCCAGCGCCGGGCAATCGATAGTGTTGGTGGCAACCACCGTCGGATCCGGTGCACGAGCGACGTGGCGTGGTGCTCCGACCATGGCATAAAACAGCTCATGATGATGAGTACTCAGTACAGTGCGTTCACTGCTGAGCCCCGATCGCGCCACGCGCCAAATATTGTCCATGCTGACCTTAAAAACCGATGTCAGGGGCTTGCCAACCAGCGGCATGGCTACGCCATCGTCTGATATGGCTGCCAATTTTTCACGCGCGCCGCTATTGGCACCCACGATTCGGCCGTCACCATCAAACGCCAACATACATTCGCCGCTCACGTCCACCAGCGCCCAATCCACCCCCAGCCGCAAAATCCAGTGGCTGCTGAAATGACGCATGAAATTGGCATCTTCAACCATCTTGGCAAACATCGTTGTCATATGGCGTGCCAAGTGCTGACTCCGTTTTTCACTGGGTGAGCTCAGCGCTGAAATGTCGAGTACACCGATGAATTCCCCAGTGGGGTCAAATAGCGGCGCAGTGGTGCAGGTCAGACCGATGTGGGTGGCATCGAAATGGTCACCCTGGTGGCAGGTCAGGGGGCTGCGCTCGACAATGCAGGTGCCCACGCCGCACGTACCCGCGTGTGCCTCGTTCCAATCAGCTCCCAGGCACAGGCCCGATCGTTTGAGTTCGCGATCCCACTGGTCGTTGCCAATGTAATCCACTGTGATTCCGTGTGCATCAGTCAACAAAAGGACGTAGCCCAGGGGTGCCACGCGCTTGTACAACTGTTCCATGCCAGCGCGCGCGACGCGCAAAAAAGACTCAATCTGGTCTTGATGCTCTCGTAGCTCCCGGTTTTCAATCACGCGAGCGGGTTGCACTCGCGCTGGATCGAGCCCGTGCTCGTTGACACAGCGCGTCCAGGATCGGATGATCAACGCATCCTCGACGCCAGTTGGATTTGTCACCTGCCCCGCTGTTCGCGCAATGACATGGTCGATGTGATGCGTCAGACATGAGTCCATGCTTGTCTCCTCTGGGCGGCCCAGACCTTATGGATGGTCTTGTTGCTTGAGCCCGTGGTGGTTTCACTCTGAAGCATGCACTTGATGACAAGCAAATTGCTTCAGTTGCTCCGCAATGTAGCACCATCTGACGCCCAAACGAAGTCGCGCCATCGTGCCCTCGTGTGCCGCCGCAAGGGTCAGGTCTGTGCCTCAAGCTGACTGACGCGAACCGATCTGGACATTCGGGCCAAAAGGAAGGTCAACGCCAACGTCGGCAGCGCGGCCCCCCATTGAGGAGCCAGTTGCGCCAGCAAGTGATAGCACGCAATGCCCGCTAGCCAAAGGCCGGCGGCGCTCCAGTTCATGCTTCTTGGGGAACCGGCCAAGGCTTGGGAAGGGCCACTTAGCCGCCCCAGAATCACGCCGTACAGCGGCACAAAGATCGAACTGAGCATCAACAAAAACGGCTCCAGGCTGTGCATTGGCAGCATCAGCGCCAGGGCGGTACACGCCAGCGCCAGCGCCAGGCCCCATTGGCGCACGCTCCAGCGCGCCAACAGGCTGTGGCCCGACACCGCGCCCGAGTACACGTCGCCGTAAGCGTTGTCGATTTCGTCGACCAGAATCAGGCTCAGCGCCAGCAAGCCACCCTGCGCCAGCAGCAAGGCGGTCACCAGATCGGCACCGGGCGCGGCCACGCTCACCACCACCACGCCCAGGGCGTAGCACCAGACGTTGGCCAGCGCGTAACCCAGCCAGGTCCCGTTGAAAGCGCTGCGCCCGCTTTTGCCGTGGCGCGCGTAGTCGGCCACCAGCGGCAGCCACGATACCGGCATGGCAATCACCAGGTCCATCGCCGACAGCAAGCCCATGCTGCCGTCCCCCGGGCGCGCCCAGAACGCTGCCAGACCCTGCGTGTGCAGCTGACCGCCAAACTGCCAGGTCAACCACAGCAGCGACGCCACCACCAGCGGCAAGGCAAAGCGGCTGACGATGCGACGCACCAGTTGCGTCATCGAACCAGCGAGCAGCGCTACCAGCACCGCTCCCCACAGCAACGTGGTGACGGCGGTTCCTGCGGCGCCTTCCAGTGTCAGCCCGAGCGATTGCCGGGCGATGGCAGCCGTCCCGTCGCGCATGATGACCAGCTCAAACGTGGTCCAGCCGACTAGCTGTGCGATGTTCAACAGCACGGGCAAGCGCGCAAAGCCGCTACCAAAGGTGGCATGCATCAGCCCGGCGCTGGACAGCCCCGTGTCGCAGCCCAGTTTGGCGGTCCAGGCCAGCAAGCCCGCACCGACGATCGAGCCCAGCGCGATGGCGATGGCCGCGTCACGGGCTCCGACGGCCGGCACTAGGTAAGCGCCCACCTGCATTACCAGCAGGCCAACACCCAGGCTGAACCACAGCGAGGCGTGGTCGTGCCAGGCAAACACACGCTCGTGGCTGGTCAGCGGTTGCAGCGACGCGTTGGCGGGCGCGACTTCAGAAGGGTTGTTTGAAACGGCGGTGTGTGCCATCTGTTTGCTCCAGGCAAAAAGTTGGCAGGTCAGCTGAGTTTGTCGGGGGTGCGTCAAACGGGCTTCCCTGCGCGAGGATTACCTCAATCAGGTTCAAAGGGACTTTCTCAGTCGAACGGCAGCTGCGTGCCACCGGTCAACACCCCTAGCGTGTGCGTCAGGCGACTGACGCGGGGAGGCATTCTAATCAGTTGGGGACAGAGCTAACTGTCATGAATCCAAGCCGACGCCCCGGATGATGAAAGAAACTCTAGGGTGGAGATGACGGGGTAGATGCCGAGAAAATTCTTTGGGGAACACAACCCCGATAGCTAACTTGGCACGC
>Ga0172370_10008203_pt1 | contig 12599 bp, 11 predicted proteins | sample LakKiv5m_FD_114538 | JGI IMG/M metagenome (GOLD analysis project Ga0172370, IMG submission 114538) | Freshwater microbial communities from Kabuno Bay, South-Kivu, Congo - kab_022012_11.5m | ecosystem: Environmental > Aquatic > Freshwater > Lake | place: Democratic Republic of the Congo...
AGGCGGACCGGCCCTCGAATATGGGCCAGCCGCGTGGTGGTCCTGATGATGACAGGGAGCTTCAGTTCCTCGGATAGATCAAAGGCCGCCACGGTCATGTCTTTCATCTCCTGGGTGTTGGTAGGTTCCAGCATGGGCAGGCCCGAGAGACGGGCGTAGTAGCGGTTGTCCTGCTCGTTCTGGCTCGAGAAAAGGGAGGGATCATCCGCATTGATGATCACCATGCCTCCCTTGATGCCTGTATAGGCAAGGGTCATGAGCGGATCAGAGGCCACATTCAGGCCCACGTGTTTCATGGTCACCATGGTTCTCAGCCCCGCGACCGCAGCCCCGGCAGCTACCTCGAGAGCCACCTTTTCATTGGTTGAGTATTCAAAGTAGAGGTCGCTCTCCCTGCTGATATTGAATAAATTTTCCGGGATCTCGGAAGAGGGGGTTCCCGGATAACATGTGGCAAACGACACCCCTGCCTCCAGGGCGCCTCGGGCAATGCCCTCGTTGCCCAGCAGGAGCATTTCTTCTCCCGGCGTATCCGTCAATAGCTTGTGCATATCTTGCCTCCCAACAGTTGGTGGTTAAAAAAATGCCAAAATGCCCCACACAAACACACCCCGATGAAACAACGCGAAAAATGTTTCGCAGGGCAAAGGCACAAAGATTTTCACAATTCCTCGATTCCTGAATTTCCCGATTCCCTATATTTTGAAACTCTCCGCCATACCCGCATACTGCTGTCTCAGTTTGGGCTTTTCGATCTTGCCGGTGGGATTCCTGGGGACATCGCCAAAAATAATCTTCCGGGGCCGCTTGTATCGAGGCAGTCCTTCGCAAAAATCGAAAACATCCTGCTCGGTCAGGGTTGCCCCCGGCTTAACCTTGACGACCGCGGCGACGATCTCTCCCAACCGCTCATCAGGGATCCCGATGACAGCGACGTCCTGAACCTGTCGGTTTTCCATAAGGAAGTCCTCGATCTCCACAGGAAAGATGTTTTCGCCGCCCGTAATGATGATGTCCTTCTTCCGGTCCACCAGCCAGATGAACCCGTCTTCATCCACACGAGCCATATCGCCGGTGAGGAGCCAGCCGTCCATAAGGGTGCTCTGTGTAGCCTTCGGGTTCTTATAATACTCCTTCATCACGCCGGGTCCCTTTACTGCAAGCTCGCCGGGTTCACCCCGAGAAACCTCCTTGCCGTCAAGGCCCACGATCTTGTATTCCCAGTCAAATCCAGGGACCCCGATGGCCCCGACTTTGTGGAGATTCTCTATCCCTAAATGAACGCATCCGGGACCGGTGGTCTCGCTCAACCCGTAATTGGTGTCATACTCATGATTCGGGAAGACCTTTTTCCAATTTTTGATGAGACTCGGGGGTACGGGCTGGGCCCCGATATGCATCAATCGCCACTGGTCCAGTTTGTAGTCGCTGAGATGGATATCCCCGTTCTCAATGGCGATCAGGATGTCCTGTGCCCACGGCACCAAAAGCCAGACAATGGTTGCCTCCTCCTCACTCACTGCCTCAAGGATCCATTCAGGCTTGACCCCCTTGAGAATCACCCCCTTGGCGCCCACGATGAAGTTCCCGAACCAGTGCATCTTGGCCCCGGTATGGTAGAGAGGGGGGATGCAGAGGAAATTATCATGGTGGGTCTGGTTGTGGTGGCGGTTTTCGACCACGCAGGCAGCCTCGAGGTTCCGGTGGGTCAGGAGGATCGGCTTGGGGGTCCCGGTGGTGCCCGACGTAAAGTAGAGCGCTGCATGGTCCAGGAGATCGATCGGGATATCGGGGTTGTCAGCGGCGCCTGTCTGGAGAAAGGCATCCCACGATTCTGCATACGCCGGCCGAACCGCTTCAGGCCCGACAAAGACAAAATCCTGAATGGTCCCAAGGCGTTCTTTGATGGCGTCGATCCTCTCCACAAACTCTTCCCCGAAGATCAAGGCCTTTGCCTCTGCAATATCTGCGCAGTACCGAATATCGTTGGCTGAAAAGCGGAAATTGAGGGGCACTGCCCAGGCGCCGGTTCTCAGGATTCCGAAATAGGCGGGAAGCCACTCCAGACAGTTCATCATCAGATGAATGACCTTGTCTCCCTTTCGAATGCCCTTTCGAATGAGGGCATTGGAGACCCGGTTGGCCATTTCATCGAATTCATGCCAGGTAATGGCCACCCGTCTCTGTTTGGCGGGCTCCCTTTCAATGAGAGCAATTTCATCTCGGTACATCCTCGCGTTTCTGGCCAAAATCTCGGTAATAATCATACGTTCCCTCCCAAAGAGCTATATCTTAGCTATGGAATGACTATAGAAAAGCCCTCTAAGGCTGTCAAGAAAAAAGGCCAGCATTGATCTCTGATGATGAACAGCATTCACACGCGGCAACGACCATGGGATGGGTCAACCCAAAACAACTCCTTAGGTCCGGGACCCACCAGGCCCCAATATAGGAGAGCCGGGAAGCGACCGTCATCGTATGATCTGGTTGGAGGGTTCAGAGGCGGGCCTTGGCCATCGGAAGGAAGGGGGAAGTCTTATACTCCTGGACGAACCGTGCCAGGATGTCATGCGCCTTTTCAGGCTGATTATCCAGCCTGTACACACGTTCCAGACTCAACATGGCTGTCTCCCTGAACGGATTGGCCGGGACCTCCACAAGCGACGTCAGGATTGAAATCGCCTCTTTCAACTCTCCTTTGGCTTCATAACACGAGGCCTGGGCCAGAGAGGCCAGGTCTTCATATTCCTTATGCCCCGAAATTTCTTTTCCGAACCGTTCATAAAAAAGGATAGCCTCATCATATTTCTTTTGGGTAAATCTGATATGCCCCACCTGAGGGAGGGCCAGTCGTGCCGCCTTCGACATCCCATAGTCGTCGATCACCTGCTCAAACAGTCCTTCCGCCTTTTTGAGGTCGTCATGTGCAGTCGCTGCACCTGGGTTGGCGGGATCTGTCATGGCATCGGAGGCGAGATTGTAGGCCTCCTGGCCCTTCTGGTTGGCATGACGCAGGTACCCGTACACGGACAGATAGCCCACAAGGATAACGGCGACAGCAGCCCCGACGATCTTCAATTCACGCAGGTGGGCACCGAAAAAGGCGGCGGCCCTGCTGGAGAGTGTCAGAAACTCATCCGGCCCTTTTAAGAGTTCTTTTCTACTGAGCTTTTTATTTGCCACGTCATATGTCCTCCTGTTTAGGGATGTTGAAATAACAGAAGATAGAGGTCCCGTCAAGGCAAAAAGAAGGCTTGCCTTTTGGCCTGGGAAACAGAATAATTATTGGATACTGGATACTGGTTTTCCAAGTTTGAAGTGACGAGTTTGAAGTGCCTAAAGTTGAAAGAGGAAAAATTCCGATTTTAACTTTTAACTTCACACTCCACACTCCACACTTATTTCCCTTGCGCCTTGCGCCTTGCGCCTACGGAGGTCCCGTGCCCTGGTTAGACCGTTTACTCCATTTCCTTGATTCGCTTCCCAGTGCCCTCCTTTATCTTATGTTAGGCGTGAGCGCATTTGTGGAAAACGTCTTCCCGCCCATTCCGGGAGATACCATTACCGCCTTTGGCGCGTTTCTGGTCGGAACCCGAAGGCTCTCCTTCGCGGGCGTCTACGGGGCGACCGTGGCAGGGAGTCTGGCCGGTTTCATGTTCCTTTTCTGGGTTGGAAGGCTTCTGGGCCGGCGGTTCTTTATGGAGCGGGATTGCCGGCTTTTCAGGGCGCACGACATCGGCCGGGCCGAGCAATGGTTTAAGAAGTACGGTTACTTTCTCATACTGCTAAACCGCTTCTTCCCGGGAATCCGCTCGGTCATATCGATTGCCGGCGGAATATCCCAGCTCAAGGTCCTCAGGGTCGGACTCCTGGCCCTCATCAGCGCCGCCACATGGAATCTCATTTGGATCCTGATCGGTTATTCCATCGGGACCAACTGGGAGATCGTGAAAAAAAATATGGGACGGATCATGTTGCATTATAACATCGCCATGTTGGTGCTTCTGGGCATCGTGGCGATGGTTTTCTTGTTAAAGATGTTTATAAAAAGGAGGTCTCACAAGGGTTGAGCCGTTCAATTCGGCCTTCCTTCCTCACCGGGTCTCCTCTGCAATCCAGTCCAAAAAGGCCGGATTCCCGTCTATGATCGGAAGACTTACAATACAAGGACATTCATAGCTGTGCATGGATTTGACCTTGTCCACCAGCTCAGGAATCAGGGATTCCCTAGTCTTGGCAATGAGGATCACCTCCCGATCGTCCTGAATTTCCCCATTCCACCAGTACAGGGAGTTCACGTTGTCAATGATGTTGGCGCATGCGGCCAATCGGTTCGAGACCAGTTCCCTTGCTATCGTCCTGGCCTCATCCATGCTCCCTGCGGTGATGTAAACAAGGTTGGTTTTCATTCATTTCCTCCTTTGGATTCGGGGCGAACCGCCATTTGCAGACGCCGATTTCTGACTTGTGGATGCCGGAACGCTTAAATGTGTTCGTGGCGCCACAAAATGTTTGATATAAACCCGATAGTGTGATATGGACAGGCCACGCGGACTTTGTCACTTTTTTCTCAAAGTTACTGAATTTATGGAACAAGCATAAACTTTTCAGCAAAGGAGATCCAAGATAACGGCAAAATTGATTAAAGGAACTGACATTCGTGAACAAATCCTCAAGGAAATCGCAGTGGAAGTCAAGCAGATCAAGGAAAAACATGGCGTTGTTCCTGGCCTGGTGACAATAATAACAACCCATAAGGTGGAGGACTGAAACATGGCATCAATGGTAGACAAATCCTGCAAAGAGTTTATCGAAGTACTGGCATCCAAAGCTCCGGTCCCGGGCGGAGGCGGCGCGGCAGCAATGGGCGGTGCAATCGGCATGGCTCTTTCCAATATGGTGGGCAATCTCACACTCGGCAAGAAAAAATATGCAGACGTGGAGCCTGAGGTCAAAGATCTACTTGAAAAAGGTTCTAAAGTCATTTCCGAACTGGAAACGCTGGTGGACAAGGACGCGGAAGTTTTTGAGCCCTTGTCCAAAGCCTATGGTCTTCCGAAAAGCACACCGGAAGAAATCAAATTCAAGGAAGAAACCATGGAGCAGTGCTCCAAAACCGCATGCTCCGTACCCATGGAGATTATGCGCAAGGCGTATGAAGGCATCAAAATTCATCAGCGCATGGGTCAGAGCGGAACCATGCTCGCAATTTCCGATGTGGGATGCGGCGTGGTGTTCATGAAAGCCGCTCTGATTTCCGGGAAACTCAATGTCATTATCAACCTCAACACCATCAAGGATCAGAATTTTGTCAAATCCGCGAGAAAAGAAATGGAACGTCTGGTCAATGACGGATGCAAAATTGCGGATGAAACTTTGAGTCTGGTTATTTCCAAACTTACAAAAAAATAAGGGGGAAGAGTCACAATGGCAGAAGTTCTGAAAGCAAAACCGGTTGCGGATGCAATGAAGGCAGACATGATCAAACGGGTTGAGGCACTGAAAGCCAAGGGCACAACCCCGAAACTCGGCATTATCCGCGTGGGCGCACGTCCTGACGATCTGTTTTATGAAGGCGGCGCAAAGAAAACCTGCACAGGCGTGGGCATGGACTGTGAGGTGTTTGAATTCCCGGAAGACATAGATCAGGCGGCTTTTGAAAAAGCAGTGGCTGAAATCGGTGCTAAAAAAGATGTGAACGGAATTCTGATGTTCTCTCCGCTGCCCAAACATCTCAATGAGCGCAAAATCAGAACCCTGATACCGGTTGAAAAAGACGTGGACTGCCTTACCACCAACGGCGCGGCAAAAGTCTTTACCGATGATACAACCGGATTCCCCCCCTGCACACCCAGTGCGTGTATGGAAATGCTCAAATTTTACAATATCCCGATCAAAGGGAAAAAATGCGTGGTTGTGGGACGGTCTCTCGTGGTCGGCAAACCTCTGGCAATGCTGCTTTTGCGGGAACACGGCACTGTGACGATTTGCCATTCCCGGACAGAAAATCTGCCGGGCGTTTGTCAGGACGGAGAAATCGTGATTGCGGCAGTAGGTAAGGCAAAAATGCTCAAAGGCAATTTCTTCAAACCCGGACAGACCGTAATTGACGTGGGCATCAACCCCGACCCGGACAATCCTGGAAAATACTGCGGCGATGTGGATTTTGCCCAGGCTGAACCCATTGTAAACAAAATCAGCCCGGTTCCCGGAGGCGTAGGATCAATTACAACCTCGGTGCTGTGTAAACATACCATCATGGCCTGTGAAATGCAGAACGTGTAAAATTCGGGGGACACAATACTAAAATCCGGGATAAGGCAGGTAGAGGATATCGTAGACAACGTCGGATATCGCCCACGAGCGCTGAACCGCGTCGGGGAGAAGATCAACGAGAAGACAGGCAAGAAGGTGGCCATATTGAGAGGGGACGTGGACTTCGATGCAGCCAAGGAGATTGCCGGTTATATTACCCCGGTTCCGGGCGGCGTGGGCCCCATGACCATCACCATGCTCATGAAAAACACCCTCAAGTCGCTTAAATTCAGCCTCGGGATCGCTTAACATCGACATCGGGGGGAGACGGGACCCTCATAGGATTCCATCCCCCCTGACATGCGAATAGACGACAATCAAGCGTGGTGTCCCTCGTGTTGCTGTTCCTTGGATGAAAATTTCCCTGCAATGGCGGAACCGGAAAAGATCCCGACGATGACCACCATTCCCAGGACAGCCAGCCAGGACCCGAACCAGTCCCAGATAAGGCCGCCCAATACAAAGGCGGGAATCATCGATACAATTCCGATTCCAATCCTTCTGAAAAGGTCCATATGAGGTCTCCTTCATTTCAGATATTGTCTGGAGCGACCTCCCATCGCTCTGCCCAAAAGAGGCGCTCCCGATTGGGAGGATACTATAGAGAACAGGGGCCTTGAGGTCAAGAAATTAATGTGCGACTCTGGGGTTGATTTTACCGATCCAAATGACTAAACTCGGTTTCGATGCATTGAGGCAACGGGGCGTGGCGCAGCCTGGTAGCGCACCTGCTTTGGGAGCAGGGTGTCGGAGGTTCAAATCCTCTCGCCCCGACCAGCACGATCAAGACCTCAAGGATGTTGCATGATGTATGAGTGGATGATGGTCTAATCTGGGAACCCCAGCCTTTTTAAAGGCCCTCTCAGGGAACCTGTTTAGATTCTGACAACGACCTCCTGTTCCCGCCTTCTTCTTTCTGTCCCGGGACATGTTTCAAAAAGCATTGGTTAGGTCCTGCCCCTAACCCTCGTTACACAATCGTCAAGGATCGTGCGGGAGAGGTCCGGGCGCGAGAATAATCTGAAAAATTCCTTTACAAACTTGGATGTTAAAGATTAAATTCCGTGAAAAAATTTCAGGGGGGCTTCATTTGGAAGTGAATGCGACAAAAAAAACGGGTGCGAAGGGCACGTTGAAGAAAAAGAGCGCCTTTCGTGAATATGCCGAGGCAGCGGTCATTGCCATTCTCCTGGCCCTTTTTATCCGCACCTTTATCGTGCAGGCCTTCAAGATCCCCTCCGGCTCCATGGAACCGACCCTTCTGGTGGGAGATCATATTCTCGTCAACAAGTTCGTCTACGGCATCAAGATCCCTTTCATCAACAAGACCTTGATCCGGATCAGCGAGCCTAAACACGATGATGTGATCGTCTTTATCTATCCGGTGGACCGGAGCAAGGATTTCATCAAGCGGGTCATCGGCCTGCCCGGCGATGAGATCAGGATTGCCGACAAGACCATCTATGTCAACGGACTACATTACAACGACGAACACGGATTTTATTCAGATGCAGGGAGGGGATACCCTGGGACAGGTGAGAAAAACCAGTTCGGGCCTGTCACCGTTCCGAAGGATCACCTGTTTGTCATGGGGGACAACCGCAATCACAGCTACGACAGCAGGTTCTGGGGATTTGTCCCCATGGAAGACGTCAAGGGAAAGGCCTTTATCATCTACTGGTCATGGCCCAACTGGAAGCGGTTTCTGCATCTAATTGACTGAGGCGTTGCCCAATGGAGGGATTGAGCTGGTAAGCTGTTCAGCTTATCGGCTTACTCGCTCATCGGCGTATCAGCCGCCATGCCCTTTCGGCTGCCCGGATGGTTTGGATGAGTTCTTTGCTCACCTCAAAGGCGTCGAGCCGGTCGAGGGGAACCCGAACCACCTGGCTCACATCCGAGGCTGCGGTCGGCTGCCCCTGGCTAATCCACCCCCAGTAATCCACCACCACATAATGGTACTGGACCCGGCCTTCAGGGTCGTGAAAGATCTTGTCATAGACGCCCGCCAACCCGCCGACGGTTATGGCGATTCCGAGTTCTTCACGCAGCTCCCTGGCCAGTGCCTCTAAATGGCCCTCGCCCAGTTCCACCAGCCCGCCGGGAAGGCTCCACAGCCCCCTGGACGGCTCCTGATTCCGCCGGGCCAACCACACGGATGCGTCATCAAAAATCACCGCCGCCACCCCAACCAGCGGATGCCCTGGATATTCTCTTTTCATTTCAAACTTTTGTGATTAGATCTTGACAAGATAAAACAGGACCTCTAAACTGCATTTGCTGTCGCTTTTTATGGGTTCGGATGTTCACAGGTAACTTCCCATGACAATAGGGGTTGTCGTCCCAGAGGACGAAAATCCTTCTGCGAAAATGCGTTCCCACGCAGGGCGTGGGGATGAGGGTAAGTGAGCGTTGGAACAGCGAACTCAACGAGCCTAATGAACGCAACCAACCCAATGAACTTTGAGCCTTCAAACGTGACCGTTAGATATCTTAATTGTCCGGGAAAGGCAACCTTCTGCCCAGACCCTATATCAGCCAAATGACATTTTCAGAAAGGAACCGAATCATGCCTGTAAAGAAAACCATCGAAGGAAACGAGGCCACTGCCCATGTGGCCTATGCCATGAGTGATGTGGCGGCCATTTACCCGATCACTCCTTCCAGCAGCATGGGTGAGTACGCAGACGAGTGGGCAGCCCATGGACGCAAGAACATCTTCGGCCAGGTCCTCAAGGTAGTGGAGATGCAATCCGAGGGCGGGGCCGCGGGCGCGGTTCATGGGGCCCTTTCGGCCGGAGCCCTGGCTACCACCTTCACCGCTTCCCAGGGCCTGTTGCTCATGATCCCCAACATGTACAAGATCGCCGGCGAACTCATGCCCGGGGTCTTTCATGTCTCTGCCAGGACCATCGCCGCCCATGCCCTCTCCATCTTCGGCGACCACTCGGACATCAACGCGGTCCGGCAGACCGGTTTTTCCATGATCGCTTCCGCCTCGGTGCAGGAGAACATGGACCTGGCCCTGGTGGCCCATCTGGCGGCCATCCGGAGCGGCATGCCCTTCATCCACTTTTTTGACGGGTTCCGAACATCCAACGAGATCCAGAAGATCGAACTGATCGATTATGACGATATGGCCTCATTAGTGGACTGGGAGGCCATCGAGGAGTTCAGGAGCAGGGCCATGAACCCGGAATACCCGCAACTCCGGGGCACGGCCCAGAACCCAGACATCTTCTTCCAGAACCGGGAGGCCGCCAACCCCTTTTATGAACCGATCGCAGAGATTGTTCAGGAAGAGATGAAAAAGGTGGGGGACCTGGTGGGCCGGACCTACCATATTTTTGACTATGTGGGAGACCCCGAGGCCGAGCGGGTCATCGTCTCCATGGCCTCCAGTTGCGATGTGATCGAGGAGACGGTCAACTATCTCACCGCACGGAATGAACGGGTCGGGCTCATCAAGGTGCGCCTCTACACGCCCTTTTCGCCGGATTATTTCCTGAGGGCCCTCCCTGCCACGGCCCGGGCCGTCGCAGTCCTCGACCGGACCAAGTCCCCCGGGGCCGTCGGCGAACCCCTCTACCGGGATGTCTGCACCCTGTTCCAGGAGCGGGGCGACGCCCCCGTGATCGCAGGGGGGCGATACGGGCTCGGGAGCAAGGATCTCACTCCTACTATGGTCAAGGCCGTGTTTGACAACCTCAAGTCAAAGGCCCCCAAGAACCACTTTACTGTAGGCATTGTGGATGATGTGACCCATACCTCCCTCGACCTCGGGGAAGAGATCGACCCTTCGCCCGAGGGAACGGTCCGGTGCAAGTTCTGGGGCTTAGGCGCGGACGGCACGGTGGGGGCCAACAAGAACTCCATCAAGATCATCGGCGAGAACACGGATATGTTTGCCCAGGCCTATTTTGCCTACGATGCCAAGAAATCCGGCGGGATCACCATATCTCATCTGAGGTTTTCGCCGCACCGGATCCAGTCGCCCTACCTCCTGACCCGCTCCGATTTTATCGCGTGTCACAACCCGGCCTTTGTGGACCAGTATGATATATTGGACGGGATACGAAAAGGCGGGGCATTCCTCCTCAATTCCCCCTGGACCGTCGAAGAGATGGAGACCCAGCTCCCGGACCGCATGAAGCGGACCATACGGCAGAAGGAACTCGATTTCTACAATATCGACGCGGTCAAGATCGCCGAGGAACTGGGCCTCGGGGGCCGCATCAACATGATCATGCAGGCGGCCTTCTTCAAGATCGCCAACATCATCCCGGCCAAGCAGGCCCTCAATTATGTCAAGGCCGCCATCAAAAAGACCTATGGGAAAAAGGGCGACAAAGTGGTCCGAATGAACGTGGGCGCCGTGGACAAGACCCTGGGCGCCCTTCAGAAGATCGACGTTCCGGAGTCCTGGGCCACGGCCGGACACGAGGCCTACAAGGAAAAGGACGAGCCCGAGTTTGTGAAGGAGGTCATGCGGCCCATGCTGGCCCAGCAGGGAGACAGCCTCCCGGTGAGCGCCATGCCCCCGGACGGGATCTTCCCCACGGCCACTACCCGCTACGAAAAGCGGGGCATCGCCATCCATGTCCCGGAGTGGCAGCCTGAACATTGCATCCAGTGCAACCAGTGCGCCTTTGTCTGCCCCCATGCGGTCATCCGTCCGGTGCTGGCGCACGAAGAAAGCCTCAAGGAGGCCCCGGCCGACTTTGTCACGGTTGAGGCCAAGGGAAAGGAACTGAAGGGGTTGCGGTTCCGCATCCAGATCAGCCCCCTCGACTGCACCGGGTGCGGCAACTGCGCCCAGGTCTGTCCGGCCAAGCAAAAGGCCCTGATCATGAAGCCGCTCGGCACACAGAAAGACGTGCAGGTCCCCAATCATGCCTTCTCCACCACCCTCCCGATCTTAGACGACGTGATGCCGACCACATCGGTGAAGGGGTGCCAGTTCAGGCAGCCCTTGTTTGAATTCTCGGGGGCCTGTCCCGGATGCGGCGAGACCCCTTACATCAAGCTGGTCACCCAGTTGTTCGGCGACCGGATGATGATCGCCAACGCCACTGGATGTTCATCCATCTATGGCGGGTCTGCCCCGGTCTGCCCCTATACGGTCAATGAGGAGGGCCATGGACCGGCATGGGCCAATTCCCTGTTCGAGGACAATGCCGAATACGGTTTCGGCATGGAACTGGCAGTAAGCCAGCGGCGCTCGAAACTGGCCGACCTGGTGCGCGAGGCACTGGAAGGGGATATCTCGGATGAGCTTCATGGCGCCATGCAGGACTGGCTGGACCATATGGATGACGGCGATGCATCCAAGGAGGCAGGGAACAGGCTCGTGGATGCGATCGAATCGGAGATGAGAGACGCCGATAACGAATTCAGCCCGCTGCTCCTGGACATCCTGGACAGAAGAGACTACCTCACCAAAAAATCGATCTGGATCATCGGCGGGGACGGCTGGGCCTATGACATTGGTTACGGTGGGCTCGATCATGTGATCGCCTCGGGCCATGACGTCAACATCCTCGTATTAGATACGGAGGTCTACTCCAATACCGGGGGTCAGTCTTCCAAGGCAACGCCCACCGGGGCCGTGGCCAAATTCGCGGCCGGGGGCAAGCCGACCCGTAAAAAGGACCTGGGCCAGATGGCCATGACCTACGGATATGTCTATGTGGCCGCCGTTGCCATGGGGGCCAACAAAAATCAACTCCTGAAGGCCGTCCGGGAGGCGGAAAGCTATCGCGGACCCTCCCTGGTCATCGCCTACGCCCCCTGCATCAATCACGGCATCAATATGGGCCTCAGTCAGGAGGAGGAAAAGCGGGCCGTGGAGGCTGGGTACTGGCTCCTTTACCGCTATGATCCGAGGCTCAAGGACGAGGGCAAGAACCCATTGGTCCTGGACTCCAAGGAGCCGACTGGCGATTTCAGGGAATTCCTTATGGGCGAGGTGCGGTATTCCTCCCTGACCCGGACCTTTCCCGAGCACGCCGAGGCCCTCTTTCAGAAGGCCGAGGCCGACATGCGCGAGCGGTACGCCGCCTACAAACGTATGGCATCAGAGGGCACAGAAACTGAAAGCGCTGCCGAACCTGAAGGATAGGGCGGCATTGGCAAAATTATTTAGGGCAAAATAATTAAGGCAAGTCTCTGATCCTGTTTTTCCAAATCCTCATGGAGAAGGGTTCGTCGTTGCTGCACAGGAAAATTCCCTGTGTGAGTGGCGTCCTCGCCACGAGGATCGAGGCTGGAAAGCCTCTCTCACA
>Ga0172370_10008204_pt1 | contig 12597 bp, 9 predicted proteins | sample LakKiv5m_FD_114538 | JGI IMG/M metagenome (GOLD analysis project Ga0172370, IMG submission 114538) | Freshwater microbial communities from Kabuno Bay, South-Kivu, Congo - kab_022012_11.5m | ecosystem: Environmental > Aquatic > Freshwater > Lake | place: Democratic Republic of the Congo...
ATCATGGCTAGCCCCTTGGCAGAATTGGTAAAGCTTTGGAATCTCTTACCGCACTAATTGTATAAACTCAGGACTTCTCTTCTTAAATTATCTGTGCGGGAAGCTTCACGACTAATCGAGGTTTGAATAAGATTTCTCGTGGTTCGGTCTCGCAAAGTGACGCCTCTTCCACCATCATTATTACGCAAACGTAGTCCGCTGTTTGTTCTTTCTTTATAAACACTTCCGCCGTTCCAATAATTACCGTAATTAGAATAACCGCCATAGTAATAATCATTGTAGTAATAAGGAGAGTAATAGGCAATTACCGGAATTCCGGGATAGTACCACCATGGGTCGTAGTAGAAAGGATCCCAAAATGTTGGGCCGTAACAAAAATCGACATTGAACGAGGGATAATAAGAATGCCAAAAATATCTATGGTATCCAGGGTAATAACCGCTATAATAATTATTGATGGTAACATCTGATCCGTCGTCTGAATTAGAGTTACTATCGTTATCGTTTTGGTAATAACCGTCATCGTTCCCTCTGTCGCGGTATTCAGTATCGTCATTGTGCCGATTTCTGAAATCAACTTGCGTATAGCACCCGTAAAGAGAAAAGACGAGGAAGAGTGTTATAACCGATAATATATATTTTTTCATGGCTAAACTCCTTTTACTTCTTGCTTCAAAATAGCAAAATTCGAGCCTAAGTTAATAGGACAAAATTGAGTGGATTGTATGGGAGAGTACACTCACTGTATAGTTTTTACATCAACATTGTGTAGTGAAATGCACAACCGGTTGAAAAGTTTCGTACAAACGCGTTTTATTGCTCTAATCCGTAATCTTTAATTTTACGGTAGAGCGTTGAAAGTCCGAGATTGAGCTGTTTGGCTACTTTATCCTTATCGAATTGATTGGCTTCCAAGGATTTCAGAATAAATTCCTTTTCTACTTTTCGGATGAAATCGTCCAACGAGCCTGTTTTCTCGGGGATGTGAATACCTTTCAACAAATGCATTGTTTGCGGCAAATCTTCAACCGTAATTAATTCGTTTTTGGCAAAAATTACGGCTCGTTCAATCGTGTTTTCTAGTTCTCTTACCTCACCGCGCCAGTCATAATGATGAAGAGCCCGCATTGCCGAAACGTCAATTCCTTTTACGTTTTTGCTAAGTTCTTTTCTGTATTTATCAACAAAATGATCAGCAAGAACTGAAATGTCTTCGGTTCTCTCTTTCAAGGAAGGAATATTCAGTTCAACGACGTTCAGTCTGTAAAACAAGTCTTCGCGGAATCTTCCGGCTTCAACCTCGTTCTTTAATATTTTATTGGTCGTTGCAACAAATCTCACATTTATGGGAATTGAATAAGTTGTTCCGACCGGCGTAATTTCTTTCTCCTGAATAACGCGCAGCAATTTTACCTGAAGTTGAAGAGGCATTTCGCTAATTTCATCTAAAAATAAAGTTCCGCCGTCAGCAGCTTTTAAATAGCCTTCTTTGTCGGAAATAGCCCCGGTGAACGCGCCGCGTTTATGTCCGAAGAGCTCACTTTCAATAAGATTTTCAGAAATTGCGCCGCAGTTGACTGCCACAAAAGGTTTGTTTTTTCTTTTGCTGTTAAAATGAATTGCCCGGGCTACCAATTCTTTTCCGGTTCCAGAGTTACCGGTAATAAGGACAGTACTCTCCGTATCGGCAACCGTTTGAATCATTTCAAAAACTTTTTGCATTGCAGGAGATTTTCCAACCAGTTGAGAGAAATCGAAAGTCCGCTGAATCTCTTTTCGCAAAAGTTGATTCTCGGTTATCAAATCTTTCATCTCAAAGAGGCGTTTTATTTTTATCAAGATTTCATCAAACTCAATCGGCTTGAGAATATAGTCTTGAGCTCCGTGCCGAAGCGCTTTAATGGTGGTTTCCAACGAGCCGTACGCGGTGATTATAATTACTGCCGTTTGCGGAGCGACAACTGAAATTTTTTCGAGCAGTTCTGTTCCTTTCATCATCGGCATTTCAATGTCGGTGATGACGAGGTCATAATATTCATTTAAAATTTTATCGTAAGCAACTTTTCCGTTTTCGGCTTGTTCAACTATATAGCCTTCTTTGCTGAGAATGAAGGAAAGGGAATCATTTATATCTTTTTCGTCGTCAACTACAAGAATTTTACCGGGCATGTATTGAACCTTTACAAAATAAGATTAAGAGGAAAATTTATGGTGAAGGTCGTTCCTATTTTATAAGAACTATCAACTTTTATTTCGCCGTGCGAGCTTTTAATGATGCCGTAACTTACCCACAACCCAAGCCCTGTGCCGCGTCCTTCTGTTTTTGTAGTGAAAAACGGTTCAAAAACCTTTGTCAATGATTGTTCAGGAATTCCAATTCCGTTGTCTTCAAACTCTACGGTTATGTTGGCATCTTTAATTGAAGTGGAGACCTTGATGAAGTAGGAATAATCACTTGAGAGAAATTTTTCTTTCTTTTCTGAGATAGCATCCACGGCATTAATTAAAATATTTACAAAGACTTGCTGAATTTGGTCTGCTATGAGAGGGACGGAAGGAAGGGTATCATCCAGATTAGAAATAAAATTGATGTCCTTCGTCTTCTTTCCAACTTTTACGATTTCAATAGCTTCCCTCAAATTGTCGTTAATGTCGGTTGATTTCAGTTCATAATCGGAAGGACGCGAGAAATCGACGAGGTCACGTATAATTTTTGAAATTCGGGTGATCTGTTTTTTTACCAGTTCAAGTTTTTCTTTAATGAAAGTATCATTTGTTTCTCTTTGAACTATTTGCACAAGCGCCGAAATGGAAGCTAACGGATTTCCAACCTCGTGCGCAACACCGGCTGCCAGTGTTCCGATACTTTCCATTTTTTGTGTGTGTATTAATTGCTTCTCAAGAATTTTTTTGTCGGTGAGGTCGTGATGTATGCCGAAGTAACCGACAACTTTTTGCGACTCGTCAATAATTGGCGAAACCAGCAATCTTGTGTGAAACGGTTCACCGCTTTTCTTCCGGTTCTCAACTTCACCAAGCCAAACTTTGCCGGTAGAAATTGTGGTCCACATCGACTCCCAATATTCCCGTGAATGTTTTTTGCTTCCGAAGATGTTAGGATTTTCGCCGATGAGTTCATCCTTTTTGTAGCCGCTCGCTCGCTCAAACGCTGCGTTCACCCAAATCATTTTCCCGTTGATATCGGTTATCTGCAACGGATTTACCGTATTCTGTGCAACGGTGTAAAATCTGAGGAACTCCGATTCTTTCTTTTTCTCATAGGTAAAATCTTTTCCTAAGAGAAGGATATGAAGCGAACCATCTTTTTCATCCATGAAAGGGGAGATATAAAGATTGACGTCATGAATTCCGCCATCGTATGATTGCATTTTAATTTCTATATCTGCCGAGTTTTTATTCTTTATGGAAGAATAAAATTCTCTCTCAAATTTTGCGATTGAGCTTGACGCGACAATTGATGAAAATTTCTCCCCAATGATATTCATTTTTAAGGGGGGAAAAAATTGCAGTGCTTCTTCGTTAAGTTTAACGATGGTACCGTTTTCAGCTAATACAAAGCATGGATCATGGAACCCCTGGAGGGCTTCAAAATTCATTTCGCCTTCATTCTTTCTGTAATATTCATTTTCTCAAGAACAAAAATAGAGAAAAATAGTCACTTTCGAAATCTGGCTATAAAGAGTTTTCCTGCAGAAATTGAGAAATAAAGTTACTCACTTGCTCAAACTCAATCAAGAATGCGTCGTGACCGAAAGGAGAATCAATTTCTTCGTATTGAGCGTTCTTTATTAGTGAAGCGATGGCTTTTTGTTCTCCGGGAGGATAAAGAATATCGGAGGAAATTCCGATGCACAAACACTTTGCCTTAAGCGAACCAAGCGCCTCTTCAAGTGAACCGCGACCTTCCGAAACATCATGTTTATCCATGGCATTGGTGATGTAAAGGTAGGTGTTCGCATCAAATCGTTTAACAAGTTTTTCGCCCTGGTAAAGGAGATAGTTTTCAACTTGAAATTGTTCATCGAAAAGATATTGATTTGAAGTTTGAACATCTCTGGAAAATTTTAAATTGAAATTATCGGGCGAACGGTAACTAATCATTGCCGCAATTCTTGCAGAAGCCAACCCTTTTGGCTGTTCGGTGTAGTTTCCGTTTTTCCAATAAGCATCGTTTACAATTATTTGTCTTGCAAGTGTATTGAATCCGATAGCCCAAGCAGAATGCTGTGCGGCAGTTGCAATGGGAATCACCGATTTCACAATTTCGGGAAACATAATTGCCCACTCAAGCGCCTGCATTCCTCCCAACGAACCGCCGGTAACCGTTACCAATTCTTTTATTCCGAGTTCATCAACCAAATTTTTCTGAACGGTAACCATGTCGCGAACGGTGTAGTGCGGAAAATTCATCCGAAATGTTTCACCGCTTTTTGTGTCAATGGATGTCGGACCAGTAGTGCCGTAACAACCACCGAGAAAATTTGAGCAGACTATAAAATACTTATTGGTGTCAAAAACTTTTCCGGGACCAATTAACGGATTCCACCAGCCGGGTTTGTTCAAATTCATTTCATTGTATTTATGAAGAAATTCAAATTTACTTGACTGCTCAACTTCAAATTCATCAATGAATCCTGCAGCATGTGCGTTTCCGGTAAGTGCGTGGCAGAGGAGAATTGCGTTAGTTCCGGACTCATTTAATTCACCGTAAGTCTGATAAGCCACATCAACGGAGGAAAGAACCTCTCCACCTTGAGTTTCGAACGGAGCAGTCTCATCAAAGAGCTTGATAAATTTTGTCCTGGCGGTTAATTTTTCTACTGTTTTTGTTTCCATAACTATTTCTGTAAAGAAAGCTGTTCTATTTTTTGTAGAACAGCTTTGAATTATTCATCTTTATTTTAACGTTGCTTTTAAAGCTACATCGAAATCTTCCTTGATATCGTCTATATGTTCAATACCAACCGATACACGAATTAAATCTTGCGTTACACCGGATTCATTTTGCTCATCATCGTTTAATTGTTGATGAGTAGTAGAAGCCGGATGAATCACCAACGTTTTCGCATCACCAACATTTGCAAGCAAACTTGCAAGTTGAACATTATTAATAAATGTACGGCCCGCTTCAAGTCCGCCTTTTATTCCAAAAGTAAGCACCGATCCGAACAAACCATTCCGCAAAAACTTTTTCGCGTTTTCGTGATACGGATGTGATGGTAAACCGGGATACGAAACCCAAGCAACTTGAGGATGTTTTTCCAACCAGGTTGCTAACTCAAGAGCGTTTTTACCATGGCGTTCAACACGAAGCGAAAGTGTTTCCAATCCTTGCAATAATAAGAACGCATTAAACGGACTCAAGCAAGGTCCCAAATCTCTTAAACCTTCTACTCTTGCCCTAATAATAAAAGCAATGTTCCCAAAGGGGCCGTCAGCTCCAAATATTTCCCAAAATTTTAGACCGTGGTATCCGGGACTTGGTTCCGTAAATATCGGGAAATTTCCATTTCCCCAATTGAACTTTCCTGAATCAACAATAACACCGCCTATTGAAGTTCCATGACCTCCTATCCACTTGGTGGCGGATGCAACCACAATGTCGGCACCATGGTCAATCGGGCGTCCGACGTATCCAGCAGCGCCAAAAGTATTATCAACAATGAGCGGAATGTTGTGCTTATGGGCAACGTCCGCAATCTCTTTAATGTTGGCGACGTTCAATCTTGGATTGCCAATCGTCTCCAAGTAGAGAGCTTTGGTTTTGGAATCAATTAATTTTTCATATTCTTCAGCAGAATCGCCTGAAACAAATCTCACGTCGATACCAAGCCGTGGAAAAGTTACTTTAAATTGATTATATGTTCCACCGTAGAGGAGACTTGTAGAAACAATATTTTCTCCCGCTTGGGCGATTGTCGTAATTGCAAGCAACTGTGCGGCTTGTCCGGAAGAGGTAGCCAACGCAGCAACACCGCCTTCTAGTGCGGCAATTCGTTTCTCAAAAACATCGGTGGTTGGATTCATAATTCTGGTGTAAATATTTCCAAACTCTTTTAATCCGAATAAATTTGCCGCATGATCGGCATTATTGAAATTGTAGGACGAAGTTTGATAGATGGGAACCGCGCGGGAATTTGTTGCGGAATCGGGAGTTTGTCCCGCATGCAATTGCAGCGTTTCAAATCTGTAGTTTCTTGTTTTTTGTTCAGCACTCATTGTTTTGACCTCTTTATATTTGTTATTATATGTTCACTTATAGATAAAAAAAAACCTCTTGGGAAAGATTTCCGAAGAGGTTAAAAACCAAAAATCTCATCTTTCCACAATCCCGGAATTACCGGAATGGGCAGGAAGTAGCACCAAAAGTCACACGGGTGATGGTTGCTAAGGTTGTCGCCGGGCCTGTTCCCTCAACCTTTCTCGATAAGAGCTTTTATTATCTATAGAACATATGAAAAAGCCCTTCTCGAGTTTTACTTCGGAAGGGCTTTCACTAAAATTTTAGAACGTTAGGCAAAAACCGTCCGAAGTGATGAACACATCATCATACAACAGAGACACATTGCCATTGGGTTATTTGCGCTATTTAAATTTTTGTTTTTCATTTTTGTTGATGCAAAGATACAGTGCATTGGATCATTTGTCAAATACTTTTTTGTCAAGATTGAATATTTATGAATAAATCTTGGCGGCTTTTTCAGCTGAAGTTACAATCCCTTTTATCAATGCTGAACTAAATCCGTTGTGTTCCATTTGATTTAATCCTGAAATCGTAATTCCTCTGGGAGTAGTAACCTTGTCAACTTCACTTTCAGGATGATTTTTATTTTCTAAAAGCAGAGCAGCTGCCCCTTTTGCAGTTTGAGCTGCCATCATGATCGCATCTTCCGAATGAAACCCGATTTCAATTCCACCTTGAGAAGCTGCACGAATTGCGCGCAGGAAGAATGCAATACCGCAAGCACATAATGCGGTTGCAGGTCCCATTAATTCTTCTTTAATGATTAAGCTGCTACCGAGTGTATTAAAGATTTTTTCTGCATATGCTAACGATTCGGATGAATCTGACGAGAGGCATGTCATCGATTCTTGAATCGCAATGGCGGTATTCGGCATAGCTCGAACCACGTTGATTTGCTCACCAATAATTTTTTTAATCGCGGAGATTGTGGCACCGGAAGCCACAGAAATTACTGTATGCTTTTTGGTTTTTAACGACGGTTTAATTTGTTTTAACAATTCGTTCAGTTGTTGAGGTTGAACGGCGACAATCACAATGTCCGCTTGTGCAACAGCTTTTTTGTTGTCTATGCTTACTTGAAATCCTTTATCGGAATAATCTTTAAGAAGATCGAGATTCCTTCGTGTGAGGATGATATTTTTTGAAGGAACAAGTTTAGCGTGAACTAATCCGTTGGCGATTGAAAGTCCGATATTTCCGCTGCCGAGTATGGCAATTACTTTTTTATCCATCGTTGCTCCTTTATGAAATAGTTTGCAGAACCGCTTCTCTGAAAGCAGAATAATCTTTTGATGTTTTCACCGAACCTTTTTGCTTTGACAAACAAGCCGCAAGCCGCTCTGGCATTACTGTTTTTTCATTTAAAGTATCGTCTACTATATCTGAAAATTTTGCCGGATGGGCTGTTTCTAATACAACACCGTTAACGTTGTTGTGGTCATAAATTTTTAGATAATCTTGTAAGGCAAGATAGCCAACCGCTCCATGCGGATCGATGGTATAGTTAAATTTTTCTTTTACGACTTTGATTGCCTCAATGGTTTCAGTATCTGAAAAACTTGTACTCCAAATATTTTGTTTTACCGCGGATAAATTATCGTCAAACAGTGCCATTATGCGTGCAAAATTGCTTGGGTCTCCAACATCCATTGCATTTGATAATGTTTGGACCGAATGACGAGGATTATATGCTCCGCTCTCAAGATATTCCGGAAAAACTTTATTTGCATTAACTGCAGCAATAAATTTTGAAACGGGCAGTCCCATTGCTTTTGCGAAGAGTCCGGCAGTTAAATTTCCAAAATTTCCGCTGGGGACGCTCACCAGAAAAGGCAACTCAGGATTTTGAAGCTGACGATACGCTTCAAAGTAATAAAATGATTGCGGCAGCAACCGTGCAATGTTGATAGAATTTGCCGATGTCATAGAAAAAGCATTTTGCAACACGGGATCGTGAAAGGCTTGCTTTACGAGCCGTTGGCAATCATCAAACACGCCATCAATTTCAAACGGATAAATATTTTTGCCAAGTGTTGTAAGCTGCTGTTCTTGTATTTTACTTACTTTACCGCCCGGATAGAGCAACGCAACTTTGATTCCTACTTTTTCGTAGAAACCGTTGGCAACCGCACTTCCTGTATCTCCGGAGGTTGCTACAAGAATTAACGTTTCTTTTTTCTCATTCCGTAAATAGAATTCTAAAAATGTCGCAAGAAACCTGGCACCGAAATCTTTAAAGGCGAGTGTTGGTCCGTGAAAAAGTTCAAGAATGGAAAGCTCATTCGAAAGCTGTATCAAAGGAGCAGGGAAGTTGACCGCCTTCGTAATTAATTCTGCCAATCCACTTTCGGAAATATCACTTACAAACTGCTTGGCAACTCGAACCCCAATCTCTTGAAGAGAAAAATTTTTAATCTCCTTAAAAAAGTTTTCTTCAAGTATGGGAATCGTTTCCGGCATATATAATCCGCCGTCGTCGGCGATTCCTTTTAGAAGCGCGTCACGAAACGATACTTTTATATTCCGGTTTTTTGTGCTGTAATAATTCACGACTAATCCGTAATTGAAAGAACTTTTGGACCTTCATCATTAATTTTCGAGATGAACGTGTCGCTGCTCAATTTAATTTTGGTTAATACTTTTTTCATCTCAAGGCCGATTTTTTTCGCTTCCTTTTCACTTCGGCTTAGAGCAAAAATAGAAGGACCTGAACCTGAAATACTGCACCCAAGCGCGTTGGCGTTTAAAGCAGCTTCTTTTACGAGTTGATAGTTAGGGATAAGCGCACCACGAACCGGTTCAATGATGTAATCTTCAATCGAACTTTTAATGAGGTCATAATCCGGTTTCATCAACCCTGCAATAAGTGCCGCGGCATTACCCCACTGTTTAACGGCATCGGTCAATCGAATTTGCGAACGCAAAATCATTCGTGCGAACTCGGTTCTAATCTCAATGTGCGGATGAATGACCGTACAGTATAAATCTTTTGGAACAGGAATATTCACCACATTCGGCGGAGAACATCCTCTCACTAACGTGAAACCGCCATACAAACAGGGAGCAACGTTGTCGGCGTGAGCAATACTTCCGCTCGCAATTTTTTCTCCTTCGAGAGCAAAGAGAAGAAGGTCGCTTTTAGAAAAAGGTTTCTTGAGAAGACTGTTTAACGCAAAGACGCTTGCCACAGCACTTGCGGCGCTTGAACCAAGTCCGCTTCCGAGCGGCATCTTTTTGTGAAGTTCAAATTCAACGCCGAATGTTTGAGGAAGCGCATCCAGCATAGCTTTAAGTGAAACAGCCGCAGTATTTTTTCTGATGTCTTTCGGTAAATGAAGTCCGTTGCCTGTAATTTTTGTTAAGTGAAGACCCGGTTTTTCGGTTATGCGCAGAACAACTTCGTCGCCGGGTTTGTGCAGCGCGAATCCGAAAACATCAAAACCCGCTCCGACATTTGAGACCGAAGCGGGAGCGAATACTTTTATCTTTTTGCCTTTAAACAGCCCGGCCATTATGAAAGCAATCCTTTAACTTGCATCAACTCTGCGCACAAGATTGCGCCGCCGGCAGCTCCGCGCACAGTGTTATGCGAAAGGACAGAAAACTTATAATCGAAGAGTGAACAGTCACGCAATCTGCCAACTGCCGCCGCCATGCCTTTATCAAGATTTCTGTGCAAACGCGGCTGCGGATATTTATCTTCGAAGAAATAATGAATCGGTTGTAACGGTGCAAGTGGAAGATCGAATTCCTGCGGTTCACCTTTAAATTTTTTCCAAACTTCAATGATATCTTCTTTCGAAGGTTTATTCTTTAATTTTACTTGAACAGATTCAAGATGGCCGTCAACAACCGCAACGCGGTTACACGAAGCGCTGATTTTAAAACTTGCTGATTCGATTTCACTTCCGTTAAATGCACCGAGAATTTTCAACGGTTCGGTTTCCATTTTCCCTTCTTCGCCTCCGATAAAAGGAATTACATTAGCTATAATATCAAGACTTGCAACACCGGGATAACCGGCGCCTGACAATGCCTGCATCGTAACCACATTCACGGCTTCTATACCGAATGAGTGCTGCAGCGGTTTTAACGCAAGAAGCATCCCGATGGTAGAGCAGTTCGGATTGGTGACGATAGAACCTTTCCCGTACTTTTGTGTTTTTATTAAACCAAGATGGTCGGCATTCACTTCAGGGATTAACAGGGGAACATCTTTATCAAAGCGGTGATTTTTAGAATTTGAAATAACATGATAACCGCTTTTCGCGAACGCTTCTTCAACCTCTCCGGCTATGCTTGCATCAAGTCCCGAGAAAACAACGTTACAATCCAAACCCGGTTCCGTATTCTTCACGGTAAGGTTGGCGATTGATTCGGGAATCGGAGTTGACATAAACCAATTTACCGCATCTTTGTATTTCTTTCCGGCGGATCTATCCGAAGCAGCCACTTCCACTACTTCAAAGAAAGGATGATCAGCAAGAAGCTGAATAAATTTTTGACCGACGCTTCCGGTTGCGCCCAGGATTCCTACTTTTATTTTTTGTGTTGACATAGTTTTCCTTTTGGTTTTCTAACTCAAGTAATGTGAAATTCGTAGTACATCCGCAAGAACTCCCGCCGCTGTTACATCGGCGCCGGCTCCGGGTCCTTTAATAACAAGGGGGCTGTGGACATAATTTCGTGTATGAACGGCAAGAATATTATCGCTTCCGCTCATGAAATAGAACGGATGATTGCTGTCGATTGCTTGCAGTGATATCTCTGCTTTGCCATTTTCCAATTTAGCAATATAACGCAATACTTTCCCTTCTTGTTCCTCTTTTCTTCTAAGCTTTTCAAATTCTTCATCGTTCTCTTTCAGCACACCGAAAAATTCTTTTACCGTTTTAACTTTTCGTGCTTTAGGGAAAATAAGATTTTCAACTTTAATATTTTCGAGTTCCATGGTGTAGCCGCATTCTCTTGCAAGAATTAATAATTTTCTCGCAACGTCTTTTCCATTTAAATCTTCCCGCGGATCAGGTTCGGTGTACCCTTTTTCACGCGCTTCATGAACCACATCGCTAAAAATTCTTCCGGCTTTGAATGAATTGAAAATATAGCTGAGCGTACCGGAAAGGATTCCCTCAATTTTCGTAACCGAATCGCCGCTGCTAATTAAATCTGAGATGGTCCCTATTATCGGGAGACTTGCGCCGACATTGGTTTCATATAAAAATTTCACGTTGTGCCGTGAAGCGGTTTCTCTCAATTTCTGATAGAAAGCATACGATTTTGTGTTTGCGCGTTTGTTAGGCGTAACCACAGAAATATTTGAAGCAAGCACTTCAAGATAGTAATTGATAACATCTTCACTTGCTGTGCAATCTATGAAAATTGAATTGGGCAAGTTGAATTCTTTCATCTTCGTAACGAACGATTTCAGGGTAGGTGTCTCATTCGCCGCTGCCCACGCTTCTTCCCACTTACTGAACGAAATTCCTTTTTCATTTAAAATCATTTTTTTTGTGTTGATCATTCCGCACAAATTGACGGAGATGGAATAATCCTTAGCCAATTTTTGCTGATGATTTTTAAGCTGGGTGAGGAAAGTTGTTCCGATTAAGCCCGGACCGACAAGGAAAAGATTGAGTGATTTTGTTTTTGAAAGGAAGAACGCTTCGTGCAATGCATTCAATGCTTTCGCTTCATCTTTCTTTGAGATAACAACTGAAATATTTAATTCCGAAGAACCCTGCGCGATGGCAGCTATATTAATACCGTTTTTACCTAACGCCTGGAAAACTCTTCCGGCAATACCGGGAGTCTTCTGCATATTTTCACCGACAATGGCGATAATAGCGAAATCATTTTCAACTTGCACTTCGCTAATTTGTTTTTCCATCAACTCAAGTCTGAATTCCTTCTCAATGGATTCTTTTGCGAGAACTTTATCTTTCGGATGGATGGCGAGACAGATTGAATGCTCGGATGATGCCTGAGTAATTAAAACAACATTTATTTGTTTAGCCGCAAGCGCACTAAAAAGTCTTTCGGCGATACCGGCAACACCTACCATACCGCTGCCTTCAACCAATACAAGCGATATAGCGTCAATTGAAGAAATTCCTTTAATCAGAAAATCGTTGGACGATTTCTTTTTACTGATCAATGTTCCTTCCGCAGCAGGGTGGAAGGTATTTTTTATTCGGATCGGAATTCCTTTTGCGTGCACGGGCTGCATTGTAGGCGGATAAATCACTTTGGCGCCGAAGTGAGAAAGTTCCATCGCTTCATCAAAGGTTAAACTTTTTACCGGAAATGCGGTAGGAACTTTGCGCGGATCG
>Ga0172370_10008207_pt1 | contig 12595 bp, 11 predicted proteins | sample LakKiv5m_FD_114538 | JGI IMG/M metagenome (GOLD analysis project Ga0172370, IMG submission 114538) | Freshwater microbial communities from Kabuno Bay, South-Kivu, Congo - kab_022012_11.5m | ecosystem: Environmental > Aquatic > Freshwater > Lake | place: Democratic Republic of the Congo...
TTAGGCATGCCGCCAGCGTTAATCCTGGGCCAGGATCAAACCCTCAAATAGTACCACGTTCAAATTGACATGAATGTGATAATCCTGCTTCCAATCATAATAATAAATTCAAATTCCCTGATAGAACTCCGACTTAATCGGAGAAATTCAGGGTAAACCAGTTTTGTGACTTGTTAAGGTACTTTGACTGGAGAGTTATCAATCCTGAGCTTGTCGAAGGATGAGTCAACTTACCATGTAGTGGATACTATACAACAAAGGCTAGGGCTAGTCAATGTTTTAGGGGTTATTTGGAAAGATTTTTATCCGTTTAGAATTTCCCCTATTTGGAATTAAAACACTTTTCCCCCCATCAGCCTCATTGTCGGCCATGTATATTCCTACATTCAAAATTCTATTGATAAGTTCATGGGGTGTCAAACCGTTTTCCTGGGCTAATCTTGACAAGCTTTCCCAACACTCTGTAGTTAGTTCCACACAAGGCCGTACTTCTGATACAAATGGATTTTTATTTCTCTCAGCCAACATCCCTGTTAGCCTAAACCTCAAAATGATATTTTTCAACCCCCAAAAATAATTGTACTGTTACACTTAGTCCTACTTTTCAATTTAAGATATAACTATTAGTATAAATGAAGACCAAAATAATAATGATCGAGTTTGAAAAATCACGAACACAACAGGTTTTAAAAGATATTCACCGATCATACTCCACAGAATCTTCATACGAACTCCTTCAAACTCCTCCGGATACTAAAATCACCCCAACTTTATTTGCCAATGATAGAATCGAAAAAATGTATCATCTTATTACAATGCCGGGCTGGAACAGTTTAAGTAAAGGCCCCGACTCATTCTTTTCAGAATGGATAGTAATGCTGGGCTTACAAAAAAGCCTTGAAAAAACTCCACTAAAGGTAAAACTTGCGCCGTGTTATTTAGAAACAGGACAAGGTTCAAGAAAAGGTGTTGACATAGTAATTTCAAAAGAAAATAAACTTACCAAAAAACACAGACCTACTTTTGCAATAAATGTAAAATTACAAAACATCAGAAACGCCAGAAGAGATGAGGTTTATAAATATGATCAAGTATTGGGTTGCCCTTCAATAGAACTTTCTTTGGGAGATTTTAATATTCAAACAAAAAAATCGGGTAATGTTTCTATTGTTCCTTGGTTAAGAAATGTCGCAGTGCCAAATATCACGTCTTCGGGACAAATTCCAAATTTTAATAAATGGCAATTATATTTAACAAAAAAAATAAGTGAAACGATTTCTCACTACATGATCAAAACCGATGATTATTTGCGCGGAGGATACACTCCTCCACCTGAAGAAAATAATATTTTTCCCAATAAACCCGAGGAATTTAATTTATTTTATGAAAATTTATCATTTACCTATACAACAATTCATTCAATTCAATCAAATCAATAAATCGCCCTCAAACTACACTACACCCCGGGGGTGTAGTGAGGCTAAAAACGTGACTTAGATACGATTTGTTGTAACAATGTAATAAAATGTAACAATAAACCCGATAGAAATAGCTAAAATTATAAGTGAAATAATTATTAATAATTTATTAGATTTGCCTTTAACTACTAAAAAATTTAAATCTTTGACTTTTTTCCAAATTGACAAAATTGAAGGTAAATTTTGGTTAGAAAAGGCAGTTATCGGAAGTATCGCTTCTATTTTTGAATTAGCACTTTGAATTGCCAAAGTAATACTATCTAACAAGTCTTTATTAAGCGCGTACATAAAAAGCTTTTCTTTTGTCATTTTTTTGCGAATTATTATTTGATCTGGTTCAAATAATATATCATCACTAAATCCGTCAATTTCGGCTTGAATAGCTTGATTATTGATTAACGGAATAATTTTATTAAACACCACTTCATCCGAAAGCAGTAACATTACCTTTGATTTTGCCAAATTTAGCCTTGAAAACTCTTTTTCTAATAATTTATTAAAACCAATTTGATCCAATACCTCCAAATGATTAATAATGTTTAGTGGAAAGGTGATGGTTTCAACTTGAGGCAAATTCAAAGTGTGAATTTCCAGAGATCTGTATTTAAGTATTAAAAAATACAAGGGCATTATAAATTAATTGTAGCAGTATTTTGACAAATAATACTAGCGGGAAGCAGAAACATTTGAAGACCCTTCTGTGCCACAAGCTTTAACAGTCACTATACCATTTGAATCAACAATCACCGAATAACCGGATGTCGAAGCTGTATATGTTGCCCCACCGGTTGGGTCAATCGGCATACTTTTAAGATATTTAACTAACGGTGTAGTTAAGTTTACACAAGCAGCAGCTGCAACAGAACAACCTCCGGTTGCAATGGTACACCCCGCCCCTGCAGTTCCCAATTGGACTTCCGACATTCCGGCAGTAAGTCCGGAGGGAAGAGATCCTTTATTATCAACTATATATTCATGTACTGCTGTTAAAATTGTGTCAACATCCGAAGTCCTTCTGGCATCCCTACTGTCTTTAAGTCTTTGAGCAGGATTTAATGCCGCAAAAACAACAACTGCTAAAGCAGAAATGATAGCAATAACTACCAGTAATTCAATTAGAGTGAAACCTGATTGTTTTTTCATCTTGATTCAGAAATATTTGTAGAACCTTCAGTCCCACATGCTCTGACAGTTACTAAATTATTTGAGTCAACTATTATGCTGTAACCACTTTTGGATGCTGTGTATGTTGAACCACCTAATGGATCGATTGGCATGGATTTTAAATATTTAGCCAATGGTGTTGCTAAATCTACACAAGCTGTAGCAACAACAGTGCATCCGCCGGTAGCGATTGCACAGCCACTTCCTCCAGTCCCCAATTGAGTTTCGGCCATTCCGGTTGTAAGTCCGGCAGGAAGAGCTCCTTTGGCATCAACTATTGCCGTGTGAACGGCAGTAAGAATTGTGTCAACATCCGAAGTCCTTCTGGCATCATGTGAATCTTGAAGTCTTTTAACTGGGTTAAGGGCTGAAAAAACTGTAATCGCGAGTGCGGAGATGATTGCAATAACTACCAGAAGTTCTATAAGAGTGAACCCCGATTTAATCGGGGAAAACCCTTGTTTATTTTGGACTTTGGGCAGATCCATATATTTAATATAATAAATTAATGAATAGTTTGTCAATAGGAAAAATTATTCATAACGCAATGCGTTTAGAGCAGAAATTTTGGTTGCACGCTTAGCCGGATAAAGCCCTGTTGTAATTCCGACCAAAAGGGAAAGAAAAACAATAATAATAAAAAATGAAAATGGAATATAGGAAACGTCCACAAATCCAACTCCCTTAATTACAGAGAAGATGGATAAAATTAGTCCCAGTAATTTACCAACCAAAAAACCAAAAAGAATTCCCAGTATTCCCCCAACAAAACCCATTATCATTGATTCAGCTAAAAATAACTCTCTAATTTCTGATGATTTCATTCCCAATGCTTTCATAAGCCCAACCTCGCGTGTTCTTTCCAAAAGTGATACGGTTAGAGTATTAAACATCCCGAGTGCCGCAACAGCTAATGCAGCAATTCCCACTAATGCCAAAATTGCCCTAGCGGTCGCAAAAAGAGAATTTATCTGTGTAACTGTATCTGAAACAGATGTTGTAACGTAACCCATTGCTTCAATTTGCCGTCTTAATTTTGGAAGAATATTTTGGTCACTTGCCACTACTTTCACCTGTGAATAATTATCAATTCCCATAGAACGGATGTCCATAAATGGAACATAAAATAATGGAGTTTTATCATCAGGTGTTACGCCAACAATTTTATAAGTTACCGGAATTGAAGCAATTTTTTGAGAAGAATCCGATAACAAATCACCAGTCACAATAAATGATGTTGAAAATTCTTTGCCGACAGCTTGTGAAGAATTAATACCCAACACTTTTAACATTGCTGTATTCACAACAGCTTCAAATTTGGAACCATCAGCCAAACTTACGGTTTTTGTTTCCACGGGTGCAATAATTCCAGCCTCTGAGGCAATTTCAACAAAAGGCAAGGATCCGTCAGCTCCGGCACTGGTTGTTGTACCCAAAACATCAGACGATGCAAACCCTGTCGAATTAATATTAACTCCAATTTCTGCAAAATAACCTTCAACTAAAGTTTGTGATCCGTCTATTTCTCTTGAAACAATATATTTTCCATTTTCACAATCCCCGCTTCCAATTGTACATTTTTCTTCTTTCCAAATTAATACTTTTGCCTTAATCCATTTTCCTATTGTTTTTCCGCTTTCATCAACTCCGGATTTTCCGTTTCCGTTTTCATCAATATATTTTGATCCCCAAACCTCTTCCCCCAATCCGCTTTCCTGGTATCTTTTTGTGTATCCAACAACTAAAGACGTCGTAGTTGGAGCAGAACGAACCTTAATCCATTCATCAGGATTAACCGAAAACTCAATAGATCTTACTACTTCTCCGGTTTCGCCAATATTAGAAAGACTAGTTTCTACCCCCGCAACCTTTGGTACAACTTCTAAAGAAATATTATTACTATCAAAAATCTTTCCTTCCACGGGTTTTATTGCCGATTGTTTCAAAAAATCACTGGTTACCCCGTAAGCAGGCATATCCGAAACAGAATTTTGATAACTCACCCGCCCCACAACCGCAATTAAAGGCAAAGTCATCTGGACATTTCCCAAATTCATAAAATCCGACAATGTTTTGTCATTGATTTTAATCTTACTTCCGGGTTGAGTAATAACATCTGCTTGTTTCATTTCATCAAGTCTGGCCACGCGCGATATAACTACTTGTTGAAGTCCATAGCCAACTGACACCAAAAAAACAATTGCCCCAATACCAATAATCATTCCTCCAATCGTAACAAGTGTGCGCGTTTTTTTTGCCGCCATATTTTTAACAGCCAGATCAATTAGGTCAAGTCGGGAAATGCTATTTTCGTGATTTGTATCAAAACGATTGGCGACTTTTGATAATAAACGATCCGAAATATTTATTAATTTTTCTTTTTTAGATAAATTAACTGATCTTGCCGAAAGATAGGCAAAAAGCAATATAAAAAATTCTCCTGAATATTTTGTTTTTGATAAAAAGGCTTTAAATTTATCCACGTTTTTCCTTTCCTTTAATTTCTTTACTTAATTTTTCTTTTTCACCGTCTTTAAAAATTCCGACAACTTCGCCATTAAATAATTTAATTACCGTTTTTGCATATTTTAAATATTCCAAGTCGTGTGTAACCATAAGAATAGTTTTTCCCAATTCTGTGTTTAATTGTTGCAATAGTTTCATTAGATATTGTCCGGATTCATAATCCAGGTTTCCGGTTGGTTCATCCGCTATAATAATAGTTGGGTCTGTCACCATTGCTCTACCTAAAGCAACTCTTTGTTGTTGCCCGCTTGACAACTCCGTTGGAAAATAATTAGAAAATTCAATCATTTCAACTTTTTTGAGTTGAGTCCGTGCAATATCCAAGCTTTCATTTTTAGTTTTACCCAATAATTGTAAAGGGAAAGCAACGTTTTCCAGAACCGTCAAGGATTTAATCCAATTTGGTTGTTGATATACCATCCCTATATTTTTTTTGCGAATATCACTTCTTTCGTCTTCCTGTAAGGAGTAATAATCTTTTTGCATAAAAAAAATTTTCCCGGCGTTAGGCTCTTCTAATCCCAATATTGTATGAAGCAATGTTGATTTGCCACACCCTGATGGTCCAAAAATAATCATAAAATCAGATTGAAAAATAGATAAGGAAATATTTTTTAATACAGGAATATCATTATTCCCCACATGGAATGATTTATTTATTGTCTTTATATCAATAATCGGTGTAGCCATATTTTTTATCGACCCAATCCTTTTAGAAATCCAAATGCCGCCTGCAGACTGGTTATTACCAAATTTAAGGCATTTTCCGTGGCTTTTGGAGTAATTGAAACCGTGTCAACTGACTTGCCCGTATTCCCCCATTTGTCTGTTGAAATTCCCCTAAGATGATAGACCTTTGACGGAGTAAGCCCGGAGATAATCACCAAGTGATTTGTTGTTAAGTTTGCATCTTCTTGAGTTTTTTGAGAGTAAGTTATGCCTGTTCCTTCCCCAAATTCAACCTGAGAAGTACTAGGCTTGTCTGTATCCCAAGAAACAACCAGTTGAGCACTACTTTCTTGTGCTGTAGTTGTCACAGGAGGAACAGTTGAGCCTTCAATATTAACATTCAATAGTTGTGGCGGGCGTGTATCGGTAGCTGTAGTAAATCTTTGGCTATCACTTATTGCCTCATTACCGATTTTATCCCTACCCTTAACAACTAATAAATAATTTGTAACCGGTTCCAAGCCTTTAATAATCATTGAATGATCAGATACAAATGCAACGTTAACATTGTCTTTTACTAAAGATTTATTTTCTTCAGGCCAAACAGTAACAATTGACGAAATCGGAGTATTACTTTTCCAAGTAACCAATATTGTTGTTTGGGCGGTTCCAGCTACTTGTGAAAGCCTTACAGTTGATATTTTTGGCCGCGTTAAAGTAACAAGATCTGTGTAATCATCACTATTGTAAGTGTTTCCACTGGCATCACTCATTACCAAACGATAATGGTAAATTGTTCCATCGGTTAACCCTGTTAAGGGAACAGAATAAGTTGCCCCATCGCTTGTATTAGAAGTGCTTTGAGCAACAGACCCACCGTAAGAAGTGGTTGATCCGTATTGCACATTTACAGATGACCCATTGTAAATTGTAAAGTTTACATACGCGGATGTTAATCCAATACTACTGGCACTAACCGACTGTGCAGAAGGAGCCGATTGAGTCGAAAAACTATATTCACTGGATGTTCCGGTGTTTCCGTCCCCATCCGTCCATTCGGCTTTGTAATAATATGTGGTGCCAGCATCAAGGTTATCAATTGTTACAGAATGACTTGTAACTTGATTACTTACATATGGCTGTGTTGTATTATAACTTCCACTCGTTGTTCCGTATTTAATTTTAGAGTCCGCACTTCTATCGGTTGACCAAGTGATCACCACCGATTGTGTTGTAATTGACCCCGCAGACGGATTTGTCTGCAAAACAGGTGGCGATGTATAACGTCCCGTTGGAGTAATTGAAACAGTAGAAGAATTACTGCTAAGTGCCGATGCGCCATCCTCCGTCACTATATAATAGTAATAAAGTGCAGAGGTAGGTGTACTGTCAACGTAAGATAATCCCGAAGTTGAGCCAACTTTTGTAAAAGTAATTTCATCTGTACTCCTATAAATATTGTAAGTAAGGTTCCCCGCCCCTTGATAGCTTGGAGCGGTCCAGGTTAAAGTTGCATTCCACTTTGATTGACTTTTGATGGATGAATCAGACGCCACAAGATTTTGCACAGGATCAGGATTGGTGGAATTTAAAGTAAATGTTCCTTTTATATAATTACTGGGTGAATAATTGGGAGTTGTGGCATCATCAATCGCTACAATATAAACCGTATTTGTGCCTTTGGTAACATTGGCAAGTGCTATAGCCGCAATAGATAAGTTTGTGCCGTTATCAATATATGTTGTGGCTGTACCTTGCAAGGTGGATAATGTGGATGGCGGAGAAACATTCACCATATAATAGTAATGCGCCACATTGTTTGGGCTACTGGCAGTCGCCGCGGGGTATGAGAGTGCAAACGAATTTGTTGTCGATGTAGCTGGGGTTATGGTTACAGTGTCACTTCCCCCAAAAGCCGGGGCCGATCCTCCAAAATTTAGGTTACAAGTGCGGATTGTCGAGTCCTGTGAAGTATTTCCAGCCACATCTGTAGTTCTAAAATAAACAACATGAGCCCCGTTTGTGCCAGCCACAGCGTCACGTACTGAATTTAATATGTAACCCGAAGCTGTAGCAGGAATATAATCAAAACCCAAGGTGGTGCTATGAGTTGTCCCCTGCCAAGCCCCACTTGTGCCATCAATCTGATATTGCCAACCCAATACCCCCGATTGATTTGCATATGTAGTCGTGTCAGCGCTTGCGGCAGAAGAAGGAGACACTGGCCAAGAAAAGTTCATATCAACAACATTAGAAAAATTCCCCGAGGCACAAGAAATGTATGAAGTATTTGTGGGAATTGTGTCGTCAAAATAAAAATTAAAAGTTGCAGGATCGGCAGTTTTAATATTCCCCGCATAATCAATCGCCCAAACTTTAAAATAATAAAGTGAATTGGAAGTTGTAAGCCAACTACCAGGCGTACTCATTGCAGTTCCACGATATGTGGTATTTGCAAAATCGATATTTGTTCCGGAAACAATAAACCGACAATTGGAATTTGCTGTAGATACAGGAGAAATTCCTGCATCGGTATTTAATAATGTACTTGCCTGGTTTGAGGTAGCCGCCGCGTCGGTTCCTAGATAAATACAATATCCCCTAATTCCCGAGTCAACATCCGCCCCTGCAGTCCAGGAAAAATAAGGTGCAGGATTTTTTGTCCAAGTTCCCTCAGAAACAGTTGTTCCACCAATAGATCTGGTCATATTTAAACTGGTAGCGTTTACACTTGGCGCTGTACTATCCAAGGAAAAACTGGTAGCTGTTACGCCAGTTGTTCCAAAATCAAACCAACCAACGTCTTCCGAAAAAACATATCCGGAAAAATTGCCACTCCCAAAATTAATGGTTACATTGCTGTTATAGCTGGTAAAATCCAAGTAGGCGCCTGTGTTTAATATTTTTGCTTTACCCGCAACTACTCCCGTACCTGTATTTAGTGTAACCGGACCCAAAGGATTATCTACCGTCCCAAAAGCCACCCAGCCCATATCTTCCGAGAATGCGTAGCCGCTAAAAGTATAAATATTTCCAAAACCGGCGTTAACCGTTACATTACTATTGTAATTTGTAAAATCAATTGATTTTGTGGTACCCCCAATCAGGCTATTGGCCTTGCCTGTTACGTTAAATGAGTTTGTGGCAGCTATGGCAGAATTGGCCGAAAAATAGGCAAAAAACACTACAATTAATTGAGCAAAAAGTAATTTTGTAATGGAAACCTTGATCCTTTTCATTTTTAATACAACACAATGCAGATATCTAAAATATCCACTTTTACACTATGAAGTATTTTTTAACTTAATGCAAGCAAAATATTACCCTATTGACACAGTTCTATAAACTGACAGATATTGACAGTATATGGAATCATACAGACATAAATTTATTCAATTTATACTCATCAAACTTTAGTTTGCATCTGCGAAGCAGATTTTTTGAATATATAAACTCTTACGAAGAGTTGCAAACTCGAGTAAGAAGAGTATGTCAATTATCCGGGGCCGGAATTTTGCAAGCAAAAATGCAAATTAAGCTTGCAAAAGTGTGTCTTGTCAAATAAAGGCGATTTATCCACTTGTTTATTTAAATAAGTATAATTTTTAGTGATAAATAGCTAACGCAGGTAACAATTACTGGTCGGGTACTACGAACAGCAATAATACGCAGAATGCCTGGAACACGAACCAGAACAATGGCAACACGAACAATGACGCCAAGACTAATAACAATTCTGTCCGTTGCGTTTACCCCGGACTTTATTGACAATAGGCTATGTTTTATCAAAACATGCCCCTTTATGTAAAACTTCATAATTTACTTAAATTAAATTATGAAATCGTTCACAGCTTACCCAGGGAGTATAAATATTCCCTGGGTGAAGATATTGTTAAACAAAACTGGAAGATTATAGATCTTTTTACCAAAGCGCAATCTGTGGAAAATAAAGCAACAAAAATTAATATTATCAATAATATTAATTTGCGGTTTGAATCACTAAAACTACGAATCCGTTTTTTATCGGAATTAAAACTGATATCTTTCTCAAAATCCGGTCAACTCTTGGAATTTACAACCGAAATCGGCAAAATGGTTGGGTCATGGCGCAAAAATGTCTAAAACTATTTTTACTCAGGACAAGCTTCTAAAAGCATATTACAACTGTCGACAGACAAAGAGAAATACAATTAACGCCATCAAATTTGAAATGAATTTGGAAGAAAATTTGCAGGTGCTATTGGATAATTTAAAGGCTCGCCAGTACAGGCCCGGGAAATCAATCTGTTTTGTTGTTACAATTCCAAAACCCAGAGAAATATTTGCCGCAACTTTTGGAGACAGAATTATTCATCATTTACTGATTAATGAAGTGCAAAAAATTTGGGAAAAAAACATCTTTATTGACGATTCGTATGCCTGCCGAAAAGGCAAAGGGAATCATTACGGTGTGTCCTGTGTATTTAAAAATGTCCAAAAATATGCATACTACGGCCAATTTGATATTTCAAACTTTTTTTGCAGTATAGATAAAACAGTTACTTTTGAAATTTTTGCAAAAGTTATAGATAGTGCAATAAGACCGCTTTGGTGGAAAAATGATGTGTTGTGGCTAGCAAAAACGATTATTTTTCATAATCCAGCAAGTAATTATTATTTCAAAGGCGATCCAAAATTAAAATTGTTGATTCCTCCGCAAAAATCATTAATCGGAAAGAGTGACTTAAGTGGACTCCCTATTGGAAACCTTACAAGTCAATTTTTGGCAAATGTTTATTTAAACGAGTTAGACCAATTTGTGACACGAACATTAGGTTGCACCGGGTACGGCAGATATGTTGATGATTTTTTAGTTTTTTCCAACTCCAAAGAAGAAATTATCAAATGGCGAACTAGAATTGACAAATTTCTAAAAAATGAATTAAAACTAACGCTCCATCCAAAAAAACAACAAATCCAGCCATCAAGGCATGGTGTACCGTTTGTTGGTTATTTTATCAAGCCATGGGGAATATCAGTAAGGCGCAATGTAACAAAAACACTCAAAAATAAAATATATTTATGGAACAAAGACAATACCGATGTAAATTCCATTATCCCATCAATCAATTCTTATTTTGGGCATCTGGGAAAAGCAAAAACAGCAAGGCTAAGATCACACCTTATCAAAGAACATTTTAGTTTGGAAATTAAGAATAAAATAGTTATTGTTGGCAATTTTCATCATTTGAAAACAATCTCAAAAACTGATACAAATTATCGGGAATGACACAGTCCCCCGCTTTGCGGGGTCAAATGGGCACAAAATGGGAACCAAATGGAAACAAGTAAAGGCCGGGGTTTAACGCACGCAACGGACAGAACTGTTAGTAGTCTTGGCGTCAATGGTCGTGTAGCCACCGTTCTGGCTCGTGCTCCAGGCACCCTGCGTATTAAAGCTGAACGTAGTACCCGACCAGTAAACGTTACCTGCGCTGGTTAAGTTACCCCAAGATCCATCTATATATGAAAGCATTAGCTCTTTTTGATATGGTAGCCTCCAATTGCCATCATCGTAAGCTTCACACCCAGTTTTGGCATCAGCCCCACCTGTATGTTTTATACAATAACAAGCAACTTCCCCATTGGTGTTACAAACCCCATCATCCCCCGTTAAACCGTTTGGATATTTACAATTATTAGCAGTAAACCAATTGGAGCTACTGCTAATTCTTGGCGACCAAGTTAAACCTGTGTTTGGATCCTGTTTTTCGGCAACGCTTCTGCCTGTACCACAATAATTATTACCGGTATTGCAAGTTGTCCAAGTTTTTTTGTAGGTATCCGATGGAATTGTGCCGTTGTTATTGTAATCATCCACCCCACCCTTAGCTTTTGTGTAACAATTTAGTGCAAATGTGGTTACACAATCAGCAGAGCCGGCCCCCGTGCCATTTTTGGTGCTATCTGCCCTGGCATCATTAAAAGGATTTTGTGCCGCAGAATAAACTTGGTTCCAACCTTCTCCCCAATCCCCCCAAGTGCCGGGGTTACTGGAGCCATAGCCCAAAATTCGAGCCGAATCGGATGCAGTTTTAAGACGGGAGTCAGCCCCTGATTCAGGAGAACCTCCTTTTTGCTCAGCAAATGCAGGGATAAGATAATAAAAAACCCCAACGTAAACCAAAAAAAGTGAGAAAAAAATAAATAAAACTTTTTTTAAATTTTTGTAAATTATATTTGTAGTGTTCATTGTGTTTAGTGTTTGTTTGCAAATTCTATTATTTACTTTTGTCAAAGTTAAGTCAAGAGAGTGTACTAGGACTGTCCTTACTTAACAGGACAGTCCTGTAAGCTCTACATTGAAATACTTATTTCATTCTTCCCCTGGGCATTACATGCTTTTACAGTCACAATATTTTTGGAATTAATAGAAATTGAATAATTTGTTTTTGAATTACTGCCATTTGTCGGGTCAACCGGAAACTTCAAAAAATAGTCAGAAAGTGTTGTGGATAAATCCAAACACGCGTCCTGCAAAGCGTTACAACCCCGATGCAAATTTACACATCCGTCAACCGAAGTCCCCAATTGTTGTTCATCATTTGTAATCCCTGCAGGAACTTTTCCTTGATTATCCACAACATATTGATGAACAGCCATTAAAATGTTTCTAGCATCCGATGCTCTTTTGGCATCATTTGTTTCATTAATTCTTCGGGGAGCATCAATTGCCACAATCGAAGTAGTCACTAAAATCGCAAGTATAACTACCACAA
>Ga0172370_10008212_pt1 | contig 12592 bp, 12 predicted proteins | sample LakKiv5m_FD_114538 | JGI IMG/M metagenome (GOLD analysis project Ga0172370, IMG submission 114538) | Freshwater microbial communities from Kabuno Bay, South-Kivu, Congo - kab_022012_11.5m | ecosystem: Environmental > Aquatic > Freshwater > Lake | place: Democratic Republic of the Congo...
ACGGGATTTGCCGGTAAATTTATCCGTCAACACCGTTGCGGACGATACCGTACCTGCCTGTGAGAAAAAATCCCGCAAGCCGTCGCTGGTGGTATTCCAGGACAAATTTCCTACAAATAACTTATTGGCCATAGAGAGGCCCCCTTTCACTAAAAAAACAATAATCAATAAGGATATACCTTATTGGTGGATCTGAGAGGATTTGAACCTCTGACCTTTCGAATGTGAATCGAACGCTCTAGCCGGCTGAGCTACAGATCCGTTGATGATACTTCATTATAGCGGAAATTACCAGTAAGGAAAAATAGGATCATTATCCTGCGGCGGTTGCGATTGACCGTTCACTGGAAAGGCCGAACGTAGTACCGTGTTTTTTGTACATACCCCAGTAGCCTATTTTCTTTTTCCGCGCATTAAATGTCGCGAGCCATGACCTGCTGTCTTCAATCTGCTGCCGAAGGACAACCAAAAATGACTTTAGCTGTTCATAAAAATTCAAATGATAGATCCCCGGATCCACCGGATCCTGGCTTATGGCGGTCTGTACTTCCTGATGAAGGTTTTTCAGCGTTTTGACCAGTGCCTTTAATTCGTCACGGATTGCGGCTATCTGTTGGCGTGTTTCGTTTTCCAGGGCTGTAATATCCGGTTGAACGGTTTCTGTCCGCATTGGTTCCGGATGATAGACAGTTTCCGGTTGTGCAGAACCGAATTCTATAGCCTGATTCGGCGCTAATTCCCCTGATTTGGCGGGTGTTCCGCCCAGAAGTGCGGTAACGATGTCGCTTCCGATACGCGATACTTCCCCTGCCGCGGCTGACCCTGTTCCCTGCGGAATAGAGGTCAATGCTTCCAGGAAATTATCGTTTTTGTACGACGCCTGTTTTTTCTTCTGTGTGTTTTGCATCATACTGGCCTGGATTATACTACAGGGCAGTCGAGAACACAAAAAATTACCGCATCAGCGTATCGACAGTTTTTTGTCTTCGGATAAGCGATGTTAGATAATACCGTTGATTCTCAAGGTTTTTCCGCTCTTCGGCAGTTTTGACGCTTGAGAGCACTTTTTCTATTTCTGCATCAGTTACGGAAATGTTTTCCGCTTCTGCGACTGATTCCAGGATGAACTCAAGCGAGAGATTTTTTACGGCCTGGTCGGTATACTCTTTCCGTATCGATTCCTGTGTCCTGTTGGTAGATGACAGGTACTGTTCTACCGTAAGGCCGAGCTTTTTCGTCTGGTCGACAAGCTGTGAAAGTTGGTGGGTGACTTCGTTTTCTACAAGGATCTTAGGAAGTATAACCGGACAGGACGTAAGAAGCGCTTCCAGCACTTCGTCCACAGTGGGGCCTTTTTTTTCATCCGGCTTTGGTTCCTTGCCCGGGACAATAATCTGCGGGGTCTTTTCTGATTTGAGCTTTTTGATAGCGGATGCATAGTCACCGAGTGAAATATGCGGTTTCTCACAGGTTTTTGCTTCTATCTGCCAGTCTTTTCCTTCCTCGGCGTGCTTGAGCTCAATTTGGGGCATGAGTATTGGACGCAGTGAGTGTTCATTAACTGCCTGTGTATACGCTTTCGGCACGAGTTCCCGGATCGCTTCTTCGTATATTTTTGTTTTATCGACGGAATCATTTACCATGTGCCCCGGTGCTTTTCCCTTCCGGAATCCTGCTATTTCCATATTGGCAGAAGCTTTTTTGAGGATTGCCTCATAGGCGGCTTGGATGTCAGGCCACGGGATGGTAATGCTGATGCTAACTGTCCCGTCTGAGGATTTTGACATGTCGCTTTTCATATGCGTGGAGTGTAGCACATACGCGTTATAAACCCAAGTCAGTATTCAGAATCGGCGGTACGAGTGATGCATCCATGATAGGAAAGGCTTCCAGGCCTGCGGAAAGAGAGGCAACGGCGCCGGAAAACGCTGAAAACGCGCTTGCTGATGCAATAGCGTTTTGCTTGCGTATGACGGATGTAGGCTGGACGATCGGCGGGTTGAGGATTACGGGTTTTTGCGGTTCCGGCCTAGACCGGAATATGAAAAAGAGAATACCGATACTACCGATACAGATCCCCCCTGCAATAAGGGCAATACGTATAGTTTTCGGGTTGTGTGCGGCCACTTTCGGTACCGAAGCGGAAGGTTTCTCTTGGTTAACAGGAAGCTCCTGCCCGCTGGTATTCTCCGGTGCTGCAGCCAAGGGATTGTCGGTGTCATTCATACCGTAATGCCTCCTCAATTTCCGTCAGGTACGAAACACCATCAACCAGCGACTGTCGTGCCAGCCTGATACGCTCCTGAATTTCGGAAAAATGCCGTTCCTGGGTTTGCGTGTTGCCGGTAAGCTTCGGCATTGAAGAACGGATTGCCGCCTCATGCATTTGGTATTCATTATATTTATTCGTGAGTGTTACAAGCCAACGGTCAAAAAGTGCCTGTTTTGCCGGGGTGTTGGCATCTTTTCCGAGGATAACCAGAGATTGTGCCCAGGCAGCAGACTCGGTGAGTTTTGCGGCAAAATAGGACAAGTATCCCAGCTGGATACCGACAATAGTCTGACGGAAATCTGCCTGCAGGTATTTGTATGTGTCTGTGTACCAAGTATCGAGATTAGCTGCATCCTCAAACGTGACAATTGCACCTGCCTGTGCACTGTTTTGGTCGAGTGCTGCTATTTGGGTATGTATGCGGGTTTGGTATTCGGCTTTCTGGCCCTGCGTAAGGCCGGGATTTTCCATAAGCTTTTCGTATAAGAAAAGGAAGTAGGTTTTGGTAGCCAGATTTCTTTGCGGGATAAGCTCCTGGACACGTATAAGCGCCTCTTGTTGTGATGCAAGCGATCCGTATTGCTTGTAGGTGCTGTACGCTGTGTGGAATGCAGAGAGCGTGTTTCGGTATCGGTCAAATTGGAATTGGAAATCCCCGTATGCCTGTTGGGATGAAGCATGGGCTGATGGGGCTGTATGCAAAAACAGTAATACGATAATACACAACAAAAGAAGAATGGATTGTTTCACGATACTATATATCGTATCATCGGATATTTCTTTGGGTCAATGAAGTATCTCTTTCTGTGCTCCCGAGAGGAGTTGAACCTCTAACCCTTGCGGGATACGCTCCTAAAGCGTACGCGTATGCCAGTTCCGCCACGGGAGCGTACATAGCGTATTATATCCTGATTTATATGGTCATCGCCAGAGCTTTGGTACTACGGGCAACGAATGCATCAATATCCGATATCATCCACCGCACTTTTGCGCTCCAGGCAGGTGATGCGGCGTATACTCTCCCTATGGCTTCTATAGAAACGGCGCCGCGGTCAATATACCGGTATTTCAGGCCTTCGGAAACGGTGGTGATCCCTTCTTCCCAGGACGAAAAGCCGATACCATGCGATGCACCTGTAGGGATCCCCCATCCCCATGCATTATATGAATGTTGGGGTATATGCTTGCCGAACGTGGATTCTACGCCGGATATGGCTGCAACCAGGCGCCAATCAAGATCCAGGCGGTCAGCCTCGATGACGAAGAAACCAGCTTTGTTCGCAAGCGGCGAATTCTTTTGGGAAAGATACATGGAAAGCATGTATATGCGCATGTCTTCTGCTTTTGTTTCTGTGAGAATTCGGGCAGAAGCATCTGCTTCCGGGTTGGATGCAGCATGAACGGGCCGCACGGCGCAGAATAATGCCATAGACAATAGGAATATGAGGAAGTGTTTCATATGTTTGTGCTGACCATAAAAAAACCCTAAAGCAGTTTTGATGTAATCGCGACAACCTTAGGATCTGGGTGGCATTATAGCCTATAATAACTATCATGTCAAGTATTATGGGATATATAACAAAACAGTCTGAGGCTAAGCTGAGGCTATGCTATGGGGTAATAAACTGGATGTCATCCATGAAATACTGCACGCAGTTTGCCCAGGAATTCCCTTTTTCTACTGACGGCGGAGCCCAGATTGCGCCGATATCTACAAGTTCCGTGATGCCGCGGTCATAGTATTTTTCCTTCACATAGCGGGAAACCCAGTCGATTGCGTACATCCAGTTGGGGAACTTTGCGCCTGACGTGGTTCCCGTAGCGACACTGATTCCCCATGCGTTGTATGAATCACTGGATGGTATACGTTTGCCTACCCCGCTTTCACACATGGCAATGGAAGGAACCATCCGGAAATCGATACCGTAATAGTCAGCACGGTCGATAATGTAGTCGGCAAGATCCTTCATGGGAGAATTATGTTTATATAAAAAGTCTGATAGTAAGCCGCTGCGTGCATCTCCTGCCTGTATACTTGCTCCGAGGATTTGCTCTGTTTTACAGGTCGAAGCGGACACCGGTACTGCACTACTAAGAGATTTGGCCTGTACCATGTCTGTTTTTGTGCGTAGTGAGATAAGCAGCATGAGATTAACAAAAAGAAGGCCGATGGTAGCAGGAAACCACACACAGACAACAAAGAGGTTTTTTACCATATATCCATAGTGGCAAACCAGGATGGTAGTTGTCAATGTATGTGAGCCCGGAAGGATTCGAACCTTCGACCAATTGCTTAAGAGGCAACTGCTCTACCGCTGAGCTACGGGCCCGAATTTAAGTATTAACTTAATTTTATTTTCTCTTTTCCACTGTTTTATAGCATACTCCCGTTTTCTGGCTTTTGTTGCGTCATCGAATATTTCCGTATATACAAGTTTTACTGGACGCTTTCCCCGTAACGACTTTGAACCGTTTCCGGAATTATGCTGACGAAGCCGTAATTGTACATTATTTGTATATCCGGTATACAATGACCCGTCAATTCCCTGAACAATATATACGTACCACATGGGTATCGGAACAAAGAGCCTGCCCTGAAAATTTCCGTTCGCACATTGTGCGAATGCTTTGCATTCGGAAATTTTTAGGGCGCCTCTGGAGGGATTCGAACCCCCAACCTCATCGTCCGAAGCGATGCGCTCTATCCAGTTGAGCTACAGAGGCATTGTTTTATACCAACCATACTCTTTCGCTGTTTTTCGTTTATGACAGTTACTGCACCGCACAACACATTTATTAATTTCAGCCTTCAAATCATTTAAAGAATGATCTCTTTTTAGAAAGGCAATATCAAATTTTTTATTTTCTGTATGATCGAATTCTAATACAATTGGATCATTCTCTCCGCAATCCACACATGAATGTGTAGATAAATATTTCAATATATATTTACGATTTCTATCTCTTACTTTTTTATTTCTGCTTAAAGCTTTATGTAAATAATATTCACGATTATTCTTATAATGATTACGTATTTCTGATCTAGTGCATTCCCTACATGCTTTTTGTCGAATTCCTAGTTTTTTGAATTTATAATTAAATTCTGTAATTGGTTTAGCTTTATTACAACGACTGCATATTTTCACATTTATAGTATATATAATTAAGTCTTTGAACTCTATATATGTTTCGAAGACAGGCACTCTATCCGTTGAGCTACAAGGGCTGTATGGCGTATTATAGCAACAATTATATTCAGAATCGAGGTTGTCGGAAGCGATACAAGCGGATTCCGGCACGGAACATCCACAACAGCACAATAGCAATAATTACTTTCTGCAGTAGTCCTTTTATGGGAAAAATCAGCCCAATCTCGTTTAGCAAATACCAGGCTATGCCTGACACACATGTACATTGGAGTGACACGCGGGAGTACGGAACAAATGTTTTCCATTGGGCAACCGTTTCCATTCCGTTGGTGATATAGTGCATCGTTGCTGCAAACGAAAAAATAAGACCTAGCGTTACGATGTAATGTATACGAGCGATTGGAGACATTGTAAGAAATGTCGCATGTGTATGTGTATACATATTATCAGCTGGAAATACCATGATGATACACATTCCGATAATGCACAAAAGTATCGTACGCCGCATGGGTTTTTGGTATTTGTCCCCGATAGTCTTGATCAGTCCATACGATAGACTAAGAAAAGCAACAGCCAAGATGACAAAATTTACTGATTGGATCCATCCATAGGGCCCGTGCACAAGTACACTGACGGTATTTCTGACGTGGTTGTATCCGGGCTGAAGAAAGCCGAGAATGACAAATATGCAAAAAAATAACACGGAGCCTATTGCTCCGACGAGACCTGATATGCGGATGCGTGAGTTGGTTGACAAGATATATGATCGTGCCACTTTGTATTATTTTTTTCTATTTGTTAATAATCGTGAGGTAAGATCCTGACTGCCTGTGTATTGTCCTTTTCCCCGCTTTGTTGTGCGTGGCCTGTATGGTGTATTAGGTAATCGAGTGTGCGTGGGCCTGTAGCTTCTAATTTTGAAAAAAAATCAAATATTTCTTTCGGACTTGTCCCTTCTATAGTAGGCAATCCATTTCTTAGGAGACCATCGTGAATGATTCTTGCTGTGTGTCTCGTAAACTGGGTATCTCCAAAATGATTTTCTAGTTGCTTACGTGTTAACGGCATATCTTCTAAAATAATTAACCCATATACCTGATGGCGCTTGGGTGACTGAGGGGATTCGAACCCCCGGCATCCTCCTCCACAGGGAGGCGCTCTGCCGCTGAGCTACAGTCACCAATTGCCCCTATTATACTGTATTTGTGACTGTTTTACATGGTCTTTTTGCATCAGGGTCGTACAAAAAGTGAGGAAATAAAATTCGGTTTGAGTTTGAGCCCGGCCCATATATCTTTTATGGTGAGCGCCCCGTCAAGATCAAAATCCAGCGGATACATGCGCGGTATAACGATGGTTGTCGTATCCTTGTGCACAATGAGGGTTTTTTGTCTCGGAAGATAATACGGGACAAGCATAACGATTCTGTATCGATGACCGGGAATAATGTTATGCAGGTTGTCTATATATGCCTTTCCGTTCTTGATTTCTGCTCCGTGTACCTTATGAATAAGCGTATGGTAGTCGTAGATGAGTATTGTCGCGTTGTTGTCTGTATTGTCCGTACGCCAGCCTAGCTGGACGGAAATATCAAGAGCGGGAGGAGGTACTATTTTTACTATGCCTTTTTCTATCGAAACAGATCCGTTTTCCTTTACGACGTCAAGCGAATACGGATACGACCCCGGTTTTGAAGGTGTGACCAGGTGAAGGACGATGCTCCCGAATTGCCCCGGTTCCATATCCGGTAGCGGGTCCATAATGGAAAGGAATTGTTGGTCGATTTTTAGATTCAGAGAATATGCATTTTCTAGCATTGAAAATATTCCCTGTCCCTCGTTTTTCATAAGACCGGTAATTGTGTACGTGGATCCTGCAACGAGTGAGTCGGGAATCAACCGCCTCTCGAGCGTGTACGATTCTCGCTGAAATGGTTTACCGCGGGTTTTTTCAATCTCCTGATATGTAGAATAATGGGGGTAATGTTCTGCACTGCCGAGCTTTCTCCACGAAAAATGATCAAACGGCAGACCCTGATAACTGTATACAAAAGGAGTAACGGCAATAATCCGAGCATCGTTCCAAATCCGTTTTGAAGCGATCTTCAGGTACTCTCCTACCTGTTCGGGGGATAAGAGATGCGCAATGACTCCGACGCCGTTTTTGTGCGTCCAGCCGGTTTCGGTAATAAATACCGGCAGGTTTTTGGTTATCCCAAGGTTGCGAAGGTAGGACAGCTCCCACTGATATGACGTGAGGGTGCCCCTGCCGTTTGCATACGGGGAACCGGAAAAACCCGGATTGGGATAGGAATGCGATGTCCATCCGTCGAGATATCCGAACAATTCGGGTTCTGCTTTCAGCATCTGCTGGAGGTATTCTGCCGCATCCATGGATGAGCCGTCAGAAGATGCTGAAACGTCTAATCCTGCAGGCAGTACGAAAAAATCCTCATTGGTATTTTTCAGTTCTTTCGCATGCTGAACCATCGCATGGGCATATTCCTCCGGGTCAAGTACATTCCCCCACTCTTTTGCATGATTCGGTTCGTTAAACAAGATTACGTACCGGTTTTCCACCGGCCAGTTGAGAGAGTTCAGAAACCGCGCCCAGTCAGCGTGTGAATCGGCGTACGGCCGGGTCCATTTGTCTTTTTCTATATGCGTAGCTATTCGTACGATAGGAATAAGATGATATCTGCGCATGGCATTAAAAACTGACTGCCATTTATCTTTATCCCTGTCATCTTCCTGAATGACCAGAGTGACATAACCCCAGTCACCGCCGCTTGAATTGACCAGCGTTGCCACTTCATGGATATTGTTCGGGTCTGCTATATGAATGCCATACTTGTTGTTTGGCGTGCGCAACGGATCGTACTTGGCTAGCACCGGAAACGGGTGTACTAGAAGTGCCAGAAGAATGAATAATACAAAATGAATCATGATGAAGATATATAACCAGCACTAAAAATTTCCGAATGCATCGCATTCGCACTTAGTGCGAACGGAAATTTTCAGTGTACCCCCAGAAGGAATCGAACCTTCATCTCCTCGTTAGAAGCGAGATGCTCTGTCCATTGAGCTATGGGGGCTTCCTCTGGAACAAAACCTTACGGTTTTTTCCCAACGATATTCCCTGATAGGTGATGCGACGGGTTCAGGTCGTAAGCCACACCATCGCATCATATTATACCCTGTTTTAGGTATGATTTCTTCCTTTGGGATTAATGAAGTTCGGCGCGGCGCTCCTTGAGGTATTGGCTCCAGTTTTCAATAAAGTCAAAAATGACAATCATCGGAGTCTCGATTAGGAAGGTAAACAGAATAGCAATAAAATTGTATTCCTTCCATTTGGCTGCAAGAAACGCTCCGATTTTTGCAATCGGGACTGAGAGCATATCAAGAAAAAATTCCCAAACGGGTGTTTTGTCATCTACTGACAGTTCTTTTGACTTGTTCCGGATGCCTACAGCCGCAAAGAAGGTTAATGCAATGGTAAATGTGTCAAAAATTACGGATGTTATCGGAAGACGAGCAATATAGAAGATGTACCCGATCCCTCCCAATACGCCAAACATCATTGTCAGGTATAAAATGCTCATGATAAACCGGAAATATTTGTTTCTCCGCCGTTTGATATAGACGTCATACAATTTCTTTTTTTCATCTTCGTATACATACTGATAGACTGCGGCTAATACACGCGAAATGTTGTCTGCCGGAGGCGGGCGGATGATGGAAACAAGAAGAAACATGACAACCGTCGGGACGACAAAATCTATTATTGCGGTAAACAGGTTAAACCCTTCATAAAAAATAGATGCAAGCGGGACCTCAATAATATAGAATGTCGCCCAATTAGAAAGGAATACTGATAATGTCGAGAAAATTGCCAAACGGAAAAGGCGTGATTTCAAAGAAGCATATCGTTTGGTGTAAGCATCGGTGACGTCTTTTGTCAGCGCATCTTTGTCGGCAAACAAGGTGCGTAATTTTTCAGGTGCATCTTTGTATTTGTCCATAATGTCGCCGATAAGCATGTATACAGTATCTATCCGTTCCGCGATTGAGTAGAGTTGCCTGCTGATAGGATGTTCCAGTATTAAAGAAGAACGGACCCATATATCGGGGATGTCAACTGCCAGCTTCTTACATAATGCTTCATCAGGGGTAAACCATTGTGAATAGCTGAATTTCAGAAGCTGTGCAATGATGTAACTGTCATCAAGGTCAAACAGCGTGCGGCACACTGCAATAAATACGTGTGTTTTTTTGTCTTCGTTGCTTATTGTATTGTCGGGCACAATATGGACGCGGGACGTGATTGTCCGCGTCATGGCTTCAAGAAGCGATAGTTCCTTGACCGGATTTGTCAGAATTTCCTCGATATCTACCGCGGCAAGATCAATAATAAAATATGTAAAATTTATCTGCCGCTTGAGCGGGATAGCTTCCTGGTTCGGGAATACTGCATGCCGGAGAATATACAGGTATTTATTCAGGACCATCTCTACAAGGCGAACGTGTTCCTGCGGAATTTCATCATTCGGTAGATGGCCGCCGCGGATAAGGTCTGCTGTTATGGAATATGCGACTTTGTAAGAATCAATGTCCGTCTTTATTGCCATACCGGTGAGCTTAGGGAACAGTGTCCGTTTCAATGCCCGTTCTATCGCGCTTCTTCGAAGTACGTTGTCTTCCTTCCAATCGATGACTTTCCGTACGGATTCATAAAATTTTGCAATATACGATGCTATTTCATCAACATGGATAGGCGTACCGGGAGTTTTCTGGTTGCGCAGGCCGGTAGCATATGCATCGAGAAGCTTTATCGTTTCTTCTGTCAGCGGGTGTCCGGTATCCGACTGCGGCGGCGTTACCTCAATTGCATGTATGGGTTCGTGGGTATTGTCTTCGGTCATATGAAACATTTGTATCGTGTATTTGCCTGTAGGTATTATAGCGTTTGAGCCAGTATATCAGATTGCTCGGACTCATTTTATCAAAACCAGTTGAAATTTGCTGTGGCAAGAAAAAAGGGGTAAAGGGGAAAAATGAATTGCCACAGCTTTCCTTGCGCTCACCCCGCCGAAGACGGCGGGGTTCGCTTTTATCTTAGTCACGTTCCTTCCAGCTCGCCCCGCTTCGCGGGGCTCGCAGGGCGCGTTTTTCTATGGCGCTCGTACTTTGTTTTGTGTATGATGGATATGTATGAGAGTCTTGGATGAAAAAACGCTCGTGTATAAACTCGATAGGATTCTCAAAAAGACATTTGACACCAACCTCGCATTTCATGAATTTTCCGCAGGATATGGTATTGCAGACTTAGTGTTAGCGCCAAACTTTATATTTACCAAAAGTGCAGTAAAACGAATACCACTAACGTCTTTTGAGAGCTTATCCATATTCCTGACGCTTGAAGACGGTAAAATGTACGAGCTTGCTCAACTGATAACATTGTTCCCGCATCTTACTGAACACGAAATCAAAAAGCACCTGCGCATACTCGCAATAAACAACTATATCCAAAAAGTAGGACACACTATTTACCGAAAAATTTTACCAGTGGCGACTCTTAATCCGATTCATAAAGTGATCGCCATCGAGGTGAAATTAACTGATCATAAAAATGGACTACTACAAGCAAGACGATATCAGTACTTTGCTGACGAAAGTTATCTAGCAATTCTTAAATCCGCAGAGAAAAATATCAACAGAGAAGCGTTCAATGCTTACAATATCGGGCTAATTCTTTTTGATGAACGTACTAACGAAATTGAAATACAACAACCGAAACAGGAAAATGATTACTATGTTAAACCGGTGAGCTTGTTTGCGAAAGAAATGATGCTTGATCGATTTATGTGCTTCGCTTCTTGAATTGTTCTATCAGCGTCATCCATGTATCCAAATATGAAAAATCACCAAGTTTTATATTCTCGCGCTTGAGTATATTGCGATAATTGATAGCTTGTTTCAAACGAGTTTCAATAAAGGATAAGCGATGTTCTGGTGGTTGCTTCATGAGTTCTTCTATTTCTTGGTTACGTCGAAACAAAAAATGTAGTTTCATATTGTGCTGTGAGATTTTTCCCGATTCTATGCCGATGCAATAATCACATGGGCACTTTAAAGCAGCACCAACACTTGATGACGCGATAGCTGTCAGTTTTGTCGTAATCCGTTTTTCTAATGGAACCATACTTAACAACTCCGGAATGTAGTATCGTGGATCAGCCGCGTATCCTTCTGTAGTATCAGATAAGATAGCTTCCTTAAACGAATCAAGTGATCCGATGCCAGATGAAATACCAGATATTCCCAAAGACAATAAAATTAATCCTAAGCCGTTCACTCGACACGCAACCACTGGTACTGAACCAAATGACTGAAGTTTTTGTAACAAATCAGCGTAATGGAAAAGTTGAACAAGATTGGATTGATTTCCAACTGGGTCGCCGTACACAAAAAACCCATCAGGTACGACTTTAACATAGCGATTTAGTATTCTTGCTTTTTCTTCCTCATCCGCCCATCCTTCTACACTCATACAAATACCACCCCAGATTGGAATATCTTTGTGATGTTGGTCTCTGTAATCAATTGCCTCTTTAAGTAACTTCAAATTGACACCGAACCACTCGTCACTGGTCGAACGGGCATAAAAAAACGGTGCAGCCAACTCAGTAACACCATTGCTAATCTGATACTCGATTACCTTTTGCACGTACGCTTGTGTTTGAGAAATGGACTGAAAATCTTTCGTCTGTATGTACCGCACCGGATCACCGGAAGAGTATGGCAATTCCTGAACGCCAGCAGTTTTAGAAAACGCGGAATACGTTAAGCGGTTAGTCGCCGGATCAGTAGTGAATGAAATACCGGAGGATCTGAGTATTTTTACTGTCGGATGATAAAACTTGAAAAAATTCGCTGGGAAAATAACTCGTTGTACCATATCTGCTTTTAATGCTGCTTCAAATACGGTTTTTTCTGTATGAAGAAGCCGAATGTAGTACTTTATAGCAAAATCAAGTTTAGTTTTTCGCGCAACAGGCTTTGCTTGAAACGCTCGTTTTATGTCCGCTACTGTCTGAAACCGCTTATATGGATCTTTTTCTAGCAATTTGAGAATAACGTTTTCCGTTTGGTTGGATATACTTCCGTTA
>Ga0172370_10008214_pt1 | contig 12588 bp, 21 predicted proteins | sample LakKiv5m_FD_114538 | JGI IMG/M metagenome (GOLD analysis project Ga0172370, IMG submission 114538) | Freshwater microbial communities from Kabuno Bay, South-Kivu, Congo - kab_022012_11.5m | ecosystem: Environmental > Aquatic > Freshwater > Lake | place: Democratic Republic of the Congo...
AATCAATAAAGGCTTATGGAAATGCAGTAGTACCTGCATTGGTTTATGAGATATTTAAAATTATAGAACATTACGATTACAAAATAAATGCTTAAAAAACAATCTCCTGCAAAAGAATTAAATTGTTCCCTGTGTGGATTATACAAATCCTGTAATTCTCCAAGGCTTTCCCAACAGGGCAACTTCAAAAAGAGAATCTTAGTTGTAGCAGAACAACCTTCCGAAGCAGATGACAAATCTTCTAAATCTTTTCAGGACAAGTCCGGACGCTTGCTCCAACGTCTGCTTAAAAACAACGGAATTGACTTATTTGAAGATTGTTTAATTACATTTTCACTACGTTGTCATGCAGGAGATGACTACAAAAATGTGAATTTGGATTGTTGCAGACGTTTGCTTCTTTCCACAATCAAGCAATACAAGCCTCATTTAATTCTTGCATTTGGACCATCTACCGTTTATTCTCTTATCGGGGACAGAATTAAAAAAGATTTAGGCACAATTCAGCAATGGAGAGGGTTTCAGATTCCTGACCAAGACTTAAATGCCTTTATTTGCTCTTTATATAGCCCTGATTTCATTGATACGTATAAAGACGATGTTGGATATACCTTATGGGAAAGTGATCTTAAATCGGCTTTAAAATGCTTAGAACAGCCATTTCCTGTTTTTCAAACTCCTGAGATTGACATAATAGATGATTTATCTGTTTTGAATGGGATCAGAAACAATATTGCAATTGACTTTGAAACGACAGGAATTAAGCCTCATGGCAAAGGACATAGAATTATAAGTTGTGCTATAGCTGATACGAAAGATCATGCCTATGCTTTTATTTTGCCTCAGACAAGGAAAGATTTAAGACCACTTTTGAATTTATTTGAAGATGAGAATGTAGGAAAAATTGGGCACAATATTAAATTTGAACAGATGTGGTCAGAAGTGACATTAAGACAATCAATAAATAATTGGATACATGATACAATGCTCACTACACATTTGCTTGATAACAGACCGAGGATTACAGGATTGAAGTTCCAGACTTACGTAAATTTCGGGATAATAGATTACGCAAGTGAAGTTGAGGCTTGGATTAAAACCAAAAACAGCAACAGTACAAATGACATGAACAACATCATGGAATTTATAATGCAACCAGGTGGACTTGACAAACTCCTGACTTATAATGGTTGGGATAGTGTATGTACATACAGATTATATGAAAAACAATATGTAGAATTTTTACCTTTTTAAAAACTTAAAACATTTTAACTAAAAATGAAAGCAATTTTAATTTTATTAGCATTTACACTTTTCTGCACATTTGCAGTAATAGTGGTTTTATTTCTGATAAGCAAATCCAAAAAGCAAAGGTATTTGCAGGATATAATCTTTCTTGAAAATGCAGTTGATAATTTTATAGTCAACAAAAACAACTACAAGACTATAAGTTATTTATTCTCTGACATCTTTCGCAACGATCAGGATAAAGGCAGAACATACAAAGCATGGGAGAAGTTCTTGATTAAATATGAAAGTTACTTTCCAAGTAAAAAGAAAATCCTTTCCAAAGTCCAGAGCAACTAATGAAAAAAGACCGTACAGAAAAATGGAAGATTTTCAACCATTTCTATAAGGATGGTATGTGGTTTTGGATAACTATATTTGTAGGATTTGTACTTTTTTGTGCAATTTTATACTTGTTAGCGGAATATTCTATTATGTGGGTAAACTAAAATTAAGACTATGAGAAAAATTGACAAAATAATTTTATTGCTTTTTATTTTTGCAGTTTTAGCTGTTTTGATTATTGCAAGTTGTGAAAAAGTTACTTCTGTAAAAGACTGCTATGTCTGCACTGTGGAAACTACATGGTTTAAGAACGGGTATTATGTAAAATCAGTTAAGGAATATCCTTATTGTGGAGTAGATACAGTATGGTTAAACAACTTTGAAAAGATCAATACTTACTCTGATCCAAGTGAAAATATGGTTCAAATATGCAGATGTAAATGAGTACAAATCCAAGATCATACGAAGCTTTTACACTGATTCACGAAGGAGCATTGGCTTTTTCACGTGCAGAACTACAAGGTATAAGAGTTGATGTAGAGTACGTAGAAAACAAGAAAGCACATCTTCTGAGGAAAATAGAAAGAATACGTGAGCAATTCAAATCAACTGACTTGTTTAAAAAATGGCAGAAGTCAAGTGAAACAGAAGTGAATATTGACAGTCATGTTCAACTTGCAAATTATCTTTATTCCGTAAAGAAAATTAAGCCTAAGAAATTAACTCCTACCGGACGTGGTAGTACAGATGAAGAAGCATTGTCACAACTTAATATCCCTGAACTTTTACCATTATTTGAAGCAAAGAAATACAAGAAGATTTATGATTTTCTTGATGGGTTTAGCAGGGAACAGGTGAATGGATATTTACATCCATTTTTTAATCTTCATACAGTTGTGTCATTCAGGTCAAGCATGGACTCTCCAAATCTTCAGAATATACCAAAAAGGGATTCCGAGATGATGACAATTTGCCGAAGTGCACTTTACCCACGTCCAGGTCATCAGCTTCTTGAAATTGACTTTAGTGGAGCAGAAGTAAGGGTTGCTGCTTGTATTACAAAAGACAGCAAACTCATTGAATATATAAAGAATCCTGAGAGTGATATGCATGCTGACATGGCAGTTCAAATTTTTAAACTTGACAGTTATGATAAGACTAAGTATAAGGTTTTGCGTCAGGCTGCAAAGAATGGATTTGTATTTCCTGAATTTTATGGGGATTATTTTGGAAACTGTGCAGTAAACATGGCTTGTACTTGGGGAAAACTTCCACAAGGAAAATGGAAAGAAGGTCAGGGAATTGAAATAGGTGATACATTTCTTGCAGATCATTTAATCAGCAAAGGTTTGATTTCCCTAAAGAAGTTCACAGATCATTTGGAAAAGATTGAGCATGACTTTTGGTTCAATCGTTTCAGTGAATACAGTCAGTGGAAAGACAGGTGGTGGAGAGCATATCAGAAATATGGGTATATTGATACACCTGTTGGATTTCGTTTTAATGGATTGATGGGTAGAAAAGAGACATGGAATTATCCGGTCCAAGCATCTGCATTCCATTGTCTGCTTTGGTCTTTCATTGAAATTGATAAGGTCATGAGGAAAGAGAATTGGGATAGCAGAATAATTTCTCAAATCCATGACAGTATAATCATTGATGTAAATCCAGAAGAACTTGATCATGTTATGGCTACGGCAAGGGATATAATGTGCAATAAACTTGTTGAGGCTTGGAAGTGGATTATTGTTCCTATTGATGTAGAAATGGAACTTTGCGGAGTAGATAAAAGTTGGGCGGAAAAACAAAAAGTAAACTAAATATGGAAGAAAAAGGAACTATGCACAATCCTGAAAAGATTGTAAGGAAATATGGATATGAATATGTTTTGGTTGAATGCTTTGACAGACCAAGCAGTGTAGGAAAAGCCTGTGCTCTGGGATTTCCAAATTATGCACTAAAAACAATAAGGAAAATTAAAAAAGAGGACAAATGACAATAATTGATTTAAGGCTTGAATACAAAAAAGAAATGGGAGCAAATTGTGTCCCTATTAATTACGATTACTACGATGATGTAGATTATGTTCTTTGGCTTGAAAATACAGTCTTGAAATTAAAAAGTCAGAAAGAAATCAAAAATACATTTATAGTTGAAAAACCAGTTAAAAATTAAAATTTATGGACTACGAAAATGACATTCAAATCAGGCAGGATGAATTAGAAATGGAGTGGTTAGATCAACCGTCACTTATGTTCAAGTATGCTAAAAACGCAGCAGAAATGCGTAGGTTTTTGGATTTATCTAAAGAGAAACTTGATTTAGCCAAAGCAGAAATTGACAAAGAAATCCGGACAAATCCTGAGAAGTTTGGAATTGAAAAAATTACTGAAACAGTTGTGGCAAATTCAATGTTAGCAACACTCAAATACAAAAAGGCAAATGAAGAATTCTTAAATGCCAAATATGAAGTTGATGTTGCACAGGCAGCAGTTGTAGCAATGTCACAGAGAAAAGATGCTTTGGAGAATCTTGTTCGGCTTCATGGTCAACAATACTTTGCAGGACCAAAAGTACCTCATGATATTTCAGAATTACGTGAATCACGTCAGAAGAAAGTTAATCAATCAGTAAATATAAAAAGAAGCAGATGAAACTTGAGCCAATATATATACTAATAGGAATAGTCCTGTTTATCCTTGTTGTATGGCTCGTCAGTGAGATTCAAATCAAAGTCTGGATACACAGGGTTGAAAAACACTTAAATAAAGATTATAAAAAACTAAAAAACAGTAAAGAAGATGGCAAAAGCAAATGATGATTTTGGTAGTAAAATTGGAAGAAACCTTCAGAAGCAGAAAGATGCAAAGAAAGGGTTTGGATATTTAAATCTTCCCAAGGGTGTAGAAGCCTTTGTGGTAGATGAAGGTACAAGGGAAGTCAGCCTTGATTTCCTTCCCTATGAAGTCAGTGACGCCAAGCATCCTGACAGGGACAATGAATATGGAATAGCTACACCAGGCAGTCTTTGGTACAGGAGGCCGTTTAAAGTCCACAGGAACGTAGGAGTAAATAATGAAACAGTAGTATGCCTGAAAAGTATTGGAAAGCCTTGCCCTATCTGTGAATATCAAAAAAAGAGGATGAAGGAAAAGGCTGAAAAAGAGGAAATAGTGGAACTCTATGGAAAACCAAGAAGCCTTTATGCAGTCATTCCCATAGGTATGAGGAAGATTGAGGAAAAAGTGCATATTTGGGATATGTCTGACAAACTCTTTCAGGAAACTTTAAATGATGATCTTGAAGTTCATCCTGAAAACAGATCGTTCCCAAGTCTTGCAAACGGGAAAACTGCAATCCTGACTTTGAAATGGAAATCATTTGGGAAAGTCACTTATCCTGAAGTAAGAGCGATTGATTTTGAAGATAGGGATGCTTATCCTGAGAAAATACTTAATGAAGTTCCTGATTTGGATAAGGTGTTGAGGATACTAACTTATGAAGAAATTGAAGCCAAATTCTTTGAAACTGATCAGGAAGAAACAGGTGGAGATTTATATGACGTAGATGATGCATCTGTTCATCACAGAGGAGAAGAAAGAGAGGAAAGGGAAGAACGTCCTGCACGTAGGGAAAGGGAGAGAGAGGAAGCTCCAACACGCAGCAGACATACTCAGGAAGAGCCGGAAGAAAAGCCTGAACGCACACGTAGTCGTAGAGAAGAAAGAGAACCGGAGAAAGAACCTGAACGTAAACGTAAATCTGCAAGTGCAGAAAAGGAAGATTTCAAACCTGAAAGGGGAAGTGCAGAAGGATCATACAACAAACGTGAAGAAGAAACTCCACGTAGTAGGAGAGCATCTGCACCAGTAGAAGAAAAAGCAGAGAAAGACCCTTGTCCATATGGGCATAAATTTGGGGTAGATACAGAAAAATTCAACGATTGTGACATCTGCAACATCTGGAAAGAATGCATTGACGAAAAAGAAGGTAAATAATGGCTATTTTAAGAAAGACAAGTACAAGAAAGGAGGATTATAAGCTGATTGGTGTAAGTGTACGGAGATGGGTGCATGAATATCTCACTCTGTACACTCTCGCCAAAGACTGTACTAAATCCATTTTACTCAGGGATATGATTGAGAAACTCATTATAGAAAAACGTGAAGCAGAAACTGATGCTATACTTATAACAGAAGTTTCAAACAGGCTCAACACTATCCGCTACAATGAAAAGATGGAGGAAAAGGCTTTGCCGATTGAAAAGTATAAACTTGAAGTTGAGAAAGAGTTAAAGACAAGGGGCTTGAAACAAACCTACATTGAAATAATTTTATCAGAGATTTTGCCATGACGGAAAGGACAAAAGCACCAGCAGAGAAGTTAAGTGAGCAGATGAAGAAGCATACTGCCAAAGTAGAGGAAAAGAAAGAGGAACAGAATGGGAATTTCAGTACAGTTATAAGTACAGGCAGCACACTACTTGATTTAGCCATATCAGGAGGAAGGGTTCGTGGAGGGGGAATACCAGGTGGAATACTTGTGGAGATATTTGGGCCTTCGGGAAGCGGAAAAAGTGTCTTACTTGCTGAACTCGCTGGTGCTGTCCAACGTCAAGGTGGGGATGTAATGTTTCACGATCCCGAAGCAAGACTTGACAAAGCCTTTGCAGGAATGTTTGGTTTGCATTTGAGAGAAGATAATTACACAACCCCTGATAAAATCCCTGAAGTCTTTTCAGGAGTTAGGAAATGGCAACCACAGGGGAATGCTAAAATTCATGGAATATTTGCAGATAGTCTTGCTGCACTTTCAACTGATACTGAGATGGAAAATGATGAGGGGGATAAAATGGGTATGCGTAGGGCAAAGGAATTTTCTGAACAGTTAAGAAAAACTTGTCGTATAATTACTCAAAATAATTATCTCATGGTTTGTTCAAATCAGGTGAGGGAGAACTTGGATGCAGGTCCGTATGGTCAGAGGTACAAAAGTCCGGGTGGTGAAGCAATAGGATTTTATTCATCACTCAGACTTCGTACTTTGAAACCAGAAAAGATAAATGAAGAACAGACTATTGCAGGAAGGAAAGTTAAGCGAGTAATAGGGATTGAAGTACAGGTAGAAGTGTTTAAATCATCTGTGTGGAAGCCATATAGAGTTGCTCCTGTGACAATAATTTATGACTATGGTGTGGATCAAATCCGGGATAACCTACAATTTATTAAGGATTATACCAAGTACAATACTTATACGCTTGGGGGGGAAAGTTTGGATAAAAGTATGACAGGAGCAATAAAGTTTATTGAACAGGATAATCTTGAAAATGAACTGAAAGAGGAAGTAATAAATCTTTGGGAAGAAATTGAAGAAAAGTTTAAATCAGAACGTAAACCAAGAAGATGAAAGCAGGAGAAATTAAAATGATTTACGGGAATCCAATAAAATTGGAATACCCAATAGGAGAGGCAAAACTTGTTTCACAAATGCCTTGTCACAATACTAAACTTGAATATTGGAATGTTACTTTTCTTGATGAAATAGAGATTACAAGAACGGCATTAATAAAAAAAGAAAATGGAAAGAACAAAAAATAGAATTTTTATAGGTATAGACAATGGTGTGACAGGAGGGATAACTATTCTTTCAGAATCAGGATTTGTACATTTACATATAGCAACTCCGATTAAAAACTGCCTTAACTACACAAAGAAAAAAGCATTTCACAACAGAGTGAATTATCCTGAACTATATGATATATTATTTGACAACATTGCAAATGATATTCCTTTTTGCATGATTGAACGTCCAATGGTAAACCCAGGCAGATTTCAGGCTACAACATCTGCACTTCGGGCTTTGGAAGCTACTGAGATAATATTAGAAGAATTAAAAATACCGTATCAGTTTATTGACAGCAAAGAATGGCAGAAAGCATTGCTTCCATCAGGGTTGCAAAAAGAGGAATTGAAAAAGGCAGCAAATGATGTTGTACGAAGATTGTTTCCAAAACAAGAGATTGTAAATGCTGATTCTATTTTGATTGCAGAATATTGCAGAAGGATTAAAAAATAAATAATCAAAATTTTATTTGTTGTCGGAATATTTATAATAGTAAGAAAGAATAAAATGAGAGTATGTGCTAACGCAAGTATTTCAGAAGAAAAAAGAGCAGGTATGCTTTATTCTGATGAAGAAATAAAGAATCAAATATTGGATGAATTATCTATTGCATTTGCAAAGGAATTGAGAAAGATGTCTCCGTTAAATTTTGTAGAAGAAAATATAATTGAAGGAACATATCTTGATTCTACTACATATAAAATCGAAGGAATTGTAATAAGTATGGAAACTTTTCAAGCCATTATGCAAGAATTAAAATATGAATTACCACAAGAGAAATTTGAAAAACTTCGGAATTTATTTATCAATACAATATGATACAATTACTCCAAAAATTATTTAAAAAGAAACATACACCATCAAGTCCTAAATCTACAAGGGTTTACAAAGATGGCTTCTATATAGATATAGATACAAATACAATAGGAGAGCAATCTAAAACTATTTGGAATGAATATATACGTGATCCTAATGGAAATATTATACCAGTAATAAGTGGAGAAAATACAATTACTGGGGACGTTGCTAATTTACCAAAACTTGATTACTTTCCTCCTAAATCTCCACCTGATAGAATAGAAATACATTAATATGATAAAACAACTTTCAATTTTTAATTTCCAAAGCCATAAGGACAGCCATCTTGAATTTACAGATGGAGTAAATGTGATAGTCGGGGCATCTGATAGTGGAAAGTCAGCAATTATTCGTGCTCTAAAATGGCTTGTATGGAATCGTCCGTCAGGAGAAGCATTAAGAAGTTCATGGGGGGGCAAAACCGAAGTTGAACTCTTTACAGATGATACTCATGTTGTACGTAGCAAAGACAAGGAAGAATTATATGTTTTAGGGGATCAGCACTTTAAAGCATTTCGTACTGATGTACCAAAGGAAATTCAGGATGCTTTAAATATGACTGAAATCAATCTTCAGCAACAACTTGATCAACCTTTTCTTTTAAGTCTTTCTGCCGGACAAGTAGCTGAACATTTTAATCATATTGCTAAACTTGATCAGATTGATCGGGGACTTTCAAACATAAACAAAACTATCAGGGAACTTGAAGCAGACAGGAAATACAAGCAAAGTGATATAGAGGAAAAGGAAAAGCAAGTCCTGCAATTTGGGCACTTGGAAAGGTTTGAAGCTGAGATTGAAGTCTTGGAAGATTTGGAAAACAGGACTAAGCAAAAACGAAATGCTATAACTGATCTGACGGCAAAGATAAATTCACTTGAAAGTATCTTGATTGACATAGGAAATATGCAGGATACTTTGACTATGGAAAAGCCTGTATTGGATTTGCTTGCTCAGATAGATGAAAGAAATGCAAAGGAAGAAAATATAGGACAGTTGGATATTGCCATAGGCAAACTTGAAACGGCAGGTAATAATATAAAAGAATATCAGGAAATAATATTCTTTGAGAAAGATGTTAATGGATTGTTGAAGTCAGTGGCAGACAAGAAAGTGCTTGTAGAAGATCATAGGTTGCTTTCTAATGAAGTCAGAAGATTAAGTGATATAAAGGTGTCACTTGAAAAAGGACAGATTAAGATTGAAAATTTACAAAATATGTATAACAAGAATTTAAAAGAATTAGGAATTTGCCCTCTTTGTGGCAGTAAAATAAAATAATTATGGCAAGTATATTTAACAGTACAGATTTATTAGGTGCTTTTGTAAAAGCATTTAATATCGACGGTACACATATCCGTGCACTTAATATTCATGTTGAGGTTGATGACGTTGTTACCATAAAAGTAACACATTTTATGAATACTGATCAAGAACATAAATTAGTACAGGCATTTGAGTATTATACATTAGACCCTAATAATAATGAAGCGGACAACAAATTACCATCCTGAAGATAAAGTCCTTTTAGAACGTGGAAACTATCTATACAAAAATCGTAAAGCAAATTTAATACTTTGTTCTGATATGCATTTACGTGAAGATACTCCTACGTGTTGGACAGGAGATTTTCAGGCAGAGCAATGGAAAGCACTTGACTTTATTAAAGCTTTACAGGAAGTGAATTCTTGTCCCGTCATCCATGCCGGAGATTTATGCCATCAATGGAAAGCAAGTCCTTGGTTATTACGTATGGCAATGAAACATCTCCCTAATAACTTTTTTTCAATATATGGGCAGCATGATCTTCCATCTCATAATTGGGATTTACGGGATAAAAGTGGAATTGCTGCATTGGAACAGGCAAAATCTCTTAAAGTGTTGTCTACATGCCATTATGGACAAATTCCAAGTAATGAAAGTCTTTTGCTTCCTGTTGGGGGTTCTTTGAAACATGCAAAGAAAATACTTGTCTGGCATCATATGACATATATTCAACCACCTTTTCCTGGTGCAAGCGGAGGTCAGGCTGAAAGTATTTTACGGAAATATCCTTATGATCTTATAATATGTGGGGATAACCATCAGTCTTTCAGCACAGAATATCAAGGACGATTACTCGTCAATCCCGGATGCATGACAAGGCAAACTGCTGATCAGATAAACTTTCAACCACGTGTAGCACTTTGGTATGCTGAGACAAATACAATAGAGTGGATAAATCTTCCTATTCAGGAAAATGTAATTAGTCGTGAGCACCTTGAAGTCAAGGAACAGAGAAATGAAAGGATTGATGCTTTCATAAGCAAACTTGACGGGGATTGGGTTGCAGGATTGTCTTTTGAGGAAAACTTAAATGCTTTCTTTCAGAAGAATCAAACAAGGGATAGTGTAAAACAAATAATTTATGGAGCAATAGAATGAATATGCCTTTGATTTATACAAGGAAAAGGTTCTGACAAAAGATGAAATAAACGAATTCATAAAATTACAAAAATGACAGAGAAAAATTTACTTGAATTAAAAGACCAGATTGATGAAGCAAAAGCAAGTGTAGCTGAACTCAAAGGTCAACAAACAATCCTCATGCAACAATTAAAAACTAACTACAATTGTAAAAGCATAGAAGAATCTGAAACTTTACTTGCCAAGTGGAAAAAGGAAGTAGATAAAATGCAGATGCAGATTGATGAAGGATTAAAGGAACTTGAAGAAAAATATAACATATGAGTAGAATATTAATTACAGGATCGGCAGGATTTATAGGAAGTCATTTATCTGAAAGGCTTGTGCATGACGGGCATGAAGTAATTGGAATGGATAATTTATTTACCGGAAGTAAGAACAATATCAAACATCTGTTTCATGAGCCAAATTTTGAATTTATTCGGCATGATGTAAGATTGCCTTATTCAATAGAATGTGATGAAATTTACAACTTAGCCTGTCCTGCAAGTCCATATCACTATCAACGTTTTCCTGTGCAGACTATTACAACATCTTTACAAGGGATGATTTATGCTTTGAATAATGCAAGACGATTGAATATAAAGGTTCTTCAAGCAAGTACAAGTGAAGTGTATGGTGATCCTGATGTGCATCTACAGACTGAGGAATATAGAGGTTCTGTTTCAACTACATCAATTAGAGGATGTTACGATGAAAGTAAACGTTGTACTGAAACTTTATGCATGGATTATCATAGGCAGTTTAATACAAAGGTAAAAATTGCCCGCATCTTCAACACGTATGGTCCGAGACTTGCTGAAAATGATGGCAGGGTAATAAGCAACTTTATTTTACAAGCCTTACGTGGGGAAGATATTACTATTTACGGGGATGGAAACCAAACACGATCTTTTCAATACGTGGATGATTTAGTGGAAGGATTAATTAGGCTTATGGCTACGGATGATGAAATTACAGGGCCAATTAACATTGGCAATCCAAATGAGTTTACAATCCTTGAACTTGCAGAGAAAGTTATACAAATGACAGGCACTACGTCTAAAATCGTTTTTAAGCCCCTTCCAAGTGATGATCCTATGCAAAGGTGTCCTGATATATCAAAAGCTATGGAAACGCTTAATTGGATGCCTAAAATCAGTTTACATGATGGTTTGATTTTAACAATAAATTATTTTAAGAAACTATAATGAGCCTCCAACTTCTGAGAAATAAATTAGAACAACAAAAAGGACAAAAGCAACAGATTGAAAACTCAATCTTGGCTTTAAAACAATCCTTAATTGAAATTCGACGCAATTTGAATCGCCATGAGCAAGCAAGAGAAATTGTACGTACTGTTGGCTTAGAAACACAACGTCAGCTTCAATACAACATTTCTGACATTACAAGTCTTGCTTTAGAAGCCGTCTTTCCTGATCCGTATGAACTTAAAGTTGAATTTGTGGAACGCAGGAACAAAACAGAATGTGATTTGAAGTTTGTACGTGGTGATATGGAAATTGATCCTTTGACTGCAAGTGGTGTGGGAGCAATTGATGTTGCAGCTTTCGCATTAAGAATTGCTTCGTGGTCTATGGCACGACCAAGGACACAGAATGTAATTATACTTGATGAACCTTTTAGATTTCTATCAGAAAACTACCAGGATCAGGCATCACAAATGCTTAAAGAGCTTAGTACAAAGTTAGGAATCCAGTTTATTATTGTAACACATGAAATGACTTTAGCGAGTTACGCAGATCGTACATTTGAGGTCAGTATTTATAAAGGAATAAGTAAAGTAAAACAAATATGAATAACGCAGATAACCCCCAATTAACTATACCACGTGTTACCAGCAGTGTTTTTTGTTCCGATAATATGGAACTAATGAAAACTATCGAAAGCAATACAATAGACTTAATTTATTGTGATATACTTTACGGGACAGGTAGAAAATTTGCCGATTACCAAGACTTAAAACCGATTAGAAGTGAGATTGAAAGCCATTATATTCCACGAATAAAAGAAATGCACCGAATACTTAAACCAACAGGGAGTATTTATTTACAAATGGATACTAAAATT
>Ga0172370_10008218_pt1 | contig 12586 bp, 8 predicted proteins | sample LakKiv5m_FD_114538 | JGI IMG/M metagenome (GOLD analysis project Ga0172370, IMG submission 114538) | Freshwater microbial communities from Kabuno Bay, South-Kivu, Congo - kab_022012_11.5m | ecosystem: Environmental > Aquatic > Freshwater > Lake | place: Democratic Republic of the Congo...
AAAAAGGATGGAAAAAAAGGTGCGGGGTTCTTTGCGCCCCTTCCATCCGTAAACGTTTTACTGCATGGATTTTCCCTTCTTTTTATAAGTAGATTTTCTGAAATGTTTTCCATCAAATGCCCAAGTCATTGGGCAATGTGCCGCCTTTCTTGCGTACTGCCCTTTCCGTCAAGCAGCGCAAGAACCAGCGGAGGAGTGAACGCACTAAACAGCACTATTCCGGTTGCTATTGAAAGGAAAACCGGTTGCACCACCCCCGCAAGCACTACGTTCTGCGCAATTATCAACAGCACCTCTCCCCTCGGGCACGTCATAAGACCGAGCCTGAGCGAATCACGGAAATCTGAGCCGAACTTAATCAGGCATGCGCTTGCTGCAGCCCACTTCGAAATAATAGCAGCCGCAGACAGGGCAACAATTGTCCCTGCAGCCACGAGAAGGAGCCCTGGGTCAAGCAAAAGCCCTACGCTTGCAAAGAAAACGCTTGCAAACAGGTTGCGCACAGGCATGACCGACCTCAGCACGTCCCTGTGCCTTATGCTGGACGTGAGTATTGTGCCGGCAAGAAATGCCCCTATGAACGGCGAAACGTTGAACCACATCATCACATATACCATTACCAGGCAGAATGCAGTGCCGAGCGTGAGCGCATTTGAAGGCAGCTTTTCCTCAAGGAATTCAAATACTGCCGGGGTTATTTTGCCGCCAAGGAAAAAGATGAACACTATCGCCGCAAGCATAAGCGCGGAGGAAATCAGCGCACCCGCAACGCTTGCGCTCTGTATCCCGATGTATCCGCTTATCAGCCCAAGCACTATAAATCCGTAAAGGTCGTCTATCACTATCGCCGCCTGCATGAGCTTGGCGTTTTTCAGCCGTTCAATCCCGGTTTCCTGCATCAGGCGCAGCGCCATGGTCGTGCTTGTTGAAACGAACAAAGCGCCCACAATAAGCAGTTCTGCAAACCCCATTCCCAGTAGCCAGCCAGCACCGGCGCCGGCTGCAAAGGTTGCAACGGACGCCACTCCTGCAATAAAAAATCCGTTTGGGCCCAGCTGCTTTACGTGGTTGTATTCGAACTGCAATCCAAGTACGAACATGAGCAGAACACCGCCAAGCTGCGCAAAAAGCGTTATCTCCTGCTTGCTTTCCACCACAAAACCCGGGGTGAACGGGCTCAGTGCAATGCCTGCGAGTATCATGCCTATTACCGGCGGCAGCTTCATTCTTTCAAAAATGGCTGCGCCTATGAGCGAGGAAAAAAGTATCACGCCCAAGTCAAGCATCGCTCTTGCTGAAACGTCCATGCAAAAATTACCTGCTGCAAGCTTATTATTGTGTCTGGCGCCCAAAAAGAGTTGCACTCAGGCAAAATGACAGTGCAGGGGAAGGGATTTGAACCCTCGAACGGCTAACCGACAGGATTACCGAACCCAGGGGGCACCTTCGGTTCCCCCTAGGTTTGAGGTTCTTCCGTAACCCCCTCCATAGGAAGATCATTTGCCCACTGAATCTCTGAGTCCTGCGCATTTGACCAGGCTTTGCTACCCCTGCAAGAATATGTATTTAGGGAAGCGCGTTTTTATTCCTTGGCTTGCAGCAAGCAAAAGAAAGCCCTTTAAGCATATATCTCCAAACACTGCTTCATTGATACGGAGGTATCCCGATGGCTTCAAAGAAAGAGTTCCTGAAAGAGACAGTAGAGCACATAGACATTGCGTCGTTTGACTCAACAAAAATAATAGAGGGCATGGGAAAGATGTCCTTTACTTCCCGCGACCTCTCCCGCGCCTCAAAAATATTTGACATGATGCTTGCGGAAAAGGACTGCGCGGTAATACTCACGCTCGCAGGCAGCACATCCGCAGGCGGCTGCATGCAGCTTTATTCCGACCTAGTGAAAAACAACATGGTGGACGCAATAGTTTCAACCGGCGCATCCATTGTGGACATGGATTTTTTCGAGGCGCTTGGCTTCAAGCACTACATAGGAACTCCCTTCGTGGATGACAACCAGATGCGCAACCTCCTTATAGACCGCATATACGACACTTTCATAGACGAGGAGGAGCTAAAAGAATGCGACAGCACTATTTGCAAAATTGCGGATTCCCTTGAGCCCCGCCCCTATTCCTCGCGGGAATTCATAAAAGAAATGGGCAAATGGCTAACTGCGCACTCAAAGAAAAAGAATTCCCTCGTGCAAACCGCATACGAGCACAACGTGCCGATTTTCTGCCCCGCATTTTCCGACAGCTCTGCCGGCTTTGGGCTTGTGCTGCACCAGCACAACAACCCGCAAAAGCACGTCTCAATCGACTCGGTAAAGGACTTTTACGAGCTCACGAAAATAAAAATGTCTGCCCCAACAAGCGGGCTGCTCATGATAGGCGGCGGAGTCCCAAAGAATTTCGCGCAGGACACGGTAGTGTGCGCAGAAGTTCTCGGGAAGGAAGTGCCCATGCACAAATACGCAATACAGATTACTGTTGCGGACGTGCGCGATGGCGCGTGCTCCTCCTCCACGCTCAAGGAGGCAAGCTCATGGGGCAAAGTGGACACGACTTACGAGCAGATGGTGTACGCAGAGGCAACCTCCGTGCTGCCCCTTCTCGCAAGCTACGCATACCACAAGGGAAGCTGGAAAGGAAGGAAAAAACACGAGTATGCGAAGATGTTCTAGCCTGCCGGCAAGAAAGCTGAAATCTCAAGGGCGTTCTTGTTCAGTAGCCACTGGAAAGCCACTGGCAGCACTAATTTAAATAACGCCGAGATAATCCTAATGGGCAATTTTCCTAGGTATTCCCATGCAAGGCGAAATAATCATAAAAGGCGCGCGCGAGCACAATCTGAAGAATGTTTCAGTTTCCATACCGCGCAATTCGCTCACAGTAATTACCGGAATTTCCGGCTCCGGCAAAAGCACGCTCGCATTTGACACAATATATGCGGAGGGGCAGCGAAGGTATGTGGAGTCCCTTTCCGCGTATGCGCGCCAATTCCTAGGGCTCATGAACAAGCCCGACGTGGATTCAATAGACGGCCTTTCCCCTGCAATTTCAATAGAGCAGAAAACAACAAGCAAGAACCCACGCTCAACAGTGGGTACAGTAACTGAAATATACGATTACATGCGGCTTTTGTATGCGCGCATAGGGATTCCACACTGCCCAAAGTGCGGCAAGAAAATTTCAACACAGACAAGCGAAACAATTTTGGAAACAGTGCTCGCGCAGGGAAGCGGGAAAAAACTTCTCATCCTCTCCCCAGCAGTGCGGGGAAAGAAAGGCACGTACGAAAAGCTCTTTGAGGAATTCAAGAAAAAGGGCTTTTCGCGCGCAAGGGTGGATGGAGAAAACACAGAACTTGAAGGTTATTCCCCTGCTCTTGACAAGCAAAAGAAGCACACAATAGAAATAATTGTGGACCGCCTGGTGTGCAAACAGGAAGAGCGCTCGCGCATTTTTGAAGCAATAAAAACTGCCCTTGCAGAAAGCGAAGACGGCACAATCCTCATTTCCCTTGAAGGAAAAGAACTGCTCTTCTCGCAAAAAAACGCCTGTCCAGAGTGCGGCGTTTCCCTTGGGGAACTCCAGCCGCGCATGTTCTCCTTCAACTCGCCCTTTGGCGCATGCGAAACCTGCCATGGATTAGGCATAAAACTTGAGCTTGACGAAGAGTTGATAATACCTGACAAAAGCAAAAGCATACTTGAAGGCGCGATACGCCCCTGGTCAAGCACAATGTTTGCCGGCTACTACTCTCAAATGCTAAAAGCAGTTGGCAAGAAATACGGATTTGATTTGAATACAAAACTCTCCTCCTTTACAAAAGAACAGTTCAAGGTTCTTATGTACGGCTCTGATGAAAAAATACCCTTCAAATACGAATCGCGCACATCCGAATCCAGCTGGCAGGGCGTGCATTCGTTTGAGGGCGTAATCCCGAATTTGCAGCGCCTGTACAAACAAACGCAGTCAGAATACCGCCGCGAGGAAATACAGAAATTCATGCGCGAAAGCCGCTGCCCCATGTGCAAAGGGGAACGCCTAAAGCCTGAAATACTCGCAGTGAAAATACAGGGGCAAAGCATAATCGGCGCAACGCGCCTCTCAATAGATTCAGCATACGGATTTTTCTCAAAACTCCCTCTCACAAAATCCGAGGAAATGATAGCACGGCAAATCCTAAAGGAAATAAAGAACAGGCTTGATTTTCTCATAAATGTCGGCGTTTCCTATCTCTCGCTTGACCGCATAAGCGGCACGCTCTCAGGAGGGGAGGCGCAGCGCATAAGGCTCGCAACGCAAATAGGTTCAAACCTCACGGGCGTTCTCTACGTGCTTGATGAGCCCTCAATAGGGCTGCACCAAAAAGACAACTCCAAGCTCATTCGCACCCTCAAAGACCTTCGGGATTTGGGAAACACCCTCATTGTAGTGGAGCACGACGAGGAAACAATGCTTGAAGCGGATTACATAATAGACATGGGTCCCGGAGCAGGCGTGCACGGCGGGCAAATAGTCGCATGCGGCACCCCAGAAGAAATAAAGAAAAACAAAAATTCCCTTACTGGCGCATATTTGCGCGGGCAGCAGGCAATCCCCGTCCCAAAGAAAAGGCGCACTCCAAATGGTATTCTCATCATCTCAGGCTGCAAGGAAAACAACCTCAAAAACATAAATGTGTCCATCCCCCTTGGCGTTCTCACGTGCGTGAGCGGCGTGTCAGGTTCAGGGAAAAGCACCCTGATAAACGAAATACTTTACAAGGCGCTTGCGCAGCATTTCTATTCCTCCCGTGAAGAGCCCGGCAAGCACAAAGGAATAGACGGCTTGGAGCAAATAGACAAGGTAATCTGCATAGACCAGTCCCCAATAGGCAGGACTCCGCGCTCAAACCCAGCGACCTACATAGGCGCATTCACCCCAATAAGGGAACTTTTCGCCTCTACAGCAGAATCCCGCGCATTAGGCTTTGACGCAGGCCAATTCTCCTTCAACGTTTCAAAAGGGCGCTGCCAAAAATGCGAGGGGGATGGCGTGATAAAAATAGAAATGAATTTCCTCCCTGACGTGTACGTTCCCTGCGAGGAGTGCAATGGAAAAAGGTACGACCGCGAAACCCTCACAATAAAATACAAAGGAAAGAACATTTCCGACGTGCTCAATATGAGCGTGGAGGAGGCGCTTTCTTTCTTTGAGAACATCCCGCAAATACAGGGAAAGCTGCAAACAGTATATGATGTCGGCTTGGGTTACATGGCGCTTGGGCAGGCTGCAACAACTCTTTCCGGAGGGGAGGCGCAGCGCGTAAAGCTCGCGGCAGAGCTCTCAAAAAAGAGCACGGGGAAAACCTTTTACATACTCGACGAGCCTACGACAGGGTTGCATTTTGCAGACGTTTCAAAATTGCTTGAGGTGCTCCAGAGGCTTGTGCAAAAGGGCAATTCAATGCTTGTAATAGAGCACAACCTGGACGTTCTCAAAACAGCAGACCACATAATTGATTTGGGCCCAGAGGGCGGGGATGACGGAGGTGAAATAGTCGCCGCAGGCACACCTGAGGAGATAGTGAAAAACCCGCGCAGCTACACTGGCGAATATTTGAAGAAGGCGCTCTGATTTCAGTTCAGTATCACAATAAAGAAGTTCAGCACAACCGCAAACGTTACCCACACAATGTACGGCGCAAGAAGGTAGGCGGCAGTGCTTGAGATTTTGTGGAACCTCAAAATAGTTTGCACTATTGCAGCCCAAAGGAACGCAACTATCACAAGCGCTGCAACTGGCGACTGGAAGCCGAAAAACACAATCGTCCATGCAGAATTCAGCAAAAGTTGCCCTGCGAATATTTGCAGCGCTTCCTGCGTTTCCCATTTGTCCTTTGCCCTTTGGTATTCCTCAAGGACAATGAAGAGCGAAACCCCCATGAGCGCATAAAGTGCAGTCCACACAGGCGAAAATACCTGGTTGGGCGGAGTGAATAGGGGCTTGTTAAGTGCCGCATACCACGTAGGTATTGACTGTATTGTAAATAGCGCCCCAACTATGCCTGCAAGCTCGCACAGCAGCACGCATCCTATGAGTTTTGCGATGTTTTTTAGGTTCATGCAAGCAACTATCAATCCATGTTTAAAAGCCTTTATTATAACTACTTCCCACAGAATAGACCCAAGCAGAAAACCGTTTATATAGGTACATGCAAATTTACCCATTATGCTTGACATTTCAAAGTTGCGCATCCCTGATTCATCTGGCTGCTACCTTTTCAAGGACAAACGCAACGCCATAATTTACATCGGGAAAGCAAAAAACCTCCCAAGCCGCGTGCGCTCCTATTTCCTACAGCCGCACGGCAATGAAAAAACAGCAAAGCTTGTTTCCGAAATTGCAAGCATCGAGTTCATCCTAACCGACAACGAACCCGAGGCGCTCCTTCTCGAGAGCAATCTAATCCACCTGCACTATCCCAAATACAACATAGACCTCAAGGATTCCGAGCGCTTCACGTACGTGCAAATCACTGACGAGCCCTTTCCAAGGATGCTGCTTGTGCGCAAGAACCGCGCAGGGAAAATAAAAACCGGAGGCAAGCTCTTTGGACCCTTCACAGGCGGCTCTGCATACCTCCTTGTAGCTTCCACTCTTCGCAAAATATTCAAGATACGCATCTGCAAGCGGCTTCCCAAAAAAGCGTGCCTGCAGTATTTCCTTGGCAACTGCGATGCCCCCTGCATAGGGAAAACGGGCAGGGAAGAATACATGAAAAACGTGCGCGCGCTTGAGAAAGTGCTTGGGGGAAAGGAAGGCCTCGAAGAAGTTGTTTCTGATTTGAAGCTCCAGATGCGCAACGCAAGCGATTCCATGAATTTTGAAAAAGCAAAGAATTTGCGGGATTCAATCCGCTCGCTTGAAGGGCTTTTTGTGCGCCAAAAGTTTGACCAGATGGGCAGGGGAAACGAGGATTTCATCTCTTTCCATTTCCAAAATGGGAAAATGCACGTGCAGCTCTTTTGCGCGCTTGCAGGCGTGATACGCGAGCGCAAAAAATTCGACCTTGACGTTGTTTCGCAGGAAACCGCAGTTGACGAGTTCCTCTCGCGCTTTTATTCCGCGAATTCCATCCCGCCCAAAATATTCGTTGATGCACTGCCATCATCTTCTGATTCGCTCGTCCAATACCTCTCCAAATTGCGCAACGGGCCAGTTGAGCTAGTGGAGCCGCAAAAAGGCGATAAGAAAAAGCTCCTCGAGCTTCTTAAGAAGAACATATACTCCGAGATTTCAGGGCATGCGGACCCTGCGCTTGTGCAGCTCCAGCACGAGCTTGAGCTTCCAATGCTCCCTTACACTATAGAATGCTTTGACATCTCCAATTTGTTCGGGACGCACATAGTTGCAAGCATGGTGCAGTTCAAGAACGCAAGGCCCAACAAGAACGCGTACAGGCACTTCAACATAAAGAGCACGCATACGCAGGATGATTTTGCCTCCATGCGTGAAGTGGTTTATCGCCGATACCATCGTCTGAAGGAAGGCAATTCTTCCCTGCCTGACCTTATCCTGATAGACGGGGGCGCAGCGCAGCTTAATGCCGCGCTCTCCTCGCTTCGCGAGCTTTCCCTGCAAATCCCCTGCATTTCTTTGGCGAAAAAAGAGGAGGAAATATACCATCCTGAGAAGCTCGTTCCAATCCGGCTTCCAAAAAGCTCGCCTGCGCTAAAAGTTCTCATGCACTGCCGCGACGAGGCGCACCGCTTCGTAATCTCATTCCACAGGAGAAAAAGGGGCAAAATCTCCTAAATGTTATAACACTGCTATATATTCCTTTCCCCCTCATAAAAACCCATGCTTGCAGAATTTGTAATCACTTTCCGCGAAACATTGGAAGCCGCACTTGTTGTTGGGATTGTGCTTGCTTTCCTTGCAAAGACAAAAAGGGACGAATACAACGTGCACGTGTACCTTGGGATAGGCGCAGGCATTGTGCTCTCCGCGCTTTTCGGGCTCTTCCTTGCATCCGTGCCAGGCACACTTGAAGGCGCGGCTGAGGAAATTTTCGAGGGCTCCATAATGGTGCTTGCCGCAATCTTTGTGGCATGGATGATACTCTGGATGAAGGGGCAGAAGAATGTTGCAGGCGAAATAGAAGCCCATGCGCGAAAGCACGTGGAATCCGGATACGGCCTTGGGCTTGCGATTTTCATTTTTTTGGCAGTTTTCCGCGAGGGCTTTGAGACTGCGGTCTTCCTTGCATCTGCATATTTCCAGTCTTCCACTATTTCAGTGCTTGGCGCGGTCTTAGGAGTTGCAGCCGCGGTTGCATTGGGCTTTCTCATGTTCGAGTTCGCAATAAAAGTGAATCTGAAAATGTTCTTCAACGCGAGCGGGCTTCTGCTCATACTTTTTGCAGGCGGGCTCCTCCTGCAGGCGGTGCACGAGTTTGAGGAGGCGGGCGTGCTTCCTGAGGGTGCGCCTCTTTGGAATTCCGAATCCCTCCTGAGCCAAAGCTCAACGCTTGGCACGTTCCTTAAGGCGCTCTTTGGATATGCCTCGCGCCCAACGCTTGCGCAGCTTGGGGCTTACGTGTGCTTCATTGCAGGATTCCTGTACTTCTATTTCTTCTACGGTTCTGCAAAACCAGCTGCCGCAATGCAATCCCACAAGCCTTTTTAACCCAGCCAACTGCAATCTAAACACCGCAGGGATGGCAGAGTTTGGTCAAATGCGCAGGGCTTAGGACCCTGTGACTTTAGTGTCTGCGCAGGTTCAAAGCCATAGGGGGCATGAAGGAATCCGAAAGTCCCCCTGAGGCTTTCACCCCCTCTTCGAAACCGAAGAGTGGCGGCTGAAATCCTCGTGGTGAAAATCCTGCTCCCTGCATTTGCTTCACAAATGCGGGCGCCTTGACCGAAGGTCAAGTACCGCCCTGTATTTTTATTTTTTCCCTTCTATCTACTGCCTATGTTCGTTTTCCAAGTAGCTTTCGCGCAAAAACCGCAGCAGCAGGAGCAGGAAATTTTCCAGCCCCAGCAGTTTCTCCAATCCGACATGAAAGAAGCGGAAAAGCTCTTTGAGAAAAAAGGCTATTCGAATTTCCTGCAAACCCTCACCCCGGGTGCGCAAAACGCGATTTATGCAGCTTCTTTTGCATGGGGCTTTGAGAATGCAAGCCGCGCTCTCTCAGGCGCAATGGAACAAAAGCAGGTGCAGGATGCGGAAAGCAAATCTGAAAAAAGCACCGCAGTCGTGAAAAGCATGTGCGAGAATGCGCAGGAGGGCGGGCAGGTGCAGCAGCAGGCAGTAAATTTCGTGTGGTCCTATTACAACGAGGATTTGAAGCATGCGCAGGCAACTGCCGCAACAAGCGAAATACTGGTTGAAAACCTCGGCGCAAGGCAAAAGGGCGGCATCCAGCAAGGTTCAGAAAGGCAGCAGGAAGGCATAAGCGAACTGCAAAAACAGGTGCAGCCCATCCCTCAAATAATACAAACAGAAACGCAAAAACAGGCAGAGCAGGTCCTCTCGCAGTGCATAATGCAAAACGACCTCTCCCGCTCTTTTGAAATCTGCGCAGCAGAGCGCATTCAAAATGCGCAGCAGGGAAAAAATGCGCAGGGGATAGAAATCGTGCAGTCAAACCCCCTGCAGCAAAAAATTGAAATTTCCGAGGAAAAAAGGGCAGCAATGCTTGAGGAATACAGCAAGGCAATAGCGGCAACCGAGCAGAAAATAGAGCAGCTGCAGGATGCCGACGCAAAGAATTTGCAAAAGCTCGAGGAACTCGTGCAAAAGGAGCCCAAGCTTCCCGAGGGAATCCTCAAGCGCATTGCTTCCCTTAAAAAAGAGGACAAAGGAAAGCGCGCATACCTCTCAATGCTCAAAAAAGAATTGCTCGGTCTGCAAAAAGGAAGAAGCACGCTTTCCTCACTCACTGGTGGCGCGCTCTCAAAAATGCTCTCGCTGAAATCCCTGCTCCAGAAATAGTTTTTAACCCTGCGCACGTATTAAGCGCGTGGCTCTTGAGATTGAAATGTTTTATCAGGTCGGGTATTTCCTTCTTTTTGCAGTATTGGGCGGGCTGCTCTCCATGCGATTCCGCCAGCCTCCTGTGATAGGGCTCATACTTATGGGTGCCCTCATAGGTCCCAACTTGCTTGGGATTGTGCAGTCCCAGGACCTCATAATGCTTTTCTTTGAGCTTGGCGCGGTTTTCCTCCTTTTTGAAATAGGCGTGGAATTCTCAATCTCAAAACTCCTCTCTTCGGGCTTCAAGGCAGTGAGCATATCGATTTTGAAAATAACCGCACTTTTCGCATTCGGCTACCAGATAGGCGTGCTGCTTTCCCTCGGATTCCTGCCCTCACTTTATATCGGATTCATTTTCTCAATAAGCAGCACAGCAATACTCACAAAGCTTGCAGAGCAAAAAGGCACGGCAGGCAGGGAGGAAATGTCTTTCCTCTTCACAATGCTCATAATAGAGGACCTTTTCGCAGTTGCGGCACTCACGTTCCTCTCCTCTCTTTCAAGGGATGCAACAATTTCCCTTGAGTCCACTGTGTTTTCCATCCTCTTTGCGCTTTTTGTGCTCGGCTTTTCCTACCACGTGCTGGGCAAAATCCTAATGCGCATAAGCAGCGCGCTTGTAAAATACAAGACAGAGGACACCGCGATATTCCTTGCGCTTGCGCTTTGCGCAATGCTCTCCATATTCGCATACTGGCTCGGGCTTTCTCCCACAATCGGCGCGTTCATTGCAGGCGATTTGATGTCCATGCTGCCTATTTGCAGCAAGCTTGAGCGCCCCATGAAGCCCTTTGTGCTTACCTTCACCGGCTTGTTTTTCCTCTCGGTAGGGATGCTCATAAATCCGGCAAGCATATCTGCGAACATAGGGCAGGATGTTGCAATAGTCCTCCTGTTCATAATCATGAGCTTCTCAACAGTTTCCCTTCTCACATATCTTTCGGGCTTTTCATCCTCTTCCGCAATTTTCGCAGGCTCTTCGATGGTAGTGCTGGGGGAGTTTTCCCTATTGCTTGCAATGGAAGCCTCGCGCACAATAAGCGGCTTTGATTTCATAGGCATGACTTCCCTTGCAGTGCTTGCGACAGCAATTTTCTCCTCAATTGCCCTTGAGCGGCAGGGCGCAATCCTTTCCACGCTGCACAACCGCTCGCCAACAGCGCTTCGCACGCGCATGCGCAAGCTCTCGGTGTATTTCGGCGAGGTCATTGCGGACTTTGAGCCAGGAGGCAAATTCTTCATGCTCCTTGTGCACCACACAAAGGCAATAGTGCGTTACATCTTCCACCTCGTAGCGTTTGCAGGCTTTTCCTTCGTGCTCATATCCTTCTTCGGAAAGCTTGAGGTTTTCGGAATGCGCCTGTTCATCCCGATTGCGCTCGTCACGCTGCTTGCAATGCTTTACGAGCTTGTCCGCATAGTGCTTGAGCTCATCGCAATACTGAACGCCCTCTCAAAATCAGTAGTGCGCTTTGGAAGCGAGGGGGACAGCTTTGCAACAATATTCGTGCGGGACTCCCTCCTCATTGTTGCCTCAATTGCAATCACGCTCCTCATTCCGGCAGCCCTTGAGTTCGCAAGCATGCCAAAAATATTCTATCTCCTGAACCTGCCCTTCTTTGCATTCGCAGCCCTGCTTCTCTGGGACCTTCTCTCGCACACGCCAAAGCTTCGCAGGAGATAAAAAGGGAAACACCAACGAAAAAGAAAAGCCCCTGAAAAATCCCGATTCCGCAAATGCCTCAGAGAAAAAGAAAAAGCCGGAAAAACCCGCCGAGGGAAAAGAAAAAGCCGGAAATAGTGCAGCAAATGCCCTAGGGATGAAGAAAACAAAAAAGAAGAATTCAATTTACTTCTTTGCGCGTATGTCCTTTCTCTTTGGCCTTAACGCCGTGTATCCGCATTTTCTGCAGTGCTTTGCATTGCGCTTGTTGCGCCCCTTGCACTTCTTGCATATGAATATATTGGATATCAAAGCGTCAGCTTCTGCAAATTTTCCCAATCAAATCACCGATAAGCGTATTGTTCAGGTCTTCTATTTAATACTCAATGTTTAAATTCCTATTTGGCACATAACTCTTCTGTCGGCTTGACCTTCGGTCAAGTCTTTCGCAAACCAACTGGTTTGCTCAATGCCCCTGTAGCTCAGAGGTAGAGCGACTGCCTTGTAGCATTAAGCATATAAAATGCAAGCAAGCAGTAGGTCACGAGTTCAAATCTCGTCGGGGGCTCTCTAAAATTATGGGTGATATTGATGGAAGAAGTAGTGTTCAACGCAAAATACAAGGAATGGATTGCAGTAAAGAAACTGCTTATCGACGACAATACAAAGCCGGAAGAAGTGGCGGGCGTGCTCTCCAGCATACAGGCAACGCTCATGCGCAAGGCATATGACTTCTCAGGCATAAACAAATCCGTCGTTGAGGAGCTTGCCTCAAAAATCACCGCGGGCAAAAGGAAAACCTACCCCAACCTCGCGGAAGTTTTTTCTTCCATGAAGCCAGGGGAATTCAAAACTGCATTGCTCGCAGCGTGCCCTGACCCGAAATACCTCC
>Ga0172370_10008219_pt1 | contig 12586 bp, 10 predicted proteins | sample LakKiv5m_FD_114538 | JGI IMG/M metagenome (GOLD analysis project Ga0172370, IMG submission 114538) | Freshwater microbial communities from Kabuno Bay, South-Kivu, Congo - kab_022012_11.5m | ecosystem: Environmental > Aquatic > Freshwater > Lake | place: Democratic Republic of the Congo...
AAAACATCCAGCATGGAAACTTCGTCCACGATTACGGCATCCGCCGCAAGGGGATTTTCCCTGTTGCGTCTGAACACGCATTCCTGTACGTCCGCCCCTTCCTCATAGGTGAATTCCAGCAGGCGGTGTATCGTCTGCGCAGGCACGCCGCAGGTCTCCTGCATGCGTTTGGCCGCGCGCCCGGTAGGAGCCGCCAGCGCGCATGTGATCCCGCTTTGCCCGAGGATGGTAAGCACCGTTTTTAAAATGGTCGTTTTTCCTGTTCCCGGGCCGCCGGTGATCACGCACACGTTGCTTAAAACAGCCTCGCGGCAGGCAGCAACCTGTTCTTCCGAAAGGTTGAACTCTTTTTTACAGCGAAGGAGATTTGCTTCAAGGCCGCCGATCGGCACCCGGATGGACGCGCGCGCGATTTTCTTTATCGCGAGCGCACTGCCTTCCTCCGCTTCAAACGCGCTGCGCAGGAATACTGTATAAAGGCCGCCATAGTGTTTGCGCTCAATCCGCCTCTGCAGCGTTAGACGGAGCAGGGCGGTTTTAACGCTTTCCTGCGGAACCTCAAGCTTGCTGACCGCCGTTTGGAGGAGCATGCCCTCGGGCACATAGGTATAACCGTTCGCCAGCGATTTGCGCAGGATATGCAATACGCCGTTTTCCACCCGCAGGGGAGAAGTCCCCCGCAGGCCCAGGTGCGCCGCGATCTTGTCCGCCGTCAGAAAATCAATGCCCCGGACGGCTGCGATCAGGCTGTACGGGTTTTGCGCAATCACGTCCTGCGCCCGTTCCCCCATAGCCTCCACCGCCGCCATCGCCTGTTTCGCGGTAAGGCCCATGCCCATCAGGCGGGCATACGCTTCCTTGTTGCCCGTATATTCGGCAAGCGCTTCGTGTACCGATACGGCCAGCTTTTTGCTGACGCCTTTTATATCGGCCAGGGCGAGGGGATCGTTCTGAATCACTTCAAAAGTGCGTTCCCCGAAACGCTCGGCAATCCTTGCGCCCAGAACGTCGCCCAATCCCTTGATAAAGCCGCCGGAAAGGAAAAGCGCTATGTCTCCCTCGCTGGTCGGCAGGCGGCTTTCGTAAGATTCGGTATAAAACTGCAGGCCGTACTGCTTATGCTGCCGCCAGGCACCAAAAAAGCACACACGCTCTCCCGCCCTGACCGTCTGCATGGAGCCCACCACTATGGCAGGCTCTCCCGCATCCAGCTCAAGGACAGTATAACCGTCTGTGCCTCTGTAGATTATATCTGCTACGATCCCTTCAAGGGTCTCCACTTAAAGCTCCTGTTTTAATGCCTCAACCATATCCAGCCGTTCCCAGGGCAGATCCAGATCATTTCTTCCGAAATGCCCGTAAGCCGCAGTCTGCCTGTAGATCGGACTTCTGAGCTGGAGCCGGTCTATGATCGCTTTGGGGCGTAGGTCAAAGTATTTGACCACCAGTTCCGCAATCCTGGAATCTTCCATTTTGCCCGTTCCGAAGGTTTCCACGAAAATAGAGACCGGATGGGAAACGCCGATGGCATAGGCCAGTTCGATCTCGCAGCGGTCGGCCAGCCCGGCCGCAACGATATTCTTGGCGACATGGCGCGCCGCATAAGCCGCGCTTCTGTCCACCTTGGTGGGGTCTTTGCCCGAGAATGCGCCGCCGCCGTGGCGGCCCATGCCGCCATAGGTGTCCACAATGATCTTTCTGCCGGTCAGCCCGGAATCACCATGCGGACCGCCGATTACAAACCTGCCGGTAGGATTGATAAAATAGCGGGTTTTGCCGTCCAGCATCTCTGCCGGGATTACAGGCGTGATCACATGATTTAAAATATCTTCACGGATCTGGGCCTGGGTAACGTCCGGGTCGTGCTGGGTGGAAATAACCACCGTGTCCACACGCACGGGGCGCCCGTCTTCGTATTCCACCGTAACCTGCGTTTTGCCGTCCGGCCGCAGGTATTTCAAAACGCCCTGTTTGCGAACCTCTGACAGCTTCTTGGAAAGCGAATGCGCCAGATAGATAGGCATGGGCATATAACAATCTGTTTCGTTGCAGGCGTACCCGAACATCATGCCCTGGTCTCCCGCTCCGGTATCTTCCTCGCTGCTGTGTTCTTCTTTCGATTCCAGCGAATGGTCCACGCCCATCGCGATATCCGCAGACTGTTCGTCTATGGTTGTGATCACCGCACAGGTGGAACCGTCAAACCCGTATTCGCTGTGGCTGAATCCGATTTCGTTTACCGTATCACGCACTACCTTGGGAATATCCACATAAGCGGACGTGGTGATTTCGCCCATTACCAACACAAGCCCGGTGGTAACGGCCGTTTCACATGCAACGCGGGACATGGGATCCTGTGCCAAAAGCGCATCCAGAACCGCATCCGAAATCTGGTCGCAGACCTTATCGGGATGTCCTTCCGTAACGGATTCAGATGTAAAAAGCCTTCTCATTTAAAAATCCTCCAAATATCACTTCAATCAGGCAGAAAGCAACTGATTTTGACTTCCCTATTATATCAGACCATTTTGGATTATTCAAACAATTTTACCTAAAAACTATTCTTCCCAAAACGCCTCTGTGGTACAATAATCAAAAAAGCAGAAAGAAGCAGCTATGAAGAAGATTCTGGGCGCGCTGCGCCGTGCGGACGAGCGTTTTTCCCTGATCGAAAACGGGGACAAGATCGCCGTCGGCCTTTCGGGCGGGAAAGACTCCATGGTGATGCTGCGCGCCCTTACCCTGTACAAGCTTTTCAGTAAAAAAGAATACGAACTTGCGGCGGTCATGGTTGACCTTGGTTTCAGCCGGGCCGATCCGGCTGAAATCCGCTCCTTCGCCGAAAGCTGCGGCGTACCCTTTTATATTGTTGAAACCCAGATCGGTGAGATCGTGTTTGAGGCGCGCCGCGAAAAAAACCCCTGTGCGCTCTGCGCCAAGATGCGCAAGGGCGCGTTTTATTCGTTCGCCAAGGAACTTTCCTGCAACAAGGCGGCTTTCGCGCACCATATGGAAGACGCCATCGAAACCTTCCTGATGAGCATGCTGTACGAATCGCGCCTGCATACCTTTTCCGCAAAAACCTACCTTTCGCGGCAGGATATCACCCTGATACGGCCGCTTATTTTCTCCGCCGAAAAGGATATCATTGCCGCACGGACAAAGTACGGCATACCGGTGCTGGAAAACCCCTGCCCCGCCAACGGCCATACCAAGAGGGAAGAAGCCGGGAAGATCCTTTCCTATCTGTGTTCCAAACGCATCGGTGCCAAGGAATCAATATTTAAGGCCATTGCAGATTCCCTTCTGAAAAAATAGGCCTTCACCGGACAACAAAAAAACGCCCGCACTGCTGCGGGCGTTTTGCTTCCGTTTTTTATGAAACCGGAGTATACATCAGATCCACAATCTTACTTTCCACATCATCCATGTCCGCGATGTAGTAAGAGATGCTGTCGATATAATCGAAGTCGCCCCCGAGGGTCTGTATGGTAAGGTCATCCATGTTGATATCGTCCAAAACCTGGGCGAATGCGACCACCTGGTCCAGCGAAAGATTGGTATGCATAAACTTCAGGAAGGACGCGTACAGGGACGGCGCGGATGCAACCGCTCCCTTGTCCTTTATCTTTTTGGCTACCGCCATCAGATACTGCTGCTCATGGGAAACACGCACTAGTTCGCCGCCTACCTCTTTCCTGTTCTCCAGATAGGCCCTGGAATTATCCTCGTCCAGCACGACCGTGTCGCCCTTGTTGCCAAGCCCCGGGAAATCCACGTCTAGCACCAGCTTGATTCCGTCCAGCGCGCTTGCAAACTTGGGCACGCCTTCAAGGTCAATGGAGATATAATAATCAATGGGAACGTAATACTGTCCGTCAACGGACAGGAACTCGCTGATGCAGCGCATGGCGTTCTGCGGGCCGTACTTGTCCGGGCCGTGGCCGTAGGAATAAGCCGCGTTGATCTTGTCCAGATCCTGTGAGGTTATATTGCCGTCCTGGTCCACATGGTATACATTGGCGCGCGTGTCCCGGGGAATGGAAGTAAGCGTCATCCTGCCGGATGAAAAATCCACCGTGCAAAGCATGTTCATATCGCTCCTCCAGCCCATATCCGTACGCGTTTCATCCCAGTCGATCCCGAGAAGCAGTATGTTTACCACGTCTTTATTGGGCGTATATTCCACGCCGTCATACAAGATGTCTTCCTTATTTTGTTCCATCTGGCTTTCGATGTGGTCGGATGCCAGCTCTACAGAGGCCGTTTCATCACCCTGGTTGAATGCTGCCAGGGGGTTCTCCGATATTTTATTATATTGATTATAGAATGCATAGACGATGATCCCGGCCACCACAATCAATATGACCAAAAACGCTGTCAATACCTTTACAGATTTTTTCATATAATAAAGCTCCAATTATCCATAAACTTGCCTGAAAACAGCTTGTTTTCAGGCTCGATAATAAATAGTACAACTTTAAATAAAAAAAGTCAATTTATTTATTTGATATCTTCACAAAATATTTACAGTGCATTTTACACTCCCAAACCGGATTTACCTATAGATATCCGAAATCGATTTGATTTCTGCGGCTGCTGCCGTATAATAGGATATAGGAACTCTTTTATTTATCAACCGTCAAAAGATAAAAGGAGGATTGAACGAATGAAGCTGAAAAAAACCGCTCTGTTATCCGCGATTGTATTGCTGCTGTGTTTCTGCCTTGCCGGTTGCGGCGCGCCGGCGCTGGGAGATTCCATCAAGGGTAAAACCGCAACCATTGTGCTGGATGAAAACCCGACCACCGGCTATACCTGGGCCATATCCGTTGACAACGAATCTGTTGTCAGCATGAAAAGCGACAAGTTCTATGAAGAAAATTCGGACCTTGTAGGCTCAGGCGGCGTACATGAATATGTATTTGAAGCGATGGGCCCCGGTACTGCGACCATTACTTTCTCTCTCGGCCAGCAGTGGGACGGCGGAGAGAAAGATAATAAAGTGCAAAAATACAAGGTAACGGTGGACGACAGCGGGAAGATAACTGCCCTTGAATCCATTTAAAACGCATAATAAAAAAAGAGGCCGCGTTGCGGCCTCTTTTATATTAAAAACGGCTATCTTAAAAAACCTTTTAATATTGTATCTTCCGCTTCTTTCTTTGAAAGCCCCACGGACATGAGCTTGATCAGCTGCTGGGACTCCAGTTTCCCGATGGCGGCTTCTTTTTGCCCTTCTTATACAAGCAGCGCAAAGAAGGATGCGCCCACAACCGTCATCAGACCGGCCACCACAATGGACAGGCTGCTCATTGCGCCCTGCACCTCGCCCAGTTCGAACGCCTTGGTTGTTCCTATGACATGCGACGAAGTGCCGATGGCGATACCGACCGCAATGGGGTCTTTAATTTTAAACAGGCGGCAGATCATGGGAGCGATAATGCTGCCGAAAATGCCCGTTACGATAATGGATGCTACCGTAATGGCTTCAAATCCGCCGAGTTCCCGCGATACGCCGAGGCCAATGGCGGTGGTGATGGACTTGGGAAGAAGCGTCACATACTCTTCATGCGAAAGACCGAATAACACGGAAAGGGCGAATATGCTCGCAAGGCTGCTGAGCACGCCCGCCAATATTCCCAGCAGTATGGCTTTTTTATTCTTCTTGAGAAGCTTCAGCTGCAAATAAAGCGGAATGGCCAGGCAGACGGTCGCGGGCGTCAGTAAATAGGAGATGTACCGGGCTCCCTTATCGAAGCTTTGATAGTCAATGCGAAACGCAAGAAGCACTGCAATAATGATAATAATGGCAATAAGAAGCGGATTGACTACGCTCCATTTGAATCTCTTTTTTAACAGGAGGCCCAGCGCATAGGCGCCGACACTCAATATAACCCCGAAATAGGCGGAAGAAAACAATTCCTTCATTCTTCTTCCTCCTTTTTTCTGGACAGAAATGTCTGTGCTATCCTGCCGGACACCGCCATCACAATCACGGTAGTGGCAAGAGTTATAATGATTACGGGAAGCAGCACACCCTGCAGTTCGTTCCAGGTTGCGATCAGTCCCACCGCCGGCGGAATAAACATTAATGGCATGATCTCAATTAAAAAATATCCCGCCTTTTTTACGTTTTCAATTTTAATAATTTTAAATTTCAGGCAGAAAAGCATAATAACAAGTCCGTAAATGCTTGCGGGAACGGGAAGGGGGATCAGCAGCCTTAAAGCTTCACCAATAAACGAGACCAGCAGGATTACGGAAAATTGGAACACTAGTTTCACAAAAACCACCTCAGGATGTTTGATTGACTTCTCCTACATTATACAATAAACAAGCCGCCGGGGCACGAAAAAACAGGCGGCAAGCGCCTGTTTTTTTAAGACCTTTAATGATTGAATTTTATAGAACCATCGGGTTAAAACTGGGGTATCTCCAGAACCTGGCCGCCCTTCATAGCGGATTCATGCGCCAGGATACCTGCAATAGTCCAGTTTGCGCCCACTTTCGCACTTACATGCGCTGGCCTGCCTTCCAGTACAGAGCTCACGAATTCATGCACCAGGTGCGGGTGGCTGCCGCCGTGCCCCGAACCTTGGATGAAAGAAACATGCTGGTCGTCGATGATCTGGTTTTTAAGCGCAAACGGGCCGATCTCCGGCGGCAGCATATAGTCCGTATCGGGCACGACAATGTGTTCCGCATCCTCAAATCCCGAAAACACGACCGGATTTTCGTCTACAACCTGTTCCCATTCAAAGGACTTTTTCGTGCCGTAGATGTCAAAGCTTTCCCGGTACTGCCGGATGGTATCGAACAGGGAGCGTGAGACCTCTGCCACTACATCGCTGTCCTGAAAGGTGTACTGCGCCGTTTCCATGGCGAAGGGGGAATTGTATTGTTTGGCGTATTCTTCGTTGATTTTTCCCGAACCCAGGCAGCGCACCGTTGTTGCGGGTTTGCCGATAATATCCGAAAGCGGCCCCAAGGCATGCGTGGGATAATACATGGGCGGCATCCCGTACCAGTATTGCGGCCAGCCGGGCAGGCTCATATTCTGCTGGTGTGAACCGCGCATAAACTGGATGCGGCCGGCTTCCCCCGAATCGTACAGTTTTTTAAAGTAGAGATACTCACGCGTATAGACAGCCGTTTCCATCATCATATAATTTAGGCCCGTCTTTTTTTCCAGATCCACGATCTGTTTGCACTCGTCCACAGTCATGGCCATGGTTACGGTACACGCGACATGCTTGCCTGCTTTAAGCGCTTCGATGGACATCCATCCGTGCTCCTTTAAATCGCTGTTGATATGGACTGCGTCAATGTCCGGATCCTTCAGCATTTCATGATAATCCGTATAACGTTTTTCTATACCCAGTTTGTCCCCGAGTTCGTTCAGCTTTTGCTCATTGCGGCGGCAAATGGCCACGCAGTCCGCATTGTTGTATTTCTGGTAAATGGGTATAAACTCGGCGCCAAAACCCAGGCCAACGACGGCAACTCTCAATTTATTCATTTTTAATTCCTCCCTTGATTTTCTATTATAAATAATAAAAACATTTTACGATTAGATTATACCACATAAACATGTAGAAATAAAATTTTAGTTTAACGCAAAAACAGAAAAGAATAGCCCGTATATTTATTCGATTATGATGGAGTTGTACTCTTTTTTAGCTTCGTAAAGCGCTATTTCCGCAACTTTGATAAAATCATCGATTGAAAGTTGGTCATCCGGAATCACGGTGTGGATTCCCATGCTGATTGTAAGGATATCTGAAACCAATGATTTTGCATGCGGGATGCCAAGTTCCCAAATTTTGTTTTTGATGATTTCGGCCAGAGAAAAGGCGTTGTTCTCTTTCAAATGCGGTACAATGATGGCAAATTCATCCCCGCTGTACCTTGATATGGTATCAGAAGAACGTCTGACACAATCTTTCAGGGCGTCTGCTACCTGCTTTAAGCAATCATCCCCGGCCCGGTACCCATAATGATCGTTATATGTTCTGAAAAAATCAATGTCGACCAAGATCAAAGACAGCGGAATCAAATAGCGTCTGCACCTTTGCCATTCCGCCGCCAGCACGCTCTCAAACACCAAACGGTTATATGCGCCGGTCAAAGCATCCAAACGGGAGCATCTCTCCAACTCCTGGTTTGCCTTCTCCAGCTCCTTTTTTAAAAGTTCCAGCTCGCTGCTTATTTCGTTCTTATCTTTCTTGTTTTTGCTTTCTGTCATTTGATTGTTCGCCACCCTCTGGCACCGTATTGCCTTATAATACTATTATAGTCTTTAAACCGAGAAAAGAAAATAAAATGATCATAAAATGAGACAAATTTTGATGGAAAACTAGTCATTCGAATATTTTTAACGTGCTGCATTCAGCGGAGATATACTGAAGTTGTAATGCTTTTGCCTTTTATTCCACCGTCACGCTTTTCGCAAGATTCCTCGGCTTATCCACGTCGCAGCCCTTCTGTACGGCCATATAATACGCGAAGATCTGCATGGGGATGATGGCCGACATGGAGCACATAAAATCAATGGTGTCGGGCACGGTGACAATCTCGTCCACAAATTCTGAAATTTTGGAAACAAAGCGCGCCTGGGTAATGCCCAGAACGGTCGCGCCGCGGGCCGTGACTTCCTTGATATTGCTCAGGGATTTTTCCAGAAGATCCTGCTGCGTGAGCACCGCTATCACCAGCGTCCCTTCCTCTATCAGTGCAATGGTGCCGTGCTTGAGCTCTCCGGCGGCATACGCCTCCGAATGGATATAGCTGATCTCCTTTAATTTAAGGGATCCTTCCATGGAAAGGGCGTAGTCAATCCCCCGGCCGATGTAAAACACGCTGTGCTCCTTGAAATGCTGGGAAGCGAACCGCTGCAGCGTCTCTTTTTCCTTCAGAAGTTCTTTGACATGTTCCGGCACTTTCTTCAGTTCGTCGATATACAGTTCATATTCCTCTGCGGATATTTTTTTCTGCATATAGGCCAGATGGATGCCGATCATATACAGCGACATAAGCTGGGTCGTATACGCCTTGGTGGACGCCACGGCGATTTCCGGGCCCGCGCGGGTATACAACACTGCGTCGGCTTCCCGGGAAACCGTGCTGCCCACAACGTTTGCGATGGCAAGCACGAAAGCCCCCCGCGATTTCGCTTCCCGAAGCGCCGCAATGGTATCGGCGGTCTCGCCCGACTGGGACAGCACAATCATGAAGGTGTTTTTATCTATCAGCGGATTGCGGTAGCGGAACTCGGACGCGATATCCACATCCACCGGGATGCGGATCAGTTTTTCTATGATATATTTACCCAGCATGGACGCATGGAATGCCGTGCCGCAGGCAACAATGGTGATTTTTTTAATCCCGGCGAGCACTTCGTCTGTCAGGCCCGCCTCCTCAAGGTTTATCCTGCTGTTTTTCAGGCGGGGCAGCAGGGTGTCCGCAAGAGCCTTGGGCTCTTCTTCGATCTCCTTGATCATGAAATGTTCAAAGCCTGCTTTTTCCGCCTGGGAAATATCCCAGTCCACAATAAAGGGGTCACGTTCCAGTTTGTTCAGGAATTTATCATACAGTTCAAAACTGTCTTTTTTGATCGCCACGATCTCGTTTTCGTTCAAAAAGCAGACTTTCCGGGTGTGTTCCAGCAGCGCCGGTATATCGGAGGCAATCAGGTTTTCCCCGTCACCCAGTCCCACCACCAGCGGGCTGTCTTTCTTGGCGGCGACGATCTCGTCCGGGAAACGCTCGCTGATAACGGCAAGGGCATAACTGCCCTCCAGCATCCCGATGGCCTTCTGTACCGCTAATTTCAGATCGCCTTCCAGAAAATAATTAACCAGGTGCGCGATCACTTCCGTATCCGTTTCGGAAGCAAAGACCACGCCTTTCTGCGTGAGCCATTTTTTGATGTCTGCATAATTTTCTATGATGCCGTTATGCACGACCGCAATATCGCCGGCCATATTGGTATGCGGGTGCGAATTGATGAAGTTGGGTTCGCCATGCGTTGCCCAGCGGGTATGCCCGATGCCGATGGTGCTGGGGACATTCTTGCTGCCAATGATCTTTTCCAGTTCGGACAGTTTGCCTTTTTCTTTTTCCACCACCAGTTTATGGTTGTTCAGATAGGCGATGCCCGCGCTGTCGTAGCCCCTGTATTCCAATTTCCGGAGCCCTTCGATCAGCACCGAAATCACATTCTTTTCCCCAACGTATCCTACGATCCCGCACATAATGTATCCTCCCGTCAGCCGAGCCGTTTCTCGACCAGTTTTGCGATGTTAAGCGCCTGCTCGGTGATATATTCCTTATTCTTGCCTTCGATCATCACCCTGACCAGAGGCTCCGTGCCCGAGGTGCGAATCAGTACCCGGCCTTTTCCGTCAAACTTTTCCTCCAGCGCACGTATCTGCGACGCGATTTCCGGGTCCTCCATATACAGATGTTTCTTTTCTTCGTTCACCTTTGCGTTTACCAGTACCTGCGGCAGGATTTCAATGGCTTTGGAAAGCCTGGAAAGGGATTTGCCCTCCCTTTTCATTACGCTTAAAAGCTGCACGCCCGAATAAATGCCGTCCCCCGTGGTATTGCCGTCCAGGAAAATGATATGCCCGGATTGTTCGCCGCCGAAATTGTAACCGCTCTTCAGCATTTCTTCCAGCACATAGCGGTCTCCCACCTGCGTCTTGACCAGGGTAATGCCGTTCTCACGAAGGCCGATCTCAAGGCCCATGTTGCTCATGACCGTTCCCACCACAATGTTCTTGGCCAGTTTGTTCTCTTTTTTCATACTGAGCGCGCAGATCGCCATGATCGTATCCCCGTCAACAATGGAACCGTGGCTGTCCACCGCAATCAGCCGGTCCGCGTCCCCGTCGAAAGCCAGCCCGACATCTGCGCCGATTTCGGTCACCGTCCTGGACAGGTTGGCCGGATTGGTGGATCCGCAGTTTTCGTTTATATTTGTTCCGTCCGGGTCGTTGTATATCGGGTAAACTTCCGCGCCCAGCTTTCTGAACGCCTGGGGCGCGACCGCGCTGGCCGCACCGTTCGCACAGTCAAGAACAATCTTGATTCCTTCCAGGGAGACGTCCGTACCCGCTGTGACATGATCGATATATTCGTCGTCCGCCTTTTTCAAATGAACCTTGCGCCCCACGCGCGTGCCGGTGGGCAGAAGAATTTCCTCGCTCTGGTTGACGATGATGTCTTCTATACGGTCTTCAATCTCATCCTGCAGCTTATAGCCGTAGGAATTGAAGAATTTAATGCCGTTATATTCCAGCGTGTTATGGGAGGCAGAGATCACAACCCCCGCATCCATCCCGAAATGAAGCGTAAGAAAGGCAACCGCCGCCGTCGGTATCACGCCCGCAACAACGGCTTCCGCCCCGACCGAGCAGATACCCGCGATCATAGCGGATTCCAGCATGTCGCCCGATATCCTGGTATCCCGTCCGATCAGTATCTTGGCCTGGTGCACTTCATTGGTCAGGCAATACGCCCCTACCTGGCCCAGCTTGTTCGCGAGTTCACAGGTAAGCTTTTCGTTCGCCACCCCTCTCACGCCGTCCGTTCCAAACAGTCTTGCCATATCATTCCTCCCACAGTCAAAAAAAACTGCGCCTTTCGCCATGCTTTTGGCAGCCATCCTCCATTGCATAGCGGAACATTACAGTTACAGCCAGATTACATTCCAGTTTTTATTTTCATGGCGCGCACCGCACCGGTTGCATTCTTTCCGAAAAGGCGGCTGCCCGGGCAATCCTTCGCCCCGGCCGGCCGAAAACGGCGCGCCTTTAATGCGATTTCCTTTTCCTCTTCAACCATTTTTTTATTATACACTACGGATATTAAAAAGGAAAGCCTAAAAAATTCGCTGAAAAAGACATCAAACGGCCGCGTATCTGTGTTTTTTATACTATTTGCAAAATATTACTAAATCCGGCAGGATCGTAAAAGATTTTCAAGGAAAATTAAGGTTAAATAGAATTCACAGGATTATTTTTTGCAAGGAGGGCAATAATAATGAATATGAAAAACTGGCTGTGGGATATAATGGGCGCAGAAGCAAAGAAAGCCATGCCCGTACTTTCTTTCCCTTCCATCCAGCTTCTGAATATCGGCGTTCAGGAACTGATTTCTTCAAGCGAGATGCAATCCGAAGGCATGCGGCTGATTGCGGAACGCACCAGTGCCGCCGCATCCCTCAGCATGATGGATCTTTCGGTGGAGGCGGAAGCCTTCGGATCCGAGATCCGATTCAGCGGCGACGAGGTGCCCACGGTGGTTGGCCGGATCCTGCGGACAGAGGAAGACGCAAGGACGCTAAAAGTACCCGGGGTGGCGGAAGGCAGGACAAAACTTTATATCAGCGCAATAGAAAAAGCCTGCGCAAAAATAACCGATCGTCCGGTATTCTCAGGCGTGATCGGGCCTTACTCACTGGCCGGGAGGCTGATGGACGTATCCGAAATAATGATCAATTGTTTTGAGGAACCCAAAATGGTCCATATAACGCTTGAAAAAGTAACGGAGTTTTTAATCGTTTATATAAAGGCAT
>Ga0172370_10008222_pt1 | contig 12585 bp, 18 predicted proteins | sample LakKiv5m_FD_114538 | JGI IMG/M metagenome (GOLD analysis project Ga0172370, IMG submission 114538) | Freshwater microbial communities from Kabuno Bay, South-Kivu, Congo - kab_022012_11.5m | ecosystem: Environmental > Aquatic > Freshwater > Lake | place: Democratic Republic of the Congo...
CCCCTACATCATAACCTGGCGCTCGATTATCTATTCTACTCTCGAACGTCTTAACACACCAAAAGAAGGTAAAACAATAGATATGTTGGGTTATTCCGCTCTTGATTTAAAACAACATATAGAAAAACAATTTTACCTGGAATGACTTGGGACAATCACGGCGAATGGCATATTGACCACGTTACAGCCGTCTCTAATTTTCCAGGTGATGCTTAAGTAAAAGAAGTTTGTGCCTTGGATAATTTACAACCTTTGTGGGATTTTGATAATTTGAGTAAAAATAAGTATTAATAATGAAGAAATGACCGACAAGGAAATTTTTTACAATTCTATTTTTTTAGTGGACAAAAAGTAGAAAAATATTAGTTGATACACATATTTTTTAAATAAAAATTTAATACACATATTTTAAATGCCCCGAGTCATATATTCTATAAATACCTCTTTCTAACATTATTTCATGTTCAGTTTTATCTGGGTCAGCGCCTTCTTTAACTAAAATATCTTTTCTGAAATTAAATCTGTATTTTCTTATTCCATCTACAATATAATAATAATTCGGTTTAGTTATACCAACAATCTTAAAATTTAATTTTTCATATAATTTTTCATTCGGCCAACTGCGGTCAGCGTAACTGATAATTTCTTCGGGGTTATAATTTTTAACGAAATATTTAAATAAACGACTGGCTCCACCTATTACACGGGTATTTAATTTATTACAGAAACGCAACATTTCATATGAATTTTTATTTGATTTTTTACCCATGCTTTTTCTTAAAGAACCAAATGTCATTAGACTAACTAATTCATTGTTATAAAAAAGCCCAAGTTTGACTTTTGAACCAACGAAACTTTGTAAATGATTTTTTTCTAAAAAATTTCTAATTAATATATTATCGGTAATCTCTTTAATAACGCATTTTCTAGCGTAGATTTTATTTGATTTTCCTAGTAAATTTAAAATTCTAGATTTAACAATATCTTGTTTATATATCCAGTCATCTTCGTATATATGGACTAATTTGATATTGTTTTTATTGGCTTCATCTGTTTTGTTTTTATGATAATTTGATGGTATATTTATTTCTGAATGCCAATATAAACCATTGAATTCAAAACCCATTTTATCGTTAGGTAAATAAATATCAATTTCTTTTTTAATGGTTTTTCTATCATTTAAAATTATTTCTTCATTGTAATTATCTTTTATGAATTCATATAATTGTTTTTCATAACCGCTATTAGAATAAGAATTGATGGGATTACAAACGGTACATATTATTGTATTGTATGATATTCTATTTCTTAAAACTTGTATATCAATATCATAGGTGTGTCCTTTATCGCATTCTAGTGTTGATATACCATTGTTATAATTAATAATATTATAATTTTTGAATTTTTTTAAAATATAGTTTCTATTATCTATTTTATATTGTTCTGATTTTTTATAATTATCCACGCCGTAATGGTCAATAGTAGTTTTTTTCTTCTTTTTTTGAACATCACTTGTTTTAAATACGTTATCAACTCCATATTTTTCTATGCAAGTTTTTTTTATTTTTTCTGAATTATTATAACTCGAATCACCATATTTATCAAATTTTGTTTTCTTCATTTTTTCTGAATTATTATAATTTTCTTTACTATATAATAATTTTTTAGTTCTTTTAGCTTTATCAGATATTTCTTTTAATTTAGCTGGTTCATCTACACCATATTTTTTTAAATTATTTTCTTTTCTTTTTTTAATAATGTCTTTCGATTGCATAGGAAATTCTACGCCATATTTTTCAATACAAGTTTCTTTATTTTTTATTATGCAGCATTTCTGGCAAGTATAAGTATTGTTCTTGGATGTTTTTAAATTTCTAATATAAGAATGATAAGTTATTTCTTTTTTTGTATTACAAATATCACATTCAACTTCTATTTTAATATGAGATGTTGGAAGAAGATCTTTTATTTTCACCTTTATTAATTCATTAACCTTTATGTCATATCCTAATTTTTTGAAATGATTAACATTTCTAGAATTTCCTTTAATATTTATTTCTTTATTTAATATCATAATTTTATATATTAAAATTCGAAGTTCAATATTATTCATGAATTTTTAAAAACGGACTGATGTATCTTTAATATATAATAATAAAAAAGAATTTTATGGAAAATAAAGAAAAAGAAAAAAAGGACGCATTAGAGAGCTTCATTTCAGATAAAACTAAAAAACCGCCAATGGCACCCCCCCCACCAGTTGATGATGGTAAATACGGAGATTCATTAAATTTTCTTACAGTGGATCTTAGTGTCTTACCAGCTGGTTTGTTTTATAAACCAGGGACTGTGATTATGATTAGAGCAGCAATAGTGCCCGAAGTCCAAGCTTATTCGTCAATAGATGATAAGAATTATCTTGATGTCACCGAAAAAATGAACGAGATGCTTTCTCGTTGCGTGAAAGTAAGATTTCCAAATGGTCTGATAGGAACTTACAAGGACTTAAAAGATAGTGATAGGTTATTTCTTATTTTCATGATCAGAGAATTAACATTCCAAAAAAATAGTAATTTAGCCAAGGACGCTTCTTGTGATGATTGTAAAACAAAGTTTAAAATACAATTCAGATCAACTCCTGGAAAAGATAGCCCTAAAACATTCGTGAACTATGAAATGGATAAAGATCTAGAACCATTTTTCAATAAAATGGATAGAACAATTGACATTCCAATAAATGGAACCGTATATAAATTAGCTCCTCCGACAATAGGAATACAAGAAGTTTTCTTTAAAACTATTAAAGAAGATGTTCAAAGCGAAAATAACCCAAATGTAGCATTTTTGAAAATAATCCCATTTACTTTATGGGATAGAAAAACCATATCGGATGAAAGAATAAAGGCTAAACTGGATGAGTTTGAGAGTATGGATATGGATACGTTTTTAGGATTAGACGAGATTGTTAATAAAATGACATTTGGTATAAAAGAGCTTAAACAAAATTGTCCATCGTGTGGCACGGAGGTCCACACTGACATGACGTTTCCCAAAGGGGCCTCAAGTATATTCAAGAGAAGTACCAGCGTACTTGACTCGATTAAAGAAGCACGAACAAAATGATCTCGAAACAGTAGAGAAAACTATTTTCACTGTTTTCACTGTTGATTGGGACACTATAACTGATAATAAATTTGAATTTATGAGCCAACTCGGAATATCAACTGATGTTATTAATAAATGGCCTTATTATGAATTTGAAAAATATATTAAAAAGTTAAACGAGAAGAATGAGAATGAAAAGAAACGTCGCGAAGACCAAGAGAGTGAGCAACAACAGAAAATGCCAAATATGAGCAGCATGAGTAGTTTGGCTAAGAGTTTCAATCCGAGTAATTTTAGATTACCAAATTTTAAATGACCCTTTTAATATGACATTTTGACATCAGGGTTTCTGGTCATAAAATGACCAGAAACCTGTATTTTTCTGATTTTCAATGATTTGACCCAGTTCTCTTTTATATATAAAGTAAAAAAATATGGCAAATTCACAAGGATTTTACGGTGATGTTGTTTATAGAAATAGCACCACAAAATTACCCAAATCCACAGCTATAGTAACAGATTTTGACCCATGGACAAATAATGATATTCAATGCCCAGATGGTTCTTATAACACTGTGGACGCTGGGATTCAACTTGAAGTTAGAAAAAATTATCAATTACATTTTAGAGGACCTTATTATGATTATCCAGGAGCATTTTATAGTCCTGATTCAACATGCCCCCAGAATTTTACTGGCAACCACCTAATCAAGATGATATAAACGATTTTAAAAATGGGGATTTTTATTTTAATATATAGTGTAAAATAACTTGATATATATTGAAGAGATTTTTAAAATTTGTAAAAGAGAATATTGATATAGATCCTTACGGTAAAGAGAATTGGAGTAATTCATTATCAGTAATATTATCTAAAATTTATAAAATGGTTAATTTTCAATAAAAAAAATAACAAATTATGGATAATTTAAAAACATTTGAAGAATGGGGATTTTTAAATAATAAGAAAAATAAACAAGAAAATAAACCATTAGATAACCATAATGTTAAAAAATGTTTATATTGTAATAAACCGTTAAAAAACAATAGAGAATATGAATATTTCTGTGACAACTATTGCCTTGATTCCCATCAAGCTTTTAGTTACGGTGAAATTTTAAGCAGCGATGAAGCTCGTAAAAAACATATTGTATAAATGATTAAGGAACTGGCTATGTTTGATCTTGACGGCGTTCTTTGGAACATCAAAAATGATGATGTGTGGGTTATTGATAAAGATAAACCACACAAACCAGTTGTTGTTATTGATCAAATAGAATTTTCATTAATATCTATGGGGAATTACAAGAAAGATAAATTACCATTAGAGTATAACGGACAAATATATTATATAAGTAAAGAACTATTTGAAAAAATAAAGAAAAAATCAAATAGTGAAAATATAGAGAGATTCGGAATATCATTTATTCCGCTTGTTAGAAAAGAAATTTTAGATAAAAGAGAAATAGATGTTTTAACTCATAATATAGAACATCTTAGATATAATAAATTTGTTGATATTGGTCTTTTAACTGCAAGATCTAATCAAAAAAATCATGTTAATGTTATCAACGAACTTAGATTAGAACTAAAAAAGATAGGAATAGAAATAAGTAAAATATTCTTTGTTGGTGATGGTATGAGAATGGGAGTAGACTATAGAAAAAAAGTATATGTGTTATTAGAACATCTACTTGGATTAAAAATAAAGAATGGTAAATTTATTTCTATAAAACAAGATTGGTATAAAAAAGTCAGTTTTTATGATGATGATAGAAATAATATAGAATATGCTAATAATGCTCAAGTAATATTAAATGAATTATTGAGAAAAACTGATGATGATTTATTTAGAATAATAGTGGATAGAATTGAGTCTCAACCACTAGTTTTAGAAACTTATCTAGTTACTGGAAACGAGGTTAATAGATTTAAAAAAAGTACTGTGTTACTAGAAAAACCATTAAGATTCCCTATAAAAGAAAATAGAAAAATTATTGAATTTAATAAATTTGTTAAAGAAGGAGTTCAGATAAATTTTGAATTAAAAAGAATTAGAGGTTTATACAGACGTAGAATCATAGACGTAATAAAAGATCCTAATAATGAAATTTTTTGGGAATTTGTAGATTTTGTTAAATGGCCAAAATTTATAGGTGATAAAGAAATTAAAATAAATTGGGATGAATTGAGAAAAATAGTGAAAGATAAATTCGGCGATTTAAAAGAGTATAAAAGAATATATGAACTTTTATATGGAGACTTAAAAGATTATTTTGATCCTGTTAGCCTAGATGATAAAACAGAAATAAAGACAGGAGATGATGGTTATACGGATCTAATTAGTTCTATTATTGGTAATGGTAAAGATTTTATATTAAAATCGTTATATGACGATGATGTAATAATAGGCATGGTTAAAAATGATGATTATAGAGAAAATTTTGGGTATTTATTTAAATGAACTACCACTACACTAAAGATGTAGTGGTATCTTCATTGATTTTAAAATCTTTTTCATTTAAATTGAAATCATTTAGTATATTTGATATTTCTGATAGTTTTTTATCAGAATTTAAAAATTTTCTTACTTCCCTATAGTTTTCGTCTAAAAAAACAAAACACCTGTATTTGTTATCATAGATTACCAATCTCTGTCTCTTTAAATTGGCTATTTCATCAACAGTCACATCTATAACTTCTCCACTCGGAACACCAAAAATATAACTAACATTAGCAGATTGATAATCACTTGGGTCATACAAAGTTTTATAATTTTTCACATGAACTCCCCTCTTGGGATCATATACTGGACTGGACATCTACTTATTTATTTTGTTAATATATATAAAAAAAGAAAAAATAAAAATTAATATATAAAATAGTACAAAACTACAAAAATTATCTTACAAATAAAATATGGACAGAATAAATAATTATCTAAATTTCATAAATGAATCCAAATTACTCATACAAGGAGAAGATAAAAAATTTATGAATCAAATATTAATGATGCCACTAGAAAAAAGAAAAGAACTATCCAGATTATTGACATCTGAAATTTTAAAAGAATCTATGTTGAATGAATCATTTTTTGATAATATGTGGGCAAGATTCAAAGATTATCTTACTAAAAGAGTTCTTGGTTGGCTAATCAATTTATCAGAGGACGAATTAGATAAAAAAATAAAAACACTAAATTTATTTGATCCTACTGATTTTTCGATGATTAAAAAAGTAGAAACCATTTATCTTGGTGGAGGAATAGATAAAACACCGGATGAATATGAAGTTGTTCTATTACCAGAAGAAATAGAAAGCGATAGAGATGTGTGGAATTTAGTAGCTGTTAGAAATGGTATATTTTTAAAAATAATAGAAGAAATCAAAAAAAATTGTCCAGATAAACTGAAAGATATGCGTCGTGAGCCAGAACCAATGGATCAAAAAGCTCACCCTTTGGGATTTTTCACATTTTCAATACAAAGAGGAACAGATTTATCGTTTCTCGGTGATTTTTTAGAAAGTCATTTAAAGGTCATCGGCGGTGGCGGAAACTGGAGATTTGATGTTGAAAATATGTTTGGCCAAGAGCATATAATGCAAAGTCAAGATATATGTGATATTAGCTACAATAGAAAACCACAAATAGCTAGATATTTTGGTAAATATAAAAAACCTATTATTTTGAACCCTCTAAGAAAAGAGCAATCTACTAGAGATAATCCAGAATTTAGAGCTACCTATGCTAGATGGCGTAGAGGAGAGTTGAATAATACAGATAAAGATGATGAATTTAAATTTATGGCTGATGTTATTAATAAAGATATTAAAGCTCCAGATCTTAGAGTTTTAAATATTTGTGATACAAATTTGGTCAAATACGATGCTGTAGCTGGAGATGGAACCAAAGGTGAATTACAATTTGGGGCATTAAAATATGGACACAATTTATTTCTTTGGTTAGATAGAGGATATGAAATAATAGATGTCAGTCCTTGGACATTCCCAGAAGCCACAAAAATAGTAAGAAATGATGAAGAATTAAGACTACTTGTTCAAAGTATTAAGAGAATCAATGGTATTTTATAACTTCTTTATTAATGAATAACAATAAATATTTCAAAACCAACATTAAAATAAAGTCCCATGGCTTTATAATTATCTTTATGAACAACTAAAGTGATAGATTTCAATTATTTTTAAATACTAATATAGTAGCTGAATCTAGTTTCACTATAGAAAATTCTGATGAATGGTTTGATGAAAAATATGTTACATTATATGAGTTGAAAACATATAAAGAATATAGAGGTAAAGGGTATGCTAAGAATTTATTAGAAAGAATATTTGATCACGTAAAAAATGATCTTAATATAAATACTGTCATTCATTACGAATCTTACATTTACCGATTTCTTTTAAAAATGAATTATATGATTTTAGAAAATTCACAAGATAAAATATATTTTTATCTTGTATATATAAATTATTGAAATGAAATTATCGATTTAATGTATATCGTAATAAGCGTTATGATCTGTGCTGAATCCAGATTTGAATTCATTAACCTTTTTTTCTAAAAGTTCTGTATTGCCAGATAATTCGATTTCAGATATTTCTATCAATTTTTCTATATAAATAGGCCTATAATTTCTTAACCCCACATCTTTACGAAGCCATTCAATCAATTCTCGTGCTTTCTCAGATTTCATATTTTTTATTTTTCTTCATGTATATGAAAAATTATAAATTGTTTAAATCAATATGAATTATCTATATGAAAACACTTGAGTTTATTTATAGTTGATATTAATTCTATTAATCTCTGATTATTAGTATTTATAACTGTGGTATATCTATGATTTCTTTGTAGATATACAATTAATATATGACTATCATGAATTTTATAATTGTGTATCTTAAATAATAAATTGACACCATTAGATATTTCGTATTTTAATGAATATTCAAAATAAGACGTATAATCTTTTCTTGACCAAAATCCATTTTTAAGGACTTTGGTTTCCTCAATTAATCTATCTATAAGAATATCAGATGTTATGTCTGTTTTATCTAAAAACATTTTTATTCTAATTAACAAGCAAATATATAAAAATTATAAATAATAAAAAATGTTTTTTGAATTTTTAATTTTAATATATAGAACCAGCATGGATAATTTTACCAATAAATACATAGGTTATTTCGATATACTAAAGAAATCTATAGTAGGATTTGAATTTGAATTTTACACAGATAGATCCTATTATAAATTACTAGAGTTACTAAATAGAGAGTTATCCCCAATTAAAGTATGGGGAAGACGCAAGTACCACTCTGATATGGAAGTAGATGAAACGAATTTTAAAATCGAACCAGATCTATCTGGTGGACCAGATATGGTCGAACTTATAACAGGTCCAATGCCATATAATAATGCCAAACTCATTCTTCTCAAGATATTAAGTATAATGCAAAAATATACTAAAACAGATGATAAGTGTAGTATACACATTAATGTATCTTTTGATAGAGATCAAACAGAAAAAACATTGGATCAATTAAATAGATTAAAATTGATTTTGAGTTGTGATGAGAATTTAATATTTAAATATTTTCCAACCAGAAAAAATAATTTTTATTCAAAGAGTGTTAAAAATCTTATTCCTTTCAAGGGTTATGATTATGTTATTGACGCAATTAATATATTAATAAATAATTTACAATTACCAGATACAAAATATTATGGAATTAATATAAAGGAAGCTTTTAACGGTAGACTAGAATTCAGATATATTGGTGATAAAGATTATCAATTCAAAACTAGAGAAATAATAGAGTTGATGGACTATTTTATTTCATTAACTTGGAATTCAATAGATGAAGATTTAGATAATGATGAAATACAATCTCTGAGACAATACTTGGATGAAAATATTGATAACTTTAAAAATTTTATTAAATTAGAGAATTTTATAGCAGAGTTCCCAACAATTCAGTTAGAGGTTGATAAAGATGATGGTTTTGTTGTTGTAAAATCATATTATTCAAGTATATACAGCAAATTGTATGATATAACTAGAAACATTTATAATCTTGGGAACTGTTTAATAAATTATGATACAGAATCTAAAAAATTAGAGATTGTAGACGCTGAATTTAAAACTATTTTTGATCTTAGTAATATTTCTGTTATAGATAGTAATGCTGTTAATGGAACATACAAAGATTGTATATTTATTAGTAGTGAAATTAAAAATGCCCACTTACATAATTGCGAACTAATAAGTAGTGATGTTTACAATTGTAAAATGGAAAATTGTAATGTAGATCAAACAAGCACATTAAAGAGCTGTTACTATTATGGTGGAAATATGAATGGAGAATTCATATCTGGTGTATTCAGGGCAGGTAAAATAGGAGAATTTGGCCAACTTGGGAATGGTGTAAAAATAGTCACAGATATGAACTCATATTTTAATACCAAAATAGACCAAGATGAAACTCATTTCAAAAAGAGTAGCGGTGGATTTAAACCAAAGAAAATAAACCCTTTCGAACCTAGGAAATTTTAATAATTAAAACTCCTATGCTCTCCTAATTGTTTATCTAAATCCATAGAAAGATTATAAACTTCCATAATGCTTTGCATTTCTCCCAATTTACATCTTTCTCTAACATCTTCTCCTGGCATCACATAAACTGGATAATCTTCAAAAGAAAATGTGTCACATGCTACTATCAAATGAGTAGCTCCTCTTTTTTTGGTTATATCTAGTCACATTTTAATATCATTTATTGTTGTCATAATAGCAAATATACTAATTAAAAATATTATTTAAAAATTAATATATAGATTTATGATAAAATATTTCAAATTATTTAAAAATAAATCTAAAAAAGATAAATCTAATGATCATGATTCATATGATATGATATATGTAAAAGATGTTGCTGGCGATTATGTTAATTGGAGAGATGATAAAAAGAGAATATGTAGAGTTCTTAAAGATTTATTATTAAATAAGATTGTGGATGTTGAATTTAGATTACATGGGAATAAATGGGGGGCGTCTAGTTCAAATGTTTTAGTAGATTATGTAGAGCCATCACATATGTTTATTTACATAAATGGTGAAGCTGCTGTTGATTATAATGATAGAATAGTTATTAAAAAAGAACCAAAACAAATTCTCTCAAATTCTCTCAAATGAATATCCATATGGAGAAGAAGAATGGGATATTAATGAATCTAATAAAAAAATAGAGATTATTAACTTAAAAGGAATATTTGATAAATGTAGGGAAAACGCCAATTATTTTACAAATCTATATGAATTAATAGAAAATGAATTATCTAAATATATTGGTTATTCTATCAAAATGAAAATTAAAGAAAATGATAAATTAAATAACTATGTGACAACTGATTATATGGTTTTAAATTCTATATATCATAGAGGATATCATTGTAGTGACCCTGGAGTTTATGTTGATCTCGGAACTAAAAAAATAGCTCTCATTTATGGCATACCTATTATTGAAAATTTAGTTATAATAGCACAAGAACCTAAAAGAATGTTCACTAAAGAAGATCCATACTGCGAGGAAAACTGGGACATTGATGAAGGAGATTAGAAAACAATTGAGATAAAATTATATATAAATAATATGGCTGGAATTAAAGAATGTTTAAAAAGATTGACAGAGCGAAATGTTGACATGCAGATTAATAAGCATGTTAAATATTTATTGGAGAATATGGATGAACAGCAACTGATGTACAAATTATCTCAAATACCAGGTATCAAAATAGACGGTGAGATGATACAGTTATGGTATAATCCAGGAATAGGTTTTCAATGTAAAAATATGTTTGAGCATAAATATGGAAGATTGCCTTTGTGTAGATATATTGAGAGATTTTTAAATGGAGAGCTTCATAAATCATAATTAACTGAAGTTGGACTAATGCTAATAATTGTATCGGTAAATGGTTCTGAATATCTACTAAGATTGGCAGATGGATTTGTTGAAATTTGTACTCTACCGCCGGTCCAATATTTGTTCGGAGCAGTTCCTTTTTTCAGCGAAACTTTATAATCTTCTGTAGAATCTTCTTTTTCTTCTTTTTTCTTATTGTCAATATAATTTTTATACTTGTCTTGAAACTCAGCAAAAAATACTTCAAAATCCAAGTCACTAATGGCATTGGTTAGATTATCAAGAACCTTTATTTGATTATCATATCCTAACTTCCTTAGAAATTTAAAGACTCTTTTAGTATCTATTTTATCATGATTGGAAGATAAGATAATTTTTTTATCCATAAATTTATAATCTCCCCTATTTGAAGATAATTCTCCTCCATTTTTAAAAAAGAAAGCCGGATTAAAAAGAAGAGAAGGGGCTTTTATTATATTGGATACATAATATCCATAATAAGCCCCCACAGCGTTACCAATTATGAGTCCATTGGACGAATATGTAATATAAGCAAGATCATCTATAGATAATTGTTTTTCGACCATATCATATGATATGAATTCTACATCATGTCCGAATTTTGAAATTATTTCAAATTTCGTTTTTACATCATCTACAGTTTCTTTCCAGTCTGGGAAATAAAAAAACTTCATATTAATTTAACCAATTTTTTTCTTAAAGGGATTTGTTTCTAACTATCTATTATATCTATCTGAAAAATGTCTTGGGAGTATAGCCATCACTAAAAAAACAATTGGAACATAGATTTCATGGTTGATGGGAATAACGTTACTCCAGCAATAAGTAGAATTAACCAAGCTATTATTGTTCCAAAAAATATTAAATCTTTTCTAATCATTTTATTTTTATCGGACGAGTTACCTAGTATCAAATATATTGATGTTCTTAGGGATGGACTCTCACCATTCGTTACAACGCCATATTTTAAAGTTATTTTTTCTTTTTTTTCTTTTTTTCTAATGTTTCCAAATAAAAATCCACCATTAACCCCATGATACCATTCTCATAGCTTCTTTTATAAGTTCCTTGTACTTTTTTACTGAGATATCGTCTTTCATATAAACATTGTTAAAAAATAACTTTCTTATCTCTTTTTCTATCGTAAGCTTTCTTGTTTTTGAAAACTTTGTGAGTGGATTTAAAACCATTATCTAAACCCATGTCTCTGTCAGCTATTTTAACAGCTTTGACGTGATCTTTAACGCTAAAAGTTGATATGTTTCTATTAATTTTCATCGTTTTGGGTTTTTAAAAGGTTATTGTTTCACTTTGATAAAACAAAGATACGACTTTTTTCTGAAAGAAGAAAATAATTATAAAAAAATTTAAGACTGTAATTCCTTATCAATCATAATTTCTTTACGTTTCCTTGATTTAGCGTTCCTTTTTTGGCTATAATCGGCTGGGGGGGGGGGGGGGGGCTGTTGAGGATTCACCCAAAAAAAAAAACAGCTCATTTTTGATCCTTAC
>Ga0172370_10008223_pt1 | contig 12584 bp, 8 predicted proteins | sample LakKiv5m_FD_114538 | JGI IMG/M metagenome (GOLD analysis project Ga0172370, IMG submission 114538) | Freshwater microbial communities from Kabuno Bay, South-Kivu, Congo - kab_022012_11.5m | ecosystem: Environmental > Aquatic > Freshwater > Lake | place: Democratic Republic of the Congo...
CTGGGCGTCGTCTAGGCCCGCCCGATTCTGTAGACACACGACCTTTTCGACACGTCGCGCCGAACTCCAGGGGATTCTTGCGTGATCTCAGAATGCGTGTGCCTCGGGAGCCGAAACCCAGGCGCGGCCAACGCCGTCGACCGCCGCGTCGTCTTCTACGGCAACGCCCAGGCCTCGAGCCACTGCGTGTTCGAGAACCTCAAGGTCAAGAACTACGGCGCCGCAGCCAACACGCTGCACGGCGTCTTATACGTGACCGGGGTTCTGGGGGCTATCACCAACTCGGTGATCCGCGATGTGTACGCCACCGGCCTCGCCAACTTCGGCCTGGTGATCCGCGACTGCCAGGACACCAGGATCGAAAACGTGCGCCTTTTCGGCGCGTCCGCCTACGCCTGCGCGGCCTTCGAGGACGACGGAATCTACCTGCCGAAGGTCGGGACCTCCGAGCACGTGCGCGTGCGCGACTGCCACGTCCAAGGGTTCGGTGGCCAGGGCATCTACGTCGGCGGGTCCTACGTGGTCGTCGAGGCCAACCGCGTCGAGCAGTGCACAGAGTGGGGCATCTACGTCGCCGCAGGCGCCGTCCGCTGCGTCGTCTCCAAAAACTCCGTCGAGAGCTGCTCGACCTCGCCCGCGCACGCCGATGGCGTCGCCATCTACATCGTCGGGGACGACGCCCGCGTCAGCGACAACTACGCGGTGGTCATGAACAACACGGCCAGCGCCGGGGCGTATGTGGCCGGCCTCGCGCTCAATGCCGCCAGATGCCTGGCCATCGGCAACAACGTGAACGGGATCGGGGTTGGCGGGGCCACGCTCTGCGGAATCCTGTTCGGGAACGCGTCAGTCGGCTCCTGCGTCGCCGTCGGCAACCACATGAACGGGAAGGGGGTGGTGGATCTGGCGGGCGGGAACTACTGCGACACCACGCTCGCCAATAGGTCTTGACGTAAATATTAATCGCGCGATCGGCCGCGTAAATTACCCCTTACCATCCGCTGTCAAACCCGCCCCTGCCAGGCAACGTTATACGCGTATCCAGCAATCCGTCGGCGTAGTCTACCGTCAATCCGCATACATAAGTAAAACCCAGCTTACACGCCTTGTTCAAAAGCCAATATGCCTTCTGCTGCCGGTCTTTGCCTGCCCCAATCTTACTCATAATAGTTGCCAAATCAATGCACGCCAATGCTTCGCCTTCGCATGCCTTAATATATATTTTTACTATTCTACTCATCTTAATATCTTGTTCCTTATTCGATAGCTTTACACCATCAGTAGCAATATAGTCGCTCCAGTATGTATCATTATAATGCCTATATCTTATATATTTTTGGTACTCATCATAATCTAGCTCCATGCGAGCCTCAAAAAGACAAGCCGTATAGTCGTTTTTCTCGCAAAGCTCGTGAAACAACTTGCGCTTTCCCTCACTTTGCTTTTTATCAACCTTACCGCCACCACCAATTCGTGCTAAGTAATACCCATTTAAATACCTCCCACATAGCGCATCTTTCGTCCCGCCATAATTGTAACACCACGCCCTGTCCAGCTCAACCTTATGCGCATTACGCAAATTGTCATCTCCAGATAGAACAAATTTAGCATAGTAGCACCAAAAATACCCATTACCTAATTTGCATCTATTATAATGATAATTAAATAACACCGACGCTTCACCGCCGCGCACACAGCGCGCAAAGTGCTTTGGCACCTCCGCGCGGTACTTGGCGGGGTACTCCTGGTGAGGCAAAGCGTCAAGTCCATTTGAATCTGGCAGTTGATTTAAATCAGTTTTAAAACTCGCTATTGCCGGCTCATCAATGATCTGGTTAGACGTCCAGTATTTCCCTATTTGATCATCTGCAAACATGTAAACCAGTTTTCCGCCAGGAATTGTCGTTAACTCCACAAATTGCGGCAATCTCCAATCCTCATAACCGCCCAGTCTACTCTTACTGCAGCTTTCGTCGGCCTCTTTAAGTGTAATATCGGCCGGCTCGCCAGAGCAACCGCCTTCCTGATAACGCATCCCAATCGCGCACGTTTGCCATACAAGTTTCGTTACATCGTCCACCGAAACTTCATTTAATCTCGGCATGAGCGTTAACTGATTTCTAAGGTAGTCTTCATCCAGTTTTAATTTATTATATATATTAACAATTTTATCCTTAGTGTTATATGGCATTTCCGCTCCGCTAGACATCCTCCAGGTAATCTTTTCGCCGCTTTCCGTCCCGACTTCATAGCACATTTGGCCAGTTAAACCGTTTTTTAATGATATTACATTGACCCCAAACGTAGCGCCGGAACTTCCCGACGTGAACGTCATGAACACCAAATCTTTATCGCCATCACCGTCCATATCCTCAATAAAAGTAGCGGGCCGCCCAAGCCATGGCCACATTCCATGGGGCCCGCCGTCGAATCCGAAAATAACTTTTCCGGCGGACTCTATCCATACGGTATCAGCGTCGTCATTTCGTTTAACTTTGATTTTACATGGTTTGGATGCACACATAGCGTCGTACGCGTAATCAGGCGACATATTGGCCTGAACGTAAGTCGGCGAAGTAATTAAATCGCAACTCAGTTTCACTGTCGCGTTGATAACGAAGGCGTTAAGACTACTTTCGCCTCCACTGCCGCGATCGGGCTGCGCCGCAACGACTCCCGCATATGCCAGGCAAGACACTGCGACCATTATATTTAAGTACATTTTGTCTCTAGTCATGCTTCACCGCCAGCAAGTTTTTCCAGCTAATAAGAACGCGTTAGCGTCAACATTTTGGCAAACAAATGCTTACCTTTTACATTAATTGGCATTTGACTCGCTAACTATTGCGGCTTTTCAATCTCGACATCGAGCTCTTTAAACGCCTTATCCGCGCGCTCAATGATTGCTTCCTTCACCTTCTCGTCTAGCTGCTTCATTTGCTTCAACGAATCCTTGAAGGCCTCGACGTCGAGGACGACCAACGCGAACAACGTACCCTTGGGCGACACCCAGGTATCGACGTGCTTCGTGCCCGACAGCGTCATGTTGGTCACCTGCTTCGACACGTCGACGATATGCTGCTCGTCGTCGGCCGACGTGCCGTAGCCCTCGCCGCCCGTAGTTGTGGCCGCGTACTGCTTGAGCATCGCCTTGACCTTGACCTCCAGGGAGCGAGCGATCTCGTTGCGGCCGTTCGCAATGGCAGCGTTGCGCGCGAGAGTGATATTGCGCGTGCCACCAGTCGAGCCCAGGCCGCAGATCCCGGTCTCCTTTGCACCGAAGTAGGCGTTGCAGCTTTTGAGGACCCAGTCAGGCGCGCCATCGAGGTCTCCCTGCAGAGCGCCCTGCACCGGCTGCGCCTGCGGTGAACTGCACGCGGCAAGGGCGAAGGCGATGATGGCGAGCAGAGCCCTGATAGGTCGAAGCATGTGAAGCCTCCTGGCTGGCGTCATCGACGCGTTGGGTTGGCACAGACTCTAGCGACTCGTTGGGAATGCGACAAGTGCGAATGACAACGACCCATCCCGCACCAAAGCCGCCGATCCTGCGCCGTCCTGCGCAAGCCCACGCACCGGAGAGCGTCTGCACACTCGATCGCGCCGGTTTTCCCGACGCGCCCTCGTGCAATCGCGCGTCTTGATGCCCGTTGCGTGAGGCGACTGCGCACGGTATCCTTTGACGCCGCAGCAGCAGGACGGTCGACCCATGCTTCGAGTGGCGGAGTTAGGTGTAGTGCTAGTTTTAGCAAGCGCGTGTTTTAAGCCCGTCGATTCGCGAGATCTCTGCCACACGACTGACCCTGACTGCGACAGCGACGGCGACGGCGTAAAGAACGGAGGGGACGCCTTTCCCTTCGATCCGGCGTGCACGGAGCGCAATGACCAGAATTGTACAGCTTGCGGCGACGGCTGCGCCGCTGGGCTGCACTGCAGAGATCAAGCGTGCGTGGACTTCTGCGAGGGACGAGAGTGCGGCGATGACGGCTACGGTCGGTCGTGCGGTAGCTGCGGGTGCGGATCCATCTGCGAGGATGGCCGGTGCCGATTCCACGCGTGCGACCTCGCGGTATGCGGTAGTGACGGCTGCGGAGGTACGTGCGGCTCCTGTCCTGCCGACGATCGCTGCCACTCGACGTGCAGGGCAGGCCAGTGTGGGGCTATCGACATCGTCGAGTCGCGCTGCGATGGCGTTGACGAAGACTGCGACGGGCTGACCGACGAGGAGTGGGGAGACAAAGGCAACCCTTGCACCGTCGGAATTGGCACATGCCAGGCGCTGGGCACGCGTGTCTGTGACGCAGTCGCATCTGGGGGCTCGACTGTATGCAGCGCTATCGCTGGTTCGCCGACTGTCGAAGTATGCAACGGGCTCGACGACGACTGCGATGGCGTCACCGATGGTCCTTTAGTCGTCGACACGCTGTGCGAAAGCCAAGTTGGCGCCTGTCTCGGAGCAGCGCGATCGTTTGAGCTTTGCGAGGGAGGCGAATGGACTCCGTGCACCTCTCAGACGTACCTGGGCTCTAACCCCTCTTATGAGGAAATCGAATCGACTTGCGACGACATCGACAACGACTGCGACGGACAGACAGACGAGAAATGGCCTGACAAGGGAGCACCCTGCTCAGTCGGCCTCGGCGCATGTAAGGCGCTCGGAACCAAGGCCTGCGATCCCATGGATCGTTCGGGGCCCACGGTGTGCGATGCGAGCGCGGGTATAGGCACTGCGGAGACTTGTAACGACCTGGATGATGACTGCAACGGATCAACAGACGAGGGCTGGAGCGATAAGGGCAGTCCTTGCATCATCGATCGAGGCGAATGTCAGGCAGCGGGTATAAAGATTTGCGACGTAGCGGAACCATGGGGTCCGACCGTGTGTAGCGCGACCGCTCATTCGCCTGGCTCAGAAGAGTGTAACGGTCTCGACGATAACTGCGACGGTATTACTGACGGCCCTCTAGTTACGACGGTGCCTTGCGACAATCAACAAGGCGTTTGTCTGGGTTCCAATCGTTCCTTTGATCTATGCGTTAATGGCGAGTGGGTCGAGTGTTCTGCGCTCACATACGCTGCGTTCACGTCTCATTACGAGGCTGACGAATCGACCTGTGACGGGCTCGACAACGACTGTGACGGGGATACTGATGAGGACGTCATCGATTCGTTCGGCGAAATCGCCGGTAAGCGGTATATCACTGTGGGCGAGGCGGCTACCATCCTGGGCGACTTCCATGGCGTGAACGGCGAAGCGTCAGTAACTATCAGCGTGAGCCCCGACTCTATGGCGAGCTACTTCACGGCGACGGGGCCCGCGCAGGGCACGTTCATCATCGATAGCGTCCCCCTCGACTTCGCGACCACGGAGGTCACTTTCACTCTTACTGTCTCGAATGGCGCTTGCTTCGAGCAGCGCTCGACGGCGCTTAAGGTGCTCGGTAACGTATGGGTGGCGGAGAGGTCGGCCGACGTTGTACAGGTATTCCGTAGCGACGGTACATTCCTGCAACAGGGCATCAGCAGTACCTTCCTCGAGGACCCCTGGGAGCTGATCCAGCTGGCGCCCGACCGCATCGGCGTCGGCAACCGCTTCAAGGGTGGCGTCGAGGTCTTCGACCTCGACGGCACGCACGTCGGTGCATTCCAGACCGAAAACGCCAGCGGGTTGTACCTGTACAGTGTTTACGGCGCCTACGCGATGTCCCACCATCGCCCCGATGGCCACGTCTGGGTGGGCGGCGTGCGCGGCCAAATCCTAGACTACCTGGTCGACGGTACCTATAAGAAGACCATCATGGTCAACGGCTTCAGCACGGGCGACCTGGCCCCCGAAGATATGCTCCAGCTACCCGACGACACGGTATTGGCCATCCAGGACTCCAATACCGCTTGGGCGTTCTTCATGTTCGACACCGCTGGAACTTACATTGGCGATTGGGGCGACAACTCCAACGAGCTTGAGATCGACGTGAACTGCATGGCGCTAACCCCAGACGCCCTCGTGGCCGTTGGTGGAGAGACACTGCCGTCAGTCCCCGTAAAAGAGGGATACATGGCACTACTCATGCCTGGAGGACAGATGGTCAAGCACAGCGGGCCTCTCTCCACGTTCGTGCCTAACTACGGGTTGATTTCCTTTGGAGACGGCTTCTTAGCCGTAGGTAGGGTGGTGGGCACAAACAACACGTCTATCGCGCTCTTTAACAAGGACTTGAGCCTGGTTGACGCTTCGTGGAACGGACAAAAGACCGGCTCTTACCAAGGCCTTATCGTCCTCGGTGGGTATTAGGCAACCATGAACAAACCACAATCGTCGGTCCGATCAAGATGAACGCCGAAGGAGGAGAGCAGCAATTCTCGCCTACGATGCGGCCCGCCCCACCCGCGCGGTTCCTTCTCGTGTTCGTCGCCATGCTCGCGTCAACCGCTTCCTGTGGGTCTGCGAGCACGTCGATCAGAGAGAGCTCGCGCACCACGGCAGCTGTTCGTGCCAGCGCCGAGGATGCGTTTGCGGAAAACGAATCGCGCCCCCCTAACGATCCCGGCGCCTCAGTAGCTGGTCAGAAAAGGGAAGTTCCGCCATCCAGAGTCGATGCGCCCCCAGTTTCAGAGAAGATCTATCCAACAGACCGGTACCTAGTGGGCCGCGGGCAATCCGAGCGCGGCCCGGCCGAAGCGGCAAGCCAGGCTGCGGCTGACATCGCGAACCAGATCCGGTCCACTCTGCGGAGCCTGCTGGTATCCAAGGTCGGAAAGAACGCCAGCGGTGAATACGAAACCACCGAGCAGGTCGTCGTGCAGGAGGGTGAATTCGAACACGCAGAGTTGATCCGCCAGGATCGCTCGCAGGCAGCCTTCCGTGGAGGGTACTACTACGCGACGGCCGTGCTGGATCGGCGTGAGGCCGCCGACGTGCTATCGACAGATTTCGCGCACACGTCCGAAGACCTCCGGCGCTTGGCAAGATCTGCGAACGAGTCGCTCGGCGTTCCAACGGACTTCGCGCGCCACTTCCGCGAGGCGAAATACGCTTTCGATCGCGCATTGGGCTTGGCCCTCCGCATCCAGATTCTTACGGGGGCCACCCCGGCCGCGATGGCCGAAGAAGAAAACGTGTTCGCTGGGCTGCTCGACAAACGCGAGAAGGTCCTCGGTCGACTGCGACTTGTCGTCGTTCCAGACAGCAGCGTTGATCCAAATGTCTGGGAAGCCATCGGCAACGCCTTGGCCGGCGCGTTTACCCAGTTGGGCTTGTCGAGCACGACCGGAGTACGCTGCGTGGGCGACCTAGGGCTCCTCGTCAAGGCGTCCACCGCTTGCTCGAGGAGCTATCTGGGCCCACGTTGCACGGTTGAGGCGAGCGCCGTTCTTGTGTTCTGTAACAAAAACATAGAGATAGCTCCCATTGACTTGGGCTCTACACGGACCCGCGCAGCGGCCGCAGATCCTCGCGACGAAGGACTCGCTCGCAAGAAAGTGCTCGAGAAACTCTCGGCTGAGGCGCTGGTCCCAGTCATCCGACCGCAGGTGGAACGCTTCCTCCCGGTCCGTTGATTCGCAATTGTTCGCCAGCCCGGCTTGCGGTACCGTACCGCAAAGAGTTCAGCGCGGGAGGGCTACGTGCCCTATCTGTTGACGATTCTGCTACTTAGCCTGCTGCCGCATGAACCTCCGGCGCTCAAGAAGTTGGCTGTCCTCCCGCTGAAGTGGGACGAGACTCAGGCCGTCGAGCGACTGAATGCAGGCCAAGTACAACTTCTCGATGATTTGATTCATGGGGAATCCGAAGCACTCCCGCGCGAACACTATCGAGTGATTGACAGCGTCACACTTCACGAGCTTCTTTCGCCTGAGGACATGGATCAGTTGGTGTGTGACGGCGGTATTTGCTTGCGGACGTTAGGTCGCAGCGCTGGTGCGGACTACACCCTCGGCGGCGACGTCATCGTAGACGGATCGAACCTAACTATCTCATTAAAACTCGTCGAGAACGCGGATGAAGGCGTACAAAAGACTAGAATCGTCAATGGCTTAGCGTTCGAAGAGCTGCGGCAAAAGTTGCCCAGCGAGGTCCGCCAACTTCTTGCGACGCTTCCTCAAACCGGGCTAGCCGTTCAGTACCTGTCTGCCACTGACGATGTGCTGGGCTCCGTTACATCGTTCAAGCTGACTGATGAGCAATTGGGTGCCAACATCGTAAACCCAGTGGTCGACGACATGGGCTTCGTCTTCGTCGAGTGCGAGCCGGCCGATTCCCGTATCATCGTCAATGGTAAGGAGAAGACCACGACGTCCCCCTACCAGGAGGAGCTGCCGGTCGGCCGCTATATAGTAGTATGCGAGAAGGGCGACCTTTACTTCCCCAAGAGGAAGGAGATCACGCTGACCCAGGAAGGCGCGAAGTTCAAACTGAAACTAGACAACAACTTCAATGACCTACGCGTTGAAAGCACGCCAGGGGGGGCGGACATCTACCTGAACGGCGAGCCCACCGGTCAAAAAACACCCTATTCGTTTCCGCGCAAGAAGTCAGGCGTCTACAAGGTGAGTTTGGTGTTGCCGCTCCACCGATCTGTACTCGTAGAAGCTAACGTGGCGCCCACTAAAGCGGGCCTTGTAAACGCCACGCTGCAGGCTGATTTCGGCGTGCTCGAAGTGACCAGTGAGCCTCGCGACGCCGAGGTTTGGATCGACGGAGAACCAGTGGGCGGTCGCACGCCGTGGACGTCTCCGCGCAAGAAGGCCGGCCACTACCGTGTGGCGGTCGTGCGCGACCTTCACCGACCATTCGAGGTTGACGTGGAACTCGGCGCAGGAAAGACCGAGATCGTTCGAGCGCAGTTGTTACCCCAATACGGGGTGCTCGACGTTCGCTCTGACCCTCCAGGTGCTGCGATCGAAATCAATGGGGAGCCCACGGGACAAGTCACACCGTTCGTGTTTCCGCCAAAGAAGAGCGGCGCCTACAAGGTGCGAGTGATCAAGGACCGTTATCTCACTGAGACGCGCGACGGCGATCTGGGAGACGGCAAAGCCACAATCGTAGACGTAAAACTGACCCAGAACTTCGGGTCGGTCGTTGTACAATCGGACCCGCCGGATTTGCTCGTCTTATTGGACCTCGAGGACACAGGCCAGCGCACGCCTACGACTCTCGAAACGGTTGCGGTAGGGCAACACCGAATTGGCGTACGAGACGCGCGCTATGCCGTTCGCCCCGAGAAGATTACAGTCGAACGTGGACAGATCGTGGTCGTTCCCTTGCTAAAGGCCGAGAAACGCTTAGGGCAGCTACGTGTATTAGCGCAAGTCGTTGACCAAGGGCGCAGTACGCCAGTGAGCAACGCTGAAGTGCGAGTTGATGGCCAGCTTGTGGGCACGACTCCCTACAAACATGAATTTCTGGTTGGAACCTATCAGGTTGAGGTCGCGACGCCAGAGGCCAAGCCTTATTCGACTTCGGTACGGGTCGACGAGGGAGAATCGATCTTGGTGGACGCGAAGATGTCGAAGTACTTATCGGCTGAAGTCTACGATATCCGCAAAGCGGAAGCCGACGGGAGACGCGCCGTCTATCATTGGACGGGAGGCAGTTTGATAGCGGGAGGCGCCGTCGCCGCTGGCATCGGTACGTACTTTCTGGTCGGCCGCCTGCCAAAGAACTTGTCCAGTCGAAACGACGCCTACGACGCATGGCGAAGAGCCGACAATCTAGACGACGCCAACTACGAAGCGCAGGCCATCCGAGACTGGGACGCCAGAGCCAAGAACGCGTATCTGGCGGGATGCATCTGCGTTGGCGCTGGCGCCGCATTAGCAGCCGCCGGAACGGTCGTCGTACTGCTCCGCCCTCCCCTTCCCGAGACACCCAGCACGGACGGTTCAACTCCTGAGGTGTCTGTTGGTCCGTTGTTGCTTCCCGGGGGTGGGGGATTGGGTATATCGGGGGCGTGGTAGCCATGAGGGAAATACCGCTTGTGATTTCGCTCCTATTCGCCACGCAATGCTACGAACCCATGGATTCCTCCGCCCTCGGTTGTCACCCGGTTGACCCCACGTGCGACAGCGACGATGACGGTGTGTTGAACGGTGAGGACGACTTCCCTGAAGACCCGAGGTGTTCGACACGAAACGAAGAGAACTGCACCGCTTGCGGGGACGCCTGTTCCAATAGCGAAAGGTGCGGCGATGAAGGCTGCGTAGTCCCTTGTGCTGGAAGGGACTGCGGAGAGGACGGCTTTGGCGGTTCGTGCGGCTCATGCGATGCGGGTTCGCTCTGTGACGTTAACGGGAAGTGCGTCGTTCCTTGCGCAACGAGGGAGTGCGGAGACGACGGATTCGGCGGCTCGTGCGGCTCGTGCCAAGCGGACGCAAGGTGCAATGAACAAGGGCGCTGTTTCGACCCGTGCGCAGGGAAAGAGTGCGGGGATGACGGCTTCGATGGCTCTTGTGGCACTTGCCAGACAGGATATCGATGCGATAGCGAAGGTAAGTGCTTTGATCCGTGCGCTGGAATGTCCTGCGGGGATGACGGCTTCGGTGGCTCTTGTGGTTCATGCCCGACGGGTTTGAACTGCGACAACTCGGGCAAGTGCGTAGACTGCATCGATAAATACTGCGGGGATGACGGCTTCGGAGGTTCGTGCGGTACGTGCCAAGCGGGATTGCGCTGCAGCGCACAAGGAACGTGTTTTGACCCTTGCGCAGGAAGGGAGTGCGGGGACGACAATTATGGAGGTTCTTGCGGCACCTGTGGCACGAGCGGGACGTACCTTTGCCAAGATTATCTGTGTAGAGTTGACGAGAGAGTTTGGGTAGATTCTGCTACAGATCTTGTATGGCAGAATTCTTCTCTTGATAAAGTGATTGATTCCTGGCTGCCTACGATAGCTATATTTTACTGCGGCGAAAACGCTGCTGCGCTTCCAGGATCCGGGTGGCGCCTCCCGACCATAGACGAACTTCGTTCATTAATTCGTGGATGCGTTTTTACTACAACAGGCGGCACGTGCGGAGTGACTGATTCTTGCCTAAGCTATTATTCTACGTGTGATAACGGATGCGATTCATGCGAAAGCGAAAAAGGCCCTTCGGAAGGATGTTACTGGGATGAGGACTTGAAAGGTGATTGCTCGTGGTACGCGTCTTCTTCGCTTCTTGAGGACTACTCATCGCCAACCCCGGCGTGGGTCGTCAACTTTGCCGATGGTAGCGTTACCTACTGCGGCCGCGAAGGAATATGTTACGACAGCAACGTTCGTTGCGTACGAAACGGCCCATAAAACTACGTTAATATATTTGCCGCAAATAGTATTACAATATTCAGTTGAGTCAATACTGCCTTATCGTATCTACGATTCTTAATACATAATCCCCGCCCTCTTGCGCAAAGATACCCCTGACTGTGCCAATGCGATCAAATACGATTGTAAGCGGGAGTGTTGCCTTCTCTTCGCCGCTTTTGTCATCACGTGTGACCACTCCGAAGGTCTTGGCTATTTCGCCGTACCTATCGATCAGCACGCCGCTCTTCGCGTGGCCTAGTTGCTCTAGCCACGGCGCCACTGTCGCTCGGTCTTGTTCGTAAGCTACCAGTAGGAGCGACAAGCCGGCGTCGGACAGCCGCTGACTTTCTTGAGCAAGCGCCTTGAGACCGATCTTGCAGTTCTTGCACCACGTGGCGAAGAAGACTAGTACGACTGCCTTGGCTTTCGGCGACGCGAGCATCTTCTTGGTGTTCACTACTTGTTCGTCCGCCGTCCAACCCGAAAACCAGGGTACAGGCTGGCCGACGACCGCGCCGCCGCTGGATTGCAAGGCAACGGTAGGTTCGTCTGGTCTCGATTCCGATAGACCCGTCGTACCCAACAGGGACGCCAGCAAGACGACCACGGTCGACATCCATATCGGATTTAAGCCCATGCCCTGCATCCTTTTCACAAGCCACACTGACTGCCCCGGGCGGAGGGAGTAGCGAGTTGAGATTACGCGGAACTGCGGTCCACGGCAATTGGGTTGGCGTCTTGCGTGGCGGCTGAAGTGGCGGCGGCCGTGTCAGTGCGCCGAGCAAATCGAGAGCGCCGTTCTCTGAAGTTGTGATACTGTTCCTTCCGGCGATTGGGCGCTACGGACGCTCGAGGCGGAGCCGCCGCAGGGCGTAACCGGAGGCCGGTTCGCTGAAGGTTGGGGCCGATGGACTCTCTGGCGTTTCGTTTCGCGCAGCCGACACGCCTGGGGAGCCACAGAAAAGCCAGAGCCCCTCGGCTCTGGCTTTTTGCTTTTCGGTGCCCCCGCACGGCGTTCAAGTGCGGTATCCGTAAGAGTTTTTCGAGATGAGGTTCTCCGGCTTGTTGGAGGCGGAGAGTCGTTCGCTCGACAGACAAGTCGGAGATTCCGCACGACCACGTTCTCCCGTCAGCAGAGAGTCGCCAGAGAACGGTGGAGAGCTTATCGGTCGAACGGTCAGGCGAGCGAAGCCCGCTTGTCGGATGAAACGGGCCGCGTCACGGAGTCGTCTCCGTACTCCAGGAAGAACGCGTCCGAACGCTCCTTCCAATACGCGATCTGCTGCTCCGCTGTCATCC
>Ga0172370_10008228_pt1 | contig 12579 bp, 11 predicted proteins | sample LakKiv5m_FD_114538 | JGI IMG/M metagenome (GOLD analysis project Ga0172370, IMG submission 114538) | Freshwater microbial communities from Kabuno Bay, South-Kivu, Congo - kab_022012_11.5m | ecosystem: Environmental > Aquatic > Freshwater > Lake | place: Democratic Republic of the Congo...
ATTATATAATTGTCAATTAACGAATTAACGTATTACGAATTTGAATCCGTTAATTCGTTAACCCGTTAATAAATAATTATTCTATATCTGTTTTTCTCTTTCTTTAGTGGTCACTCTTCCTCCTTGCCACTGACCCTTGTACTGCGTCCCGCCGCCGTCAACCCAGGTAAACTGGGCGTGGACAATCCGGCAACCCATTTCCAAAGTGACAGGTATCGGTCCTTCGTTTTTGATGGCGAAAGTCAGTTTGCCGCAGTAACCTGGCGCGACATTACCCGTTCGCAAAAACAGACCCGACCTAAATGTTGTAGTTCTTGGTTTAAAATTTATAGTAATGTTTAAAGGCGTATTGACCTTTTCAATTGTTGTCGCCAGATAAAACTCTCCCGGCTTAATCGTAAATGAAGTAATTTTTTTCGTACTATATTCGGCAATTTTCTCAATCTTGGCTGTCTCTCTGTGTGTAATACCCAGGTATGGTTTTCCGGAAATTTTGTAGAGTTCAGCCAGCCGCAGATCAAATCCCGCCCCTTCCGGTGTCGTCAATTCACGCTTATCTAAATTTTCAACTAATTTTTTTTCTCTTACGAGTTTCAGTAATATTTTCGGGCCAATAATCATATTAATGTTTAAACTTTTCTAAATATCTTACCATAACCTAAGACAAAAAAGGCCAAGAGCGCCATGCCGGCACCGAAGAAAAATGTTGCTGACGGATGGACTTTCATCCACAACAACCCGGCGACAAAAGAGGCAAAAAACGAAGCAAATGCGATCAATGTCTGATATAAACCAAAAACTGTCCCGGATTCTCTTTCCGTGATGAATTCGGAAATATAAGCTTTGGAGACGCCGTCAGTCGCAGCGATATAAATTCCATAAATTGGAAACAGAATCCAAATCATCACGGGATGGTTAATTATCCCAAATGAAAAATAGACGAGTGCAAATACTAGTAGCCCGACTGCATAAACTCTGCGTGCGCCGATTTTATCAGCCAGTTGTCCGGCCGGTGTCGAAAACACGGTCTGAAAAAAGTTGTATAAAACATAGGCAAGAATCGTCATTGTCGTTGTTAACCCCAAATTTTTTGCCCGGAGAATTAAAAAGGCGTCAGAACTATTGCCCAGTGTAAAGATAATACTGATGATAAAAAATAATGTCAGTCGACTATCCATCGCTCGAAAGCTCGATACCGTGTTTTTCGCCCGCCTCACCCCGCTCAGCGGGGCCCCAGGCGATTGGCTCAAAACAGATATCTTCGCTTCCTCCGCTTTTTCTTTTATAAGAATGATTAATAGCAATACGCCGATTGCCGCCGGAATGAAGGCGATAAAAAATATTGTCCGGATATTTTCTTTGAAGATGGTTAATAAAATCAGGGCGAATATTGGACCCAAGAATGCCCCGGCCGAATCAAACGCCCGATGTAATCCGAAAACCAGGCCTTTGTTTTTGCTGGTTGCGTTTTGCAAAAGAATGGAGTCGCGGGCGCCGGTCCGCAATCCTTTGCCGAAGCGGTCGATAAGCCGGGCGAAAAGTACAAACGGCCAAACCGTCGCGAGTCCGATTAATATCTTCGAAATTGAACTGGCGCCATAACCAATAACGACAAATATTTTTCGTTTGTGGATTTTGTCGGATAGGTAGCCGAAGATAAATTTCCCTAAGCTGGCCGTCGCCTCAACAATCCCTTCGATTGCCCCAACTACGGCCACCGGCGCACCTAAAACCGAAGTCAAAAAAATCGGCATGATCGGGTAGATCATCTCTGCAGCCACGTCATTAAAAAAGGAAACCAAACCGAGAATAATAACGTTTTTTGGTATTTTCTTCATCGTTAGATATTTGTTATTGAATTGTGGATTTGTAATTTGTCATTTGATATTCGCTTAAACAGTTCCCATTTCCTTTATCTCAAATTCTCCATCATCTTCAAAAACAATTGCGTAAATCGGTAGTCCTTTAGCCAGCCTTTTGGCCGTTTCCATCAGATGATTTTCCGCCATTTCTGACAGAGCTTCGTAAAGATAATCTTGGTCACAACCATTATAAAGCTTCACGGCTTTTTGGCGTAGCCAGGCACTACATAGCGTCTGATGTCTTTCATCCACTAAGCTCTGGTGATAAATAAATACCTGGGTTTCCTGCGATCCGCCATCCGTTTCAATTTTGTAGCGCGGCAGTATTCCCCAGTTACCGCGAACTAACAAAATCGCCCCTTCAAGATGTTCTCCTTCTAAAATTATTTCGTCAATTTTTTTATTTTTTTTCAAACCATTGAGTTTTTTCTGAATAAAGTCAATTTGGGCTTTTTCAAGACTGTACGCTTTTGGGTCAAGATTAATCTGCTTCCAGTGACCACATCCTGAAGCGGCTTTGGCATCGCCCTGCCTGCCGGCAGGCATGGCATGACGATCTGTATGAAATCCAAAGTTTTCTTCCCCGCCGATGACTTCATTTAATGTTTTGTATACTTTTTCCCCATCAACCTCAAACCCGTAACTGTTAGCCGTCGCCATGATTAACGCCATCTCACCCACGTCCCCACCTGGGAAAGCTAATGCAGGTAAATTTGTTTCTGCGGTCTTTGAATTTTGAGTTGTAGTTTTGACTTTTGAGTTTTGAGTTTTGAGTTTATTTTGGTATCTTCCATCAATACACCGGCTTAAAAACTTGGTCATATCGTCCACCCGGTAACGATTTTTAATAATCAGCTCTCTCACCTGTTCCACCGATAAAATTATTTTTTTCATATAAAAAACATTATATATTAAAATTATCGTTATCCAGGCATAATTTTTTGTAACCGAAACATTAATAATTATAAACACCCATCTTCTCCTTGACGGTAAATTAGAGAACGTGTAAACTACACTCATGTTGACAAAAAACGATTTAAAACAAATTAAGAATGTTGTTAAGCCATTAATCAGTGAAGGAATTACACCATTAAAATCAGACATAAAAACATTAAAAGAAGACGTTAGCAAAATAAGAAGAGATGTTGCTGTAATTCTCGATTTTTTTGATACTGAGTATTTAAATCTTCGTAAACGTGTTGAGCGAATTGAAGAACATCTAAATCTTCCTCCTGTCGTATAATTGATGTATGGAATCTAAAATCTTTGTCTTCGATCCGACCGTCGTTGACAAACAAAGCAAAATCCGCGGTATCGGCCGCTACCTGCAACTTCTCAAAGAAAACTTCCCCAACTGGAAATTTGTTAGCAATGTAGCAATGAAGCAATGTAGCAATGAAGCAATATTCATAAATCCTTTCTTCAACTTCCTTCAGCCACCTTTAACGATGAAACGGATTGCCGGAAAACAAATCGCAGTCATCCACGACCTGATCCCGCTGAAATATCCCGATCATTTTCCAGTTGGTGTCCATGGTACAGTTAATGTCTGGCTGAATAAATTGGCTCTAAGAAATTATGATTTAATCGTCACAGATTCCCAAACAAGCAAAAAAGATATTGTCAGGATGTTAAAAATTGAGGAAAGTAGAGTAAAGGTAGTATATCCATGTCTACCTAAAAATTTTACCAAGTATTCAGTATCCAGTATCCAGTATCCAGGGAAAGAAGAATATCTTTATAATACTCATTTGATACAGAATACTGAATACAGAATACTGAATACAGAATATTGTCTTTACGTCGGCGATGCCACTTGGAATAAAAATCTTGTTAATTTAGCCAAAGCAATAAAAATCGCCGACATCTCTTGTGTTTTTACCGGTAAAGCTTTTGAAAAAAAACCTTATGCTCAAAATATCTGGCTAAAAGAATTTAATGAATTCATGAGGATTACGAAAGACGATAAAAGGTTTATTATTAAGGGTTTTGTCTCAGACTATGAGTTAATAAAATTTTTTAAACAATCTAAGGTAAATCTCTTGCTCTCACGCGATGAAGGATTTGGGTTTTCTTATGTTGAAGCCGCTCAATTTGGCTGTCCGTCGGTTTTATCTGATGTCCCCGTCTTGAAAGAGGTGTCTGCCGGATGCGGAGCATTATTCGCTGATCCCAACAAGCCTGAAGTCATCGCCCAACAAATATTAAAAGTATATAATAACGAACAAATAAGAGAAAAACTTTCTCTTGAGGCTCAGGGACGGGCTAAGTTTTTTTCACTTGATCGATTTGTAAATGATTGGAATAAAGCATTGATATAAATAATCGCTTGACTTTAAGTATTGATGTTTATAGATTTTAAATATGGCGAGATCGAAAAAATACTCCAACAATCAAAAAATTTTTTATCTAATATTCGTATTTGTTGTCTTATTTATTGTCCTCGCCGGAGCTTTTTTACCACAATTAAAAACAATCTTTAATAACAAAGCCGCGGAAGTTCAAAAACCAGTAAAATACAGAGTCTTTATCACTTCAACACCATATACAGGTAATCTTGGAGGCTTGACCGGAGCAGATAGTAAATGCCAGGAAAAAGCTGATGTCGCCAATTTGGGCGGCCAATGGAAAGCCTGGTTAAGCGACAGTCAAACATCAGCCGCTTCACGATTAATTCATTCTGATTATCAATATATTAGAATTGATGGAATAGTCGTCGCAAATAACTGGGCTGATTTGACTGACGGTTCTCTTCAAAACACAATAACTATTGATGAAACAGGTAACCTAAAAACAACTTATACTGCTGCTTGGACAAATACACAAACTGACGGCAGTAGTTATTATTCGGATTATGGTAAGTCGTGCAATAATTGGACTGCTGGTTATTGGGGACCAAGTGCTATTTTAGGATTTGCATCTCATATAGATGGATTGTGGACAATTGGCTTTGGACCAAGTACTACAACTTGCCAGAATATGGGATCATTATATTGTTTTGAACAAACCCCGTATGTGCCTACCCCAACCATTACGCCTACGCCGACCCCGACTAATACGCCGACGCCTACACCCACCCGGCCGCCGAAAATATTTCCCACCGATATTCCTACCGATATCTCTCCATCTGTTAAACCAAGACCGACGATTATTATTAAGTGTCCTGCGGGAAAAACTTCCCCCTATTATTTAAAGCTTCCTCTGAACGTCTGTGCGAAGATCAATGGATGCGGAGTGTCCAACTGCAATATAAAATAACTCGTTTTCTTTTATTTTTCAACTTGCTTACTAACTAAATAGTTACTATATTATTATTTAATGTCTTTATTTAAATCTAAGTCTTCAAAGATACTTTATCTCTTCGGACTTATTACTTTTATAATTGCTTCTTTATTAATTAGTTTTATACTCACAAAAAAGAAATTAATTCTTAAAAATAAAGCTTCGGAAACAAAAAAAGCAGTATATAAACCTCTTTTTGAAGCCGGCGAAATATTGGTCATGTTTCAAGAAGAAGAAGCGAAAAGACTTTCTAGTATTACCAACAATCGCCAGAAAAAAAATATAGAAGTTAACAGTCTTGATAAAAATGATTATGTGACAAAAAAGCTCTATGATGTATTAAATAAAGAAAAAATTAACTCCCTAGAAAAAGTGACCAATAAAACCTCTAAAATCGCCTTATTCGATACTATATATAAATTGAGATTCAACAACCGGGATCTTCCATCTTCATCAGAAAAATATGGGCAAGTAGATCAAAATCAGTTATCAGATTTTACCGTGCTTGATCGGGTCTATAAATTAAAACAATATAAGGATATTATTAAAAATGTCGCTCCCAATAGCATTTTCACTATATCGGAAATTATCCCGAACGATACATATTTTAACAATCAGTGGGCTTTAAAAAATACTTCTAACCCTAATTCATCTATTAACGCTACCAATGCCTGGAGTGTTACTCAAGGAGTACCAACCACCATTATCGCGGTTATTGATACGGGCACTTATAAACATTTGGATTTTTCTCTTCTTCCTTCTGAGGTTGCTCCGGAAATATTATGGCAAAATACTGACGAAATTCCCAATAATAATGCTGACGATGATTCAAATGGCTATATTGATGATTCTTTGGGAGTAAACCTCATCAATCCGGAATTAAACAAAGATTATCCTGTTGATGATAATGGTCATGGAACCCATGTCGCCGGAATTATTGCCGCTCGAACCAATAATCAAAAAGGGGTTGCCGGTGTCTGCCCAAACTGCAAAATTATGTCAATCAAGTCTTTTGATAGTAGCGGACATTCTTCGCTGGATATACTTATTCAAGCAATCGACTATGCTGTCGAAAACGGAGCGCAAATAATCAATGCAAGCTGGGGCGGTAACAGCTATGGTTTTTTTAATGACATTGTCAACTCGGCGATGCAAAATAATGTACTTTTTGTTGCTTCCGCTGGTAATAGTAATGACTATGTTGTTAAAACTGAGCCGGCCAATATTCCTGGTGTGCTAACCGTTGGCGCAATTGATAATCTTGGAGCTCGAGCAAGTTTTTCAAATTTTGACCAGGGACTTGATCTGGTCGCTCCCGGTGTAAATATTCTATCAACATATGTTCCCGATCAAACTCAAACCGAGGTTTACAAATCTCTTTCTGGTACTTCCATGGCTGCTCCTCACATCGCTGGAATTGCCGGTTTAGTTAAATCAAAATATAATTCAAGCGCAATACAAATATATAAAAAGATTATTAACTCTGCCAGAAATAATTTACAATGGAATAACCTAACAGGTTTCGGCAATGTTGATTCGCTACAAGCAGTAAATAATCAGACTATTTTAACCACAGCAGCAATTATCAATATTAGTCAGAATAAATATTATTACGATGTCCTACTACCTGTATATGGATATGCTTTTAGCCAGAATTTTTCCTCTTATAAGCTTGAAATTGGTCAAGGAACAACTCCTTTTTTTTGGTCAACTAATAATATTATTTTAGCAAATAACGGTCAGACGGAGATCCTTGAATCAAAGTTGGCCGACATTAATTATGCCAACCTCACTCCTGGTATTTGGAGTCTCAAATTAACTGTTTATAACCAAGATGGGTCATCAAAAACTACAACAGCCAGTTTTAATAAAAACAGTATTACTTTATTGTATGTCGATAAAAATAGCACTCAATCAATTGAAAATGGTTCAGTCCAATATCCTTATAAAACTATTGCTAAAGCTATTAACAACTCTTCCATAGACTCTACGATTATTGTTAAAAACGGCGAATATATCGAAGATATTGGTATTAATAAAAACGGAACCGTAATAAAAGGAGAAGACCCCGCTAAAACAGTAGTTACTGGATCAGTCATTATTATTTCCGAGAACCTTTCAGCCAATATTGAGAATGTAAAAATCGAAAATTTAACAATAAAATCAGTAAACGGCAACAATTATCCACCGACCTCCAGCATTCTTATATCGGGACCTGCAAAAAATATTACCATAAGAGGAAACAATCTTGTTAATATTCCTGCATGTAGTAATGATAATTGCAATGCTATCGGAATACAGTGCCAAATGTACAATAAAAATATTGATATTGATAGAAACACTGTTGTTGGCTATGACTTCAATATTATTACTACTGGATTTAGCAATGACAACATCAATATCACTAATAATTATCTATCAAAGGGCTATTACAGCGGTCTTATTCTGCAACCAGAAAGTGCCACTAATGTCAAAGTTACTAAAAATACTTTTATCAATAATAAGTTTGGGATAATAGATTGGGGAAAAAATCAGTTTACTACTCAAACAAATTATTTTATTAACAATCGACTTGATGATGTTGGCTTTTTAGGAATATCAACTGCGCAAATTATCAACAATTCATTTATTAAAACTAATTCTAACCCGTCAATTTATATTGGATCCGGTGCTGCTGGAAGCAAACTTGTTTTTAGTGATGAGATAACTAAAACAGGAAACTATTGGAGCGCTTACAGTAATGATTCCCAGTGGGCTTTTGATAACAATAACGATGGAATTGTTGACTCGGCGTTCAATATTAACAACAACTATAAAGACAGCTATCCATATAGAAATATCAAAGGCCATGGTCAACCGCTACCGAATATTACAATTAATCCATTAGTCCTATATGCCGGTGATTCTTTTAATCTCTCTCGATCAACTGGCATGTTTGGCTCTTCAGGAAAAGTTATTCTTGATTTTAATACTACTTTTCAGAAAGAAGCAGACGTCATAAATTGGGCAGAGATGTCAATCAATGCAAAAACAGCAAACGATTCACAGCTTGGATATCATGACTTGTTTACTACTGATCAAAATGGAACTTCTTTAGTTGATCTGTTAACAAATATTGTAGTAATATCTCCTGATGACTATTCGATTATTACTCCAACGCCAAGTTCAATACCTACCTTAATACCATCTCCTACTCCCGAACAAGATTTTAATATGGCAATTAAGTTTGATGACATATTGCTTAACCCTCAAAATAACGGCTGGGTAGAGGTTCCGGCAAGTCAAAAATTATTATTAGGAGAAAATTTTACGATTGAGGGATGGATGAAGCCATATTCTGGGATTATTAATTCTTCAACTGCCGGTTCCGGTTTATTTTCAATCCTTTCGAAACAAGCAATATTTGATAACGGCATTTCTTACCCTGCTTATTTATTAGGAATAAATGCTAAAAAACTAAATTTCAAACTAAGTTTAAAAAGGGCCGATGACACCTGGGTTTCCGGACCAGAACTCTATGTTGGAGGAAGAACCAATCTTGAAGCTGACAAATGGTATTTTATTAAAGTTATCAGACAAAATAATAAATTAAGTTTGTATTTAAACGGACTTCTTGAAGAAGAAACAACTTTTGATTCATCATTAGCTCAACTCGGAGAAACAGTAATCACACCTTTGTATTTTGGCTGTTTTCAGGTCAATAACCTTCCTGGAACCTGCTTTAGCAAATTTGCTGGAGAGTTGGACGAGATAAGAATTTCAAATATCGCCCGGGTTGGCTCTTATATTCCGCCCGAACCTTTTGATATTGATCAAAACACAGTTGGTTTGTGGCGATTTAACAATAATGTTTTAGATGCAGGAACTAATAATCTTCATGGACAAATAAATGGAACCGTCCAATACATCTCTCATGTAGTATCGACGGTAAATCCCTCATTATTAATCGTTACTCCGTCACCAACATTGACTCCAACAAAAAAACCTACACCTACCCCGACAAAAATACCAAGTCCAACACCAACAAAAATTCCAACCCCGAAACCTAAGCCTACTATATGCCCCAAAGGACAAACAAAACCATATTATCGACGAATGTTCTGGCTCGGTTGTTCACCGATAAATAGCTGCGGAGTATCAAACTGCAAAACTAAATAAACACTCTGTATTTTCTGTCGTTTTTTCGATTAATTGATTAATCGAAATATTTTTTATTTCCGCAATTTTTTCTGCGATTAGTTTTACGTTTTTCGGTTCGTTTGCTTGTCCGCCGAAGTCTTGACGAAGGCGGAGGGAGTTTCTTTCACTCCTTAATGGCTCCGGCAACAGAAATGGCGAGTCGGTCTCCAAAACCAATAACTCCAGAGGAATTTTTTTTACAAACTTCTCTTTTGTTTTGCTATAAGTGACATCTCCGTCAACCCCGATATAGATCTGATGGGTGAGTGCGAAGTCTAAAAGGTCTTCGTTGGCTTCACAGCAATGGAAAACTATGTGACCGGCGAGGGGATTAAGAATAGAGGAATCCCCTATTATTCTTAAGGTCTCCCCCGCTGCCTCACGAGAATGAATTATCAAACTTTTTTTGTATTTGATCGCCAGTTTAATCTGTGCAATAAATAGTTGTTTTTGAAGGTTGACAAATTCAGGATTTATTCGATAAGTTTCATATTTTGTCTTTTGATAAACAAATTTATCTATGCCAACTTCACCTACCGCCACCACTTTTTTACTATTTAACAATTTCTCTATCTCCTCCAAATCACTTTTTAATTTAGAATTGTAGCTTTGAACTTTGCACTTTGCACTTTGAACTTGGTATTGATATATATGATGCGGGTGTATCCCTACTGCCGCATATATTCCGTCTTGTTTTTCGGCCAATTTCACCGCTTTTTTTGAGGTCTCAATATCGGTTCCGGGAACAATAAATTTGTCTACACCGGCCATCTTCGCCCGTGTAATTACCGCGTCAACCTGGTTATCAAACGCTTTAAAATTTAGGTGGCAATGAGTGTCAATCATATTTTTGTATTCAGTATTTAGTATTCAGTATTCTGTATTTGTATAAGTATAAATTATCAATTAAATAATTAACTTGGACAATTTTTCCAAAATACTGGATACTGAATTCTGAATACTGTATACTAAATTACATGACCATCTTCATTGCCGCCGATCATCGTGGCTTTGAACTGAAAAATACCCTGATGGAATACTTGCAGGAGAAAAATGTTCGTATTGAAGATTTGGGCAACTACCAATATGAAGCTGAGGATGACTACCCTGACTTTGCCAAAAAAGTCGCCCAGGCCGTGCTTCAAAACCCCGATAATTATCTTGGAATTGTCATCTGCGGATCAGGAGTTGGTGTCGCGATCGCTGTTAACCGCTCGCAGGGAATCCGCTGCGGACTTGGGTTTGAGCCCGACCAGGTCAAACATATGCGGGAAAATGATCACGTAAACGTTTTAGCTCTTGCCGCCGATTATCTTAAACCAAATGGCAATGGTGCTGCTTTAGAAAAAGCCAAACAACTGGTTGATATTTTTATTTCCACCGAGCCGAAAAAAGATGGTAAATATCTACGCCGGATAAAAAAACTGGATGAAATTTAATTTTTTACCATTTAAATAACTGTTCTTTCTATAGATTCCGGAATCCCGACTAATAAATCATTAGGAATCATTTGTGCTAAGCTTGCTGTATTTACAAAACTATTGAGATGCTTAACTTCTGTATACATTCTTTAAATGCGCGACCTCTTTCCGCATAATCTTTAAAAAGATTAAAACTCGCCGCAGCCGGTGACATTACACAGATTTTTCCTGGGGCGGTTAACTCATAGGCCAAATTAACAGCTTCTTTCATTCTTGTAACCGGGATTATATTTATTTGAGAATTGGGATTTGCTGTTTTTACAGCGTCTGCAATCTTACTCCCCGTATCCGGAAATAAAACAAGATTTTGAACTGAAGATCTGACAATTATTTTCCCAAGAGAAGAATAATTAAGACCACGATCATATCCTCCGGCAATCAACGTACTCACATCTGGACCTAAAGCCTCTAAAGCATGAATTGCCGCCTCTGGGATTGTTGCCAGTGAATCATTGTAAAATTTAATTCCTCTGAATTCCCCGACAAATTCAAGACGATGCTCAAGTGGCTTAAACTCATAGATCGCACGTTGAATTTTATCTATAGGAACATTAAGAACCAATCCTGCTGTAATTGCGGCTAATGAGTTTTCAATATTTCCTTTTCCTAACAATGGAATACTTTTTGTTGAAAGAATTTCCTCTTTTTTTCCCGCCTTTCCTTTTGTATAAACTATACCGTTCTCTATCCAACAAAAAAAATTTGGTCCGGAAGTTGAAGAAAAACTCATTTTTTGTGATTGGGTTTGTTCTACGAGTTTTACAACCTCGGGGTGATTGGGATTGAAAATCACGATATCGTCACCTGTTTGATTTGCTATAATTCTACCCTTTGCTTTAGCGTATTGGGCAAAATTTTTATAATAATCAAGGTGTTCGGGTACGATATCTAATACGACCGCTATATGTGGACTATAATGACAGTCTTCAAGCTGATGACTTGAAAGCTCCATAACGAAAATTGTATTTTCATCTGCGCCGTCTAGATAATCTAATGCAGGAAGACCGATGTTACCAACCAATCTAACGTCTTCGTTTTTTTTCCGAACTATCTCTGCTATAAGAGATGTTGTAGTACTTTTTCCTTTCGTCCCTGTGACTCCGATTACCACACCTGGACACTCTGAAAAAAATATATTTGTTGCCGACGTTACCCATTTTCCTTGATTTCTCGCTCTTTGAAGTTCTGGCAGATTAGTGGGGATACCAGGTGAACGAATGATTACGTTGTAGTCGAAAACGCTTTGAAGATATTCTTTTCCTGAGTGTAAATTAACATTAGTATTAACAACAGACGACACGTCTTGTTGGTCGGCTATTCCCAAAGAGATTTTCGGATGATGTAAATTAAGATAGTTATGAACGCTTTGACCTTCACGTCCGTACCCAAGAATAAGTACAGGTGATTGAGGTATTTCTTTCATATTTTAAATTTTTTTTAATTTATCTTTTAATAATTTTGCATATTTATCTGGAAGAAAATGTTCTTCATTCCAATCCTTCCTTAACCTTTGTTCAAATAAGTTATATATCTGTTCTTCCAATAGTCCCAATCTGTCACTAAGATAAGCAAAAAATTCGGGAATCGGTTGGTTTTCTCTCTGATATTTTTTGATCACGAGTCCAACTGCTATTTTTGATTCTTCAACTGTGCCGACACAATCAAATGGTTTGTGCTCTCCTAGCCCAACAAGGTCGATGATGTGTTTTTGGATTACCGGAGCCGTAAAAAAATCCTTTCCAAAAATTTTTTCTATTTTCTCTGTTTCTAAAAAA
>Ga0172370_10008233_pt1 | contig 12574 bp, 9 predicted proteins | sample LakKiv5m_FD_114538 | JGI IMG/M metagenome (GOLD analysis project Ga0172370, IMG submission 114538) | Freshwater microbial communities from Kabuno Bay, South-Kivu, Congo - kab_022012_11.5m | ecosystem: Environmental > Aquatic > Freshwater > Lake | place: Democratic Republic of the Congo...
TCTTGGAATTGTCCGCCCGGAAAAAAAACACCTCGGGAAGTTCGGCTGGAGCAGCAGCAGGCACGACCAGCAGCGAACCGGAGCACGCGTTCAGACCGAGGATAATAACGGCGGCGAAGCCGGCCATGAGCCTGGTATTCATTTTACCCACTGTCACCTGCCTTATACTAAAAGTATAGCTTCCGTTTACAGTAGGGGCAAAATTAATATTATAATGGAGATAAGTATCATAAAGGTTAAATCGTTCCTAATGATATAAATACGAATTTTCAGACATAGAATCTAAATCATGATTGTTATTCGATCCAATGAAGTAGAGGGAAAGGATTGGGGCGAGATGGTTGGCATCGGCCCAATAGGGCTGATTATAAAATGGCTTATTCATAACGAGGTTGGCGATGAAACTTACGGACATCGTTTTGCCATCAGAGAGTTCATCGTTAATGCGGCAAAAACAAACGAACTGCCGGCACATCGGCATAAATACGTCGAGGCTTTGTACATCCTGTCAGGTAGGATTATTTTTAAGGGGCAGAGCGGAGAGCAGGAAGTAGGGCCGGGCGATGTCGTTTATACTTTCTCGAACGAGTTGCATAGCGCGCGGGCAGCAGACGGCTATCAAGGTCCTATGCGTTTTCTCTGTGTCATAGATTGTGTCGATGGGAGAGAAAATTGTACTCCCATGGGCAGATCAATCTCAGTTGTTCCCAATCCATGCGATGGCAAGGCAAAACGTAAATCAAAACGATAAGCTACACTGTCGAAAATTTTAAGTCGGGTCAAAATCAGCGATCAGTTCTTACCATTCTTTGGCTATTTTTAAATACTCATTACCATCAAAGTCCTGAGGTACAGTATAAAGGTCATTCAATAACATCACGCTTGTAATACGTTCTATTTGATATGTCCGCACGTCCTGCGTCAGGTGGCAATAGGCGATCAGATAATTGGCATGTTCTGTGCATGCCGGCTGTATGAAGTAAGGCTCGACAATACATTCCGCCGGCATTGCCTCTCCCAGCACCCAGTAGGTTATCTTGGCTCTCTGCCCGAAAGCCCATGCGCGTGCCAGCGTATCCATTACGTTGAGATAACTACGATTCTTCTCCTGTTTTTGCATCCAATCGGTAGTCTTGCGTATCTGGTCTCGCAACGGTGCAGGCATAATTGAATTAAGCTTCATGAAAGTGGATACAACACTCGGATTATATGTACTGCTGTATGAAAGCAAAAGACGGGCAGCAATAAAAATTGTCATGGCTTCAGACAGGTTAAACTGAATAGGAGGCAGAAAGTGGCCGGGATTGATCTTCCATTTTCCTTTCTCCACCCAAACCGGGACCGCCATTTCATCTTGAATAGCTTTAAGGTCACGATAGATAGTTCTGACACTCACTCCCTCCCTGCCGCCATCAAATGAAAGCCCGCACTCTTTAGCTATTTCTGAGGTGGTTAAACCCTGGGGATTATGGTTTAAAAGATAGATGACGTTCAGCAGTCGTGCAGTGCGATCTTTCTTAATACTCATGGTCCTTACCTGCCAAAACTCAGTCAAATAATAAGTTTTTCACATCACACATGTCAATATTAGTAATATTTTGTGTCAATTATTAACCATAATTTCTGGCTATTACCTTCATTCAATTAACAGATTTGTGACATTCTAGATGTCACAAATCTGTTTAATAATATTAGGAGACCTAAGCTGATAGACCTTATACGGCAAGCTAAAATCAAGGCCTTAATAAAAATTAATTAGGAGGCATGAGACTAATGAAGACCTGGGACATTAAGGTACTGAACTTCGGCAAAATTTCAATTCGAATGTCTTTCATGTGGCCACAGGGGATGCCTCCCCTGGCCGAGGATTTCGATGCGGACGGGCCCTATCTTGGTTTCCTGTTGCAGAGCAAAGGGGAAAATATCCTGGTTGATACCGGAATTAGTGACGACTTTATTGTCGATGGAAAAGCCTGGGGAATGTTACCGGCTGAAGGCGGCAAGAAATTCGTCGAGAAGGCACTGGCCAAAGAGAGCCTGGGGCCTGATGATATAGGGACCGTTATCTGTACGCACCTTCACAACGATCATGCGGGCAACTGCACCCTCTTCAAGAAAGCAAAGACAGTTTTCCAAAGGGATGAATGGTGGAATCTGTTAAGCCCGCTGCCGTCACAAAAACTCAGAGGTGATTACGCTCCCAATGTCATCGCCGAACTTCAGGGTATGCCGACTCTGCAAGTAGATGGCGATTTTGAAATTGCCGATGGAGTCAAGATATATAAAACGCCGGGCCACTCACGCGGTAGTCAGTCGATTGCGGTTAACACCAAGAAAGGAACCGTAGTAATCATTGGAGATCTTTGTCTCGCCAATTTCCTGGTTTTCCCCAATCTTGGAGAATTTATGGATGCAAAAGGCGTTATGCGCAGTATTCCAAAGGCGCCGCCAGTTTACAGTCAGGTAATACCCACGATGATGGTATATGACCACTATGCTTTCTATGACAGCATTTATAAAGTTAAAGCCATCGCCTCACGTGACGAACCCGGATATATCCTGCCCGGTCACGAGCCTTCCCTTCTTGTCACAGGCGTCTAATAGCTGGCACCAAACTGAAAATCCAATATAACAGTAATAATTTGAAAGGAGTAAATAAATGATCGTTAGAAAAGCCAAAGAAGTTGAAGGCAAAGACTGGGGTGAAATGGTGGGTATCGGCCCCGTTGGCCTTATTATCAAATGGATGGTCCATAACGAGGTGGGTGATGAAAGATACGGGCATCGTTTTGCTGTGAGAGAGTTTACTGTAGATCTGGATCATGGTAAGACCCGAGAGTTGCCTGCCCACCAGCACAAATATGCCGAGGCGCTGTATATTCTCGAGGGGAGAATAGTATTTAAAGGCGAAGATGCAGAGCAGGAAGTTGGGCCCGGCGATGTCGTATATACCTTTTCGAACGAGATGCACAGCGCAAAAGCAGCTGAAGGGACAAAAGGAAAGATGAAGTTCATTTGTGTTATCGATTGTCCTGATGGTGGTGAAAATTGCAGTCCGACCGGTAAAGGTGTAGCGGTGGCTTCCAATCCCTGCGATGGGAAGGCTTAGATTCATCCCAATATATTCTCGGAATAAGTGTACTACGTGGGTGGCACATCATATGCCACCCACACCTTATATAGCCTATTTAAATTATGGAGGAAGAAGAGGTTATGGATAGTAATATCGAGACAAAAAAGAAATTCCAGGTTAGCAAGGGACAGTCAATAGCGATACTGACGGCTCTGACTCTTCTGTATTTAATGAATTTTGCCGATCGATCGGTTCTATCGGTGGCACTTCAGCCTATGAAAATAGCACTTGGTTTAACTGATACAGAAGCGGGCATTATTCAGTCAGTTTTCAGTATCGGAGTGGGATTATTGACCATCCCGGCATCGTGGTTGGTGGAACGCTGGAGCCGCCGTAAATCACTTGGATTAATGGCGTTGTTATGGAGCCTTGCCACCTTCGCCACCGGCCTGGCTACCAAATTAATTCACCTGGTATTCACGCGAGCAATAGTTGGCATAGGGGAAGCCGGTTATAATGCCGGCAGCACCGGCTGGCTTTCCGTTGTCTTTCCCAAGGAACGAAGAGGCCTGGTGACAGGCATTTTTGCCGTCGGCACTGTACTTGGTACAGCTGCCGGATTGATTATCGGCGGAATCATAATTACAAAAACCGGAGATTGGAGATTACCGTTCTATGTCTTTGCCATTCCCGGCATATTTTTGGGCATCTGGGCATTCTTCCTAAAGGATTATGCGACTGTAAAAGAAGCAGGAGAGGGCGCTATCTCCAAACAATATCTAATAGACTGGATTAAGTTGTTTAAAATCCCCTCTTTTACCTACATTGTCCTGGGACAAAGTTGCTGGTCTTTTTTCTTCCTTACGTTTCTCGGCTGGTTGCCAACCTTGCTCATAAGAGCATATAACCTGGATGCGGCAGGTGCAGGTTCGATAGTGGGATTATGCGGATTAATAGCCGTAGTAGGCCCATTACTGGGGGGTTTTCTAGCGGATAGATGGCAAAAACATAATAAATGTGCCAGAGCTCACACAATGCTTATCGTGCAAATCCTTAATTTTGTTCTGCTGGGTGTTATCATCCTTATCTGCGGTAAAGTTGCTTTGCCAATCATCATCGTATTACTGGCCCTTCAAATGATCGTCGTAGCCAATGTAAATCCGGTGGTGATGTCGCTTATTATGGACGTTGTGCCTCTCAGACATCGCGTTTCCAGTTTTGCGCTGAGTAGTTCAATCCTTTATGGCTTTGCTGCTCTAGGGCCGTGGTTTGTAGGTGCGGTTTCAGATGCTATCGGCGGCGGCGCAACCGGCTTAATAACCGGATTTTTGTGGTCTTTACCAGTTCTATTTGGCGCCGTGGTGTTCTACTTTATACTTACTCGCTATTATGTTAAAGACAGCCAATGTGTAATCGATGAAGTATATCATGAGAAATAGTCAGGTGATTTTATGTTGATGATGGCATCAGTCATATATAGCAGCAGGCTAACGATGTGTGACTTGTTGGAAAAGGATTTATAACAAAGTAAATAATGTCGAATTATATTGCTCCCTATTGAGACATAGGTCTATCTAAGGGAGGAAAATGGCGGATATATAACATTGTAAATGATATCGAGTTGCTTTTATGACAAGAAGGTTTGTCATGTAATTAAATAATTGGAGGTAAGATATTATGAGTAAAACACATCGGCAGGCCCCTCAAGTAAAACCAGAGTTCAAGTTTTATGTAGGCTATCACGATGACTTACATGCCAATCCACTGGTGAATTTTCAAATGAATCGTTATGTCTGCTACCTTGGTGAAAGCGGACTTGAAGACATGCGCGCTCTTTCTCCTAAATTAAAGGATTTTCCCTCCTGGCGACAGGAATTCATAAATCTGGCAAAGAAGTCTCTGGCTAAGGGGCGCGATCTTCACGCAGGTTATTATTACCGCGCCGCTGAATTTTTTATGTGGGAAGATGACCCGGATAAGCTTCCAACTCGTAAAATATTTTTTGATTTGGTTCATCAGCATTATGGAATTAAAGACAGCGACAAATATGCGATACCTTATACAGATGGCAAGCACAAAGGTGTCCTTCCAGCGTATCGTTTTACCCCGAAAAATCCCAAAGACACTATTGTTATGTTTGGGGGTTTTGACAGCTATATAGAAGAGTGGTTTCCCATTTTATTTTCTATGCGGGATGCGGGTTACGACGTCATCATTTTTGAGGGGCCAGGACAGGGTGGAGCCAGGGAAGATGCCGGGTTGCCACTAACTCATGAATGGCATAAACCGGTGAAAACAGTGCTCGACTATTTTAATCTTACCGACGTTACTTTGTTTGGTATCTCGATGGGAGCCGGCCTGGTCATACGAGCCGCTGCCTTTGAACCAAGGGCGAAGCGTGTGGTTGCATGCGATTCTCTATTTGATATTTTAGACTGCTGGTTTAAGAGATTAGGTGAAGCCCGCAACCTCTTAGAGCCATTATTCAGATCTAAAGACAGCACCCAATTTAATAATCTGCTCAATTCTGTTATGGAAAAGGATATGTTTGTGGATTGGATAATGCGACAGGGTATGCACATCACAGGCACAAGCACACCCTACGACTATTTGGAGCGGTTCATCCCTTTGCAGACAGGTGATATTTCCCACCTGTTGAAACAGGATGTTCTATTGCTTTGGGGAACGGAGGATGTTTTTGGGATTACCAGTGATCAGCTATTTAGACAAATTGAAGCGCTGACGAATGTACGCTCAATCACTGCCAGAGTATTTACCAGAACCGAACATGCGCAAAACCACTGCCAGGTAGGCAATATCAAATTACTGTTTGATGTTATTTTTAACTGGGTGGATTTTACAAAAAGTCACAGCTGAATCCTTTTCCGGCGATGGGCTTACCGGAATTAGAGTAAATATAACCAGGAAAATTATTTTTTAGGAATAATAGCAATACCCAAAAAGAAGGCACATTTACCTCGGAATCCGAGATACCAATACCACTTTAAATTCTTTATCTTTGAATTCTTTTTTCGATGGATTTGCGGCGCACAAACAACTGGACTCGCTGAAAGTAGGGCGCTTTTTTTACCGCCTCTAAACTAAAGAAGGGTATGGCGAAAGCTGGTACAGGGAATGGACAGAGATGGGCAAACGAGTGGAGAAACGGACCGTAACGTATGCCGATAAGGGACATTTAGTCACCACGCATGAATCTTAATCTCAGGGCTTATACCTATAAGCAATGTATATCATGCATTGAGAATCAACGTCTCGAAGAAACGTGACAAAAATCATATATCGGGTATTGAATTAATCGCATAATACATTGGATTTGTCTATAATCTTTTATATCGCAGACACTTTCATAATGAACGCTATTCTGGAGTGATACCAAAATGGAAAAACCAATGAAGTTTGTCATCATCGGCGGCGGCGCCTGCGGGCCCAAGACCGCTGCCCGCGCGCGCAGGCTGGATGCATCGGCACAGATAACCATGCTACAGGATGAGGAACTGATATCCTACGCCGGCTGCGGATTGCCTTACTATATTTCCGATGTCGTCAAATCCCGCAACGCTCTCCTGGTGCGCGATGCCGCCACCTTTAAAAAGATCAGCAATGTGGATGTACTGACAGCCACCCGTGTGGATCGCATCGACCGGTCCGCACACAGGATAGACGTTACTGCACTGACCGAAGGCCGGCAATATTCCATCGCCTATGACAAGCTGGTGATTGCCACAGGGGCAAATCCGGTAGTTCCCCCCATAAAAGGCATCGACCTCAAAGGAGTGCACGTGTTGAAACGCGTCCCTGACGCAGATGAGATAAAGGCCCTCATAAATGAGTCGACCTCAAAAAAGGCCATCGTAGTTGGCGCCGGACTGATTGGAATTGAGATGGTCGAGGCGCTATCGGCACGTGGATTGAAGGTCACCGTCGTTGAAGCGCTGGACAAAGTGCTGCCGGGTATACTGGATGAGGAGATCTCGGACCTTCTGGCCGACAATGTTAGAAGCAAGGGGGTCACTCTAAAGCTGGGGCAAAAAGTAGTGGAATTCAAGGGCGAAGGAGACCGGGTAAGCCACGTCGTCACCGATAGTGAGACTCTGCAAGGAGACGTGGTCATCTTCGCTATAGGGGTTCGTCCCAATTCAAAACTGGCAAAGGAAGCAGGCCTGGAGATCGGTCCATTCAGCGATATCGTTGTCAACGAGTACCTGCAGACCAGCGATCCCGATATCTATGCCGGCGGCGACTGCGTGGCCAATGTCAGCATTGTCACCGGCAAGAAGGCCTTCGTGCCCCTTGGCTCCACAGCCAACAAGCACGGGCACGTGATAGCGGCCAATATCACCGGCAACAGCGAAAAATTCCCGGGCATCGTGAGCACCGCCTGTGTGAAGGTATTCGACTTCAACACCGGGCGCGTGGGACTGGGAGAGAAACAGGCGCTTGAAGCAGGTTTGGATGTCGTGACTGCCCTGATATCGAATCCCGATAAGCCGATGTATTACCCGGGAAACAAGGAGATCATAATTAAGCTCATCGTGGACCGGAAAACGCGTCGTATACTGGGCGGACAGGGCACCGGACCCGGCGATGTCATCAAGCGTATCGATGTGCTGGCCACGGCCGTCACAGCAGGTATGACAGTAGATACAATGGCTGACCTGGACCTGGCCTACGCTCCCCCCTACAACACGGCGCTGGATGTCCTCCACCACGCGGCCAACCTTGTGCGCAACAAGCTGGAGGGAAGGACGGAGGGTGTCAGCCCCGCCGAGGTAAAAAAAAAGATAGCCGGAAGCAATGACTTCGTGCTTCTCGATGTTAGAAGCAAATACGAGTCCGACCAGACCTGGATCGAGGCGCCCCAGTTACAGTCCCTTCCGCAACCTAAATTGTATGACGATATGGATAAACTTGATAAAGATAAGGAGACGGTAGTCATGTGCCGGCGGGGCGGGCGCGCCTACCAGGCCTGCTGCACGCTCAAGGGCGCCGGCTTCAAGGATGTTAAATTCGTCGAGGGAAGCCTGACCTGCTGGTGCGCCGACGATATCTGCGGCGAGCCTGTGCTCTAAACGTGTATAATAGCTGTTAAACGGGCGCGAAACTCATATCCTTATGGCAGCTGACAGTTCACGTATACGACGGCAAGCTGCGCGCAGCGGATTCACTCTGTGCGAGGCTATAATACGCTCGTTCTCCCGGCTGTCTATCAAAGAGGGTGCGCCCTGGCGCACACTACTGGCCGTTTCGGCCAACTCTCAAGCCGTGGTTGAGGCGGCCCTGCTCGCAGCTAAAGAGGCTGACTGCCCGATATTCTTCGCGGCTACACTTAACCAGGTCGACCTGGATGGGGGCTATACCGGTTGGGACCATGCGCGTTTCGTCACTCTGATACGGCGTACTGCCGGAAAAACGGATTTCAAAGGTCCCATTCTGCTCGGGGTAGACCATGCCGGACCCTGGCTGCGCGACAGGCATACCAGTGAAAAATGGCCTTACAGCCGCACTATGAAAGCGGTCAGGAGATCTCTGGAATCTGCTATTGAAGCAGGTTTCGACCTGCTTCACATTGATCCCACCGTTGACCGGGACCTGCCGCCCGGCGGAACACTCCAGCTAAACACGGTCATAGATAGGACCGTCCTGCTGATCAAACACTGCGAGTCCTTCCGTATTAAACGCGGACTGCCCCCGGTGGCTTACGAGGTAGGCACCGAGGAGGTCAAGGGCGGCCTGGCCAACGAAGCTATGTTCGGCGACTTCCTGGCCGGATTACGCACAAGGATGACGCAGGAAGGACTGAGCGGAGCTTGGCCGTGCTTTATCGTGGGTAAAGTTGGAACGGACCTGGACACGACCCTGTTCAGCCCGCAGATGGCGCAGGAGCTTTATAATATCGCACGCTACTATAATCTGGTGCTGAAGGGACATTACACCGACAACGTGGAAAATCCCTCCGCCTACCCCGACAGTAAAATGGGCGGCGCCAATGTAGGCCCCGAATTTACCGAAGTCGAATGCGATGCCCTTTTCGAGCTTGAATCGAGGGAAAAGTCTGCCCCGGGCAGGAACGCTGCAGGGCTTTCGGCATTTAAAGAATCTCTTGCACAGGCTGTGATCCGCTCCGGCAGATGGCGTAAATGGCTTCACCCGGAGGAGGCCGGCAGGCCGTTCGATAGACTATCTGATGAAAGGCAAAACTGGCTGCTCAAGACAGGCGCGCGCTACATCTGGACGGACAGGAAGGTCAGGGAAGCGCGCAAACGCCTGTATGCAAATCTGGAAAAAGACGGTTTCGAGCCCCACCGGTATGTGGTCGAGCGCATCTCGCAGCAGATATTGAAATACTGCCACGCTTTCAACCTGTATGGCTCAATCCCCGCGCTTGAAAAGGAATTCGAGCGGCGCAGAAGGCTCCCGTTCTGGGACGAAGGGCAGGTGCTGGCCGCGGGAGAATTAATCGTGGAGATCATGCGCCCGTCGGTGGACATGTCTCTGGATAAAACCGGACGATTCATGGGCCCATTCCCCAGCGGCGCACCAGCTATCTTTGCAGATGCCTCCGCACGTATAGGGAAGCGGACAGGCTTCGTGGGTTCGCTGGGACAGGACGGTTTCGGCCGTCTGTTGTTGAGAAGATTTACGGATGATGGCATGGACACTAAACTCATAGCCTCGATCAAGGGAAGGCCCACGGGCTGCGCCTTTGTGGCCTATGATCGGAATGGCGGGCGCAACTTTATCTTTCACATCGCAGGCACCGCCTCCGACCGCCTGCCTCCTGTCTCCCGGGCTGTGAAGTACGCACAGTCATTCCGCCACCTTCATCTTATGGGCTGTTCGCTGTCCATAAGCAGTGCTATAAGGGATATCTGCACGGCGATGGCCGAGGCTATCAAAGAGTCCGGTGGCAGCGTCAGCCTCGATCCCAATTTGCGACCGGAGTTGCTCTCAGCCGAGGAGTGCAGGAACATACTGTTGCCCGTTGTCCGTCTGGCCGATATCGTTCTTCCCAGCGGGAACGAGGCCGGCCTGCTGGTGCATGAACCCGATATCGATACTGCCTGCCGTAGCCTGATCGAGATGGGAGTGAAGATCGTGGTGCTTAAGAAGGGTGACAGCGGCTGCCGTGTGTTCACATCTGAATCCTCGTTCGACGTCCCCGGATTTAAAGTAAATGCCGTCGACCCCACCGGCGCGGGCGACTGCTTCGACGCCGGTTTTATCAGCGGCTACCTCGATAATCTGCCGCTGTATGAGACAGCCAGGCTGGCCAACGCCATGGGCGCCCTGGCAGCGTCCAGGCTGGGACCCATGGAGGGCACCTTCAGCCTTAAAGAGGTTATGAAATTTATAAAAAAACAGCGGCGGGGTGTTTAATCCCGCCGCCGTCTCTTCGGCATTTATTTGCCCTTGGCCCGGTCCTCCTCCTGCAGCACGCGCCGCAGCACCTTGCCCACCATAGTCTTGGGCAGAGCATCTCGAAACTCCACATGCTTGGGCACCTTGTATGCAGTCAGCTTCTCACGACAGAAGACCTGTATCTCCTCGACCGTGCATGATTGGTCTGTTCTCAATACCACCCATGCTTTCACGGCTTCGCCCTGGGCGGCATCGGGCACGCCGGCCACACCCACCTCGAGCACGGCGGGATGTTGAGCGATGATCTCCTCGATCTCGACGGGGAAGACCTGATGCCCGCTGGGCTTGATCAGGTCTTTCTTGCGGGATGTTATAAAGAGGTATCCGTCCTCATCCAGGTAACCGATATCGCCCGTATACAGCCAGCCGTCGCGCAGCATCTCTGCGGTAGCTTCAGGACGGTTCCAGTAACCCTGCATGATGTGCGGCCCATTGGCTATGATCTCGCCCGCCTCGCCGACCTTAAGCTCGGTTTTTCCCGTGTCTATGTCAACAATCTTGATAACGGTATCAGGGGTGGGCATTCCGACCGCCCCCTCCTTCCATTTACCCAGGAAGGGACCCATGGCGAGCACGCCCGATTCCGTAAGGCCGTAAGCTTCCACGATCTTGCCGCCCGTGACCGACTCCCACTGCCTCTTGGTCTCCGGCAGAAGAGGAGCGGCAGCAGCTACCGACGACTTCATGGTCTTGAAATCGATCTTGCCCGACTTAACCTCAGGCCTGTTCATAAGTCCGATAAAAATGGCCGAGATGGCCGGGAAGAAGGCCGGTTTGACCTTTTTAATCGTAGCCAGAACGTCCTTTACCTCGCGAGGATTGGGGATAAGAGCCGTGGGATAACGGCCGGCTATGGCCGTGGACAGCAAAATTACATTGCCGTAAACATGGAAGAAAGGCATTAGCAACACGAGCACATCCGTCCAATCCGTGGCCAGCGGCTTGGACCAGGAATGTATCTGTCGGCCGTTCATGAATATGGCCTCATGGCTTAGCATCACCGCTTTGGGCGTGCCGGTCGTGCCGCCGCTGAACAGCAGCAGGCCGGTATCTTTGCCGCTCACCTTGACATCAGGTTTCTTATCGCCGGCGTGTTTCTTCATCAGGTCCTGCAGCCAGATATCGTTGCCCTGCACCTTTTCCAGATATTGTCCCTGCTTCTTCTCCATCAGCAGAGTGAACATCAGTTTAATAAAAGGCGACAGGTATTCTTTGACGCTGGTGACGATAAGCAGTCGCAGCTTGGTGCGTCCCTGGATTTTCTTCACAAGGTCGTAAAATGCTGTCAGAACAATTGCTACCTCGGCGCCGCATTCCTTGAGCGCAAACTCGAGCTCGGCCTCGCTGTAGAGCGGGTTAACCGGCACGGCGATAGCTCCTGCTTTCCAGATGGCAAGCTGGCTTATGACTATATTGGGTGAGTTGGGCATCAGCATGACAACGCGGTCGCCCTTTTTTACCCCTTGAGCCGTAAGACCGGCAGCCAGTATATCGCTCAGGTGGTCGACCTCTTTATAGGTCATCCATCTGCCCTTGAACCAGATCATTTTATGCCCGGGTCTTTCCCTGGCCACATCCGAGACATCTTCGAAAAGCTTCTTATCGGGATAGGGTTGTAAAGTTTTAGGTACACCCTTATCGTAATGCTTGAACCATGGATAGTCGGCCATTAAGATCTCCTCCGTTATTTTTGTTTATTATTTATGAGTGTGCTGCTACGATGGTTTTTTAGCCTTTTCCTCCTCTTGCAACACCCTTCTCAGAATTTTACCGACAAGTGTCTTGGGCAATGCGTCGCGGAACTCGATGTACTTGGGCACCTTGTAGGCTGTTAATTTATCCTTGCAGAAAGATTGAAGCTCTTCTGCAGAGACCGTCTGTCCCGGACGCAGGATCACCCATGCCTTAACAGCCTCAACCTGTTTCGGATCCGGTATCCCCGCCACGCAGGCCTCTGCTACAGCGGGATGAGTGGCGAGGATTTCCTCCACTTCCTTCGGCCAGACCTGGTGGCCGCTGGGCTTGATAAGGTCTTTCTTGCGCGAGGTCAGGTAGAGGTAA
>Ga0172370_10008234_pt1 | contig 12573 bp, 7 predicted proteins | sample LakKiv5m_FD_114538 | JGI IMG/M metagenome (GOLD analysis project Ga0172370, IMG submission 114538) | Freshwater microbial communities from Kabuno Bay, South-Kivu, Congo - kab_022012_11.5m | ecosystem: Environmental > Aquatic > Freshwater > Lake | place: Democratic Republic of the Congo...
CCATGTCGACGGAAGACCAGACCGAGCCGACCCAACGCGAAGCGCACGCCGCCGAGGTGCGGGCGCTCATGCAGCGCTGCCGCTTCGGCGTGCTCTCGACGCTGTCCACGCGGCCGGCGGGCTTCCCCTACGGCTCGGTCGTGCCCATCTCGCAAGCGGGCGACGGCGCGCCGCTCATCCTCGTCTCGGCGCTCGCGCAGCACACGAAGAACCTGCTTGCCGACCCGCGCGTGTGCCTGCTCGTCATGGAGCCGGGCGCAGAAGACCCGCGCGAGGAGCCGCGCGCGGCGATCGCCGGCCGCGCCGTGGAGCTCGACGGCGAAGCAGCGGCCTTCGGCGAGGCAGCGATCGAGGCGCGCCACGACGACGCATCTTTCTACCTCTCGCTCGACTTCAGCGTCTGGCGCATCGACGTCGAAGAGGTCCGCTATATCGGCGGCTTCGGTCAGGCGGGCTGGGTGTCCGGGGCGGAGGTCCTGGGAGCGTGATCCGGCCACGCGGCCGTTTGGATCTCTTCTATCGGAAGATCGGGTGGTTGAGTGCGATTTCGAGCCGGCAAAGAACGGCGCTCGAGACCGACGGGTCGAAGGACGCCTACTTGGCCGCGCAATTCCACTCCAGGAAGGCCGGATCCAGGAAGGGCTGGATGCAGCCGCTCGCTTGACCGTTCCCTCCGGTCTCGTCGTCGAAGACGGTCGCGCGTGCGGTGAGCTTCTGGCTGGCGAGGACACAGGGACCTTCGATGAAGATGGGGAAGCCGACCTCCTCCTGCCAGCCACCCTGGCCATCCGGGCCCTTGTAGTCGCTCGGGTCGGGCTTGGGGCTGATCTCGGTGCCGCCGGGCTCGACGGGCGCGCCGTCGATATGGAACAACGACACGCGAATGCGCGCGCGAGGCCCGACGAGGCCGTGGATGCGGACGCTGCCCCACACGTGCTGCCCGCCCTGGACGCCGTGGACGATCTTGGCGGGCGGACATCCGCTCCAATCCACGAACGCGAGCCCGTCGTCGGTGGCGCCGCCCAGCAGCACTTGGAGGGGAGGCTGCGTCGCGGGATGGGACGCGCAACCTAGCGCGAGCGCGCACAGCGACGACAGGATGGGCATCGTTGTCTGACGCATCGGACCTGCAGCTCAGCCCTCTCGGCTCATCTCGGGGCTGCGCGCGAAGCTAGCCGAAGGTGGGGGGCGCTTCAAGTTCCGCGACGTGGACGTGAGGCAGACTTGATGCGTCGGGCGCGTTGATGCACGCTTCGACTCACGCGTAACCGTCGCGCCGGAGCCGACTCCCATGCGCCAGACGCCCTTCGCCCTGCTCGCGCTCGCGACCAGCCTCTCCGCGACCGGCGCGCGCGCCGCCCCCGATCCCAAAGGCTTCGTGCAGGTCACGATCACACCCGAGGCCGACACCTGGTCGACGCACGACGACAAGACCGTGCATGGCGCCGAGCCGGCGCTCAAGGTCGGCATCCAACCCCAGGCGCCCGATCTCGTGAGCTACCGCCATTTCCGCGCCTACCTCCGCTTCGATCTCGCGACCGTTCCCAAGGGCCCCGTGGTCAAGGCGGAGCTGCGCCTGCGCGTCGGCGACGAGGTCGAGAAGCTCGGCCCGCCGGTCAAGGTCGTCGCCACCGCGCTCAAGGGGATCGGGCTGCCGAACACGACCTGCGAGTGGGACGAAGGGACGCTGAACGACACGAACGGCACGACGTGGAACTCGCTTCCGCAGAACCTGTCGAAGGCGCCCGGCGACGTGTGGATATTCGACGTGACCAAGGCGGCGAAGGACTGGCTTACGGGAAACGAGGACCTGCCGGACAAGCCGATCTACCCGAACTGCGGCTTCCACATGTACGACCCCGACTACGGATCGAAGGACGCACCGATCGAGCGCTGGGTGCTCTTCTCGTCGAAGGAGGGGCCGAGCAAGCCGGAGTTGGTCGTCACGATCGCAAAGGACCTGGACGGGGACGGCTACGCCGCCGATGTCGACTGCGACGAGTCGAACCCGGCTATCCACCCGGGCGCGCTCGATGTGTGCGACGGCCTCGACAACGACTGCTCGGGGCTCAACGATGACGAGGTCTGCGACGGCGCGGACAACGACTGCGATGGCGCGGTGGACGAGGGGCCCGACGAGACGGGCCTCGCCGCGTGTCCGCCGGGCTTCGTGTGCGCCAACCACGCCTGCGTGCAGAGCTGCGCGAGCGCCTGCGCCAGCCCCTACGACCTGAAATGCGAGTGGGACGCCGCGGGCGGGGTGTGGACCGCGTGGGGCTGCAAGCTCGATCCGGGCAGCCCCTGCTTCGGCTGGTACATGTTCGAGACCTGCAAGAAGGGCTGGAACTGCCAGTACGGATCGTGCTCGTCGAACTGCATCGATCTGTGCGAGACCGACGGCAGCTCGAGCTGTGTCAAGGACAAGTTCGGCCGCTGGCATGTGGCGCTGTGCGGCAACTTCGACGCGGACGAGTGCCTCGAGCCGCAATACACCGAGGACTGCAAGGTCGGCGCGGACTGCGTCGGCGGCGCCTGCCAGCCGGGTGGCTGCGTGGACGGCTGCACCCAGCCGGGCAAGGTCACGTGCGCGTCATCGGTCGGCACGGCGAGCGCGCTCGTGTGCAAGGACAAGGACGGCGACGGCTGCCTCGACACGCTCGCCTCGACGACCTGCAAGGGCGGGTGCGTGGAGCCATGGGGCTGCATCCTGCCGGGGTCGACGCCGCCGGAGGACGCCGGCGCGCCACTCGACGGCGGCGGAGCGTCAGACGTGGTCGATGCGGCGGAGGCCGACGTCGCGCCGGACTCGGGAACGACCGACGTTGCGAGCGAGATCGTGTCGGACGTGGCGCTCGCGGACCTCGCGGACCTCGGGGGCGGCGCACCAGATGGGGCCGAAACCCTCGCCGGCGAGACCACGTCCGACGCGGATTCGACCGCTTCGGAGGTCGCCTTGACGGATTCAGCGACGTTGGACGCGCAAGCGGACGCCGCTGTCACGGCAGCTCCGGTGGCCGCGAGCGACAGCGGCTGTGCGACCACGACGCGTCGTGCGGACACATCAACGACGGCCTGGATCCTTGCCGTTGGGGCGCTCGCACTTGGGATTGGGCGCGGCAGGTGCGCCCGGCGCCCGTTTGACTGAGATGAACGCCTCGCGAAACATCACCTTCTTCTCGCCGACCCGGCCGTTGCGCGTGAGGTCGATGACGAGGACGCCGTCCTTGTACGAGACGAAACGGTGATGCTCCTGCTCGCCGTAGCTCTCCGTGACGCGGTAGGTCGTGCCCTTGATCTTCTTGAAACCGACGAGCTTCGTGGCGCTCTTCTTGTCGAAGGTCGTGGTGTAGATCGCGGGCGGCCGCGAGGCCGGCTTGAAGAGGTACATGCGGTCGACGACGCCGTCAGAGTCGACGCGCGTGAAATCGAGCTGCATCGAGCTGCCATCGGCGAGACGCTTCGGATCGAAGGGCGAGCGGTACGCCTTGTCGACGAAGCCGTAGCTGCACAACGCGTAGAAGTCGCGTGCCTTCAGGTCGGCGACGAGCTCGGCCGGCAGCGGCCCAGGTTGTAGCGCGAGCAGATCCTTCTCGCTGATGCGCTTGCTCGATCCTGTCGCGAGCACCTCATCGAAGAACTCCCGCGGCACATCCTGCACCTTGATCTGGGCGAGCGCGACCGCGGGCAGGCCCAGGATCACGGCGACCAAGGCGGGCAGCGCTGGCCCGAGCAAAGGCGCATGGCGACGCATGGCGACCTCCGCCCCCGGACGGGGGAGACGAACGGACGGTAGTCCCGTCGGCCGGGTCCGACAAGCGTGCCTGTGGCAGCGTGCAGCGACCGGAGGCAGCGACCGAGACCGCGCGCGCTCACGCCTTCCGGTCCGCCTCGTCACCCCCGGCGTGCCCGATCCGCGAATCCAGCCACGCCCGCACCGCTGCGCGCTCCACGTGGACGAGCAACAGCGCGACGTCTCCGGACCGGGCGCCGGTCGTCATCGCCTCGAGCGCGCGGACCTCGTCCGGCTCGAAGGTCACGCGATCGCCTTCGAAGCCGAGACGTCTCGCCTCGTCCATCAGGATCGCCGGCACCACGCCGGGCGCGCGGCCGCGCAGGTAGTGCTCCAGCTCACGCACGACGAGGCGATCGGGCCTGCCCGCAGCGATAGCCCTCACGAACGCGCGCAACGTCTCGTCGTCGCGGTCGCCGGCCTGCGCGAACGACACGAACAAGCGACCGCCTCTCCCGAGCAGCGCGTGCGCCACCTGCGTCACGCCTTCCACGCCCGCGGGGTTGTGGCCGAAGTCGAGCACGACCTTTACGCCGCCGATGTCGATGACGTTGGCGCGGCCGGGGTTGTCGTCGAGCGCCGTGCCGAAGGTCATGAGCGCCGCGCCGATGGCCGCGTCGGGCAAGTCCAGCGCGCGTGCGCACAGCGTCGCCGCGAGGACGTTGTCGACGTTGTGCGTGGCCGTACCGCCGAAGCAGATCGGCACGTCGTCCATCGCGCAGAGGACGGTCTCGACGCCGGCCCGGACGAGGACGAAGCTCCGGTCGCGAACGAAGGCGCACTCACCACCCGAAGCGATGGCCTCGGCGATCCGCGGCACTGCCGGCTGTCGCGAGAACCACGCGATGGGCGCGGCGAAGTGGCCTTCGAGCGTGGCGAGCGTTGCGTCTGATGCGTTGAGGACCACGCGTCCGTCGGGCTTGACGGCCCGCCCGACGACCGCCTTGGCGCGCGCCATCTCGTCGAGCGTGGTGACGCCGTACTCGCCGAGGTGGTCGGCCGCGATGTTCGTGATGACCGCGGCGTCGACTCGATCGACCGCGAGCCCCCGGCGCAAGATGCCACCGCGCGCCGCCTCCAGGATCGCAAGGTCGATGTCCGTGCGACGCAGCACCGCGCGCGCGCCGCCGGGCCCCGTCCAGTCGCCCGGATCGACCAGCTCACCGTCCACGGTCACGCCATCGGTCGTCGTCGCACCCGCGCGCAGCCCCGCTTCGCGCGCGATCCGGCAGAGCAGCCGCACCGTCGTCGTCTTGCCGTTCGTGCCCGTGACATAGGCGACCGGGAGGCGCCCGAGCGCGCCCCAGTCGACCGCTTCAATCGACGGCAACTCATGACGGCTCATGCGCGCGGAGCGAGCGCCAAAGCCGACCGACACCGCGTCGTCGTCCCAGAGGAAGCCCACGTCGCGCCGGCTCGCCTCGGCTTCGAGCGCGCGCAACGCCGGATCTCGCTCCATCTCGAAGACAGCTCGCAAGCCGCCGACGAGCTCGTGGAGCACGGACGCGGGCGCGCCTTGACGCCCTGCGACGACATGCTCGACGGCCTTCTCGATGAGGTCGACCTCGGCACCGAGCGCGTCGAGCGGGGCCGACACGCACCACGCCGCGCCGCCGTCGAAGCGCCGCTCGGTGATCTCGGGCGTGTCGAGGCCGACCCAAGCGTGCAGCTTCGCGACCGTGTCGCGAAACGCCGCCAACGCCGCCGCCGCATCGTCCCCAGCGTCGAAGGCCACCTCGGCGATCGCGGCGTGTGCGCTGGTCTGGAGGTTCGGTCCCGTGAGACGTCGCGCGTCGAGCAGTCGCATGGCTAATCGTCCCCCGACTCGCGCGCGATGCGCACGCCGCGCGCATCCTCGATGACCGCCTCGCCCGGCCGGGTCGCGGGATCCCCCTCGTCGGTGGGGCGAGGGCGATCGTCGACGATCGGCGAAGGCTGAGCACCGGGTAGGGGCTCGGGCGTCTCCTCGCCCTTGAAGTAGATCACCTGCTTCCAGCAGCGCGAGATGTTGTCGCCGAAGATCATCAGCAGGTCGCCGCGCTCGCACAGACGCAGCCCATGGTCGACCGCCTGTTGCTCGTCGATGACGACCGTGTAGGCCGACGGATCCACGCCGTCCGCGCGCAGCGCCTTCTCCATCATGCGCTGCACCTCCTCGCGATCGCGCCCGCGCCGATCGTCGTCGCGCTTGAGCACCACGTGATCGAAGGTGCGGCCGGCGGCGCGCGCCATCTCGATGATGTCCTCGTCGCGCCGGTCACCGGGCGCCGACAGCACGGCGATACGCCGGCCCGGCACGGTCAGCCGCCGCGCCAGATCGCACATCGCGGCGATCGCCGCCGGGTTGTGGCCATAGTCGAGGATCACCTTGAAGGGCAGGCCGTCGAAGACGTTGAGGCGACCCGGCGCCTGGAAGTACGTGGTGTCGAAGGTGCGCAGCCCGTGCCGGATGTTGTCGAGGCGCACGCCCATGGCGAAGGCCATCACCGCCGCGAAGAGTGCGTTCTGCACGTTGTGCCGCGCCTTGCCCTCGAGCGTCGCGGGCACGAGGTGCGTCCACACGAGCGGCAGGTGAGCGCCCTTGTCGTACAGCGTCACCATCTGCCCGTTGATGCCCTCTTCGAGCACCGCGGCGAGGCCTCCCGCCTGGATGTGACGGCGCACGAGCTCGTGTCGGGGGTTCATCGTGACATATGCGATGCGATCGGCCTTCGTGTGATCGGCCATGCGCAGGCACAGCGGATCGTCGGCGTTGAGCACCGCGCAATCGCGCGCCACCTCGACGACGATGCGCTTTACCTCGGCGAGCTGCTCCAGCGTGTGGATGCCGCGCAGACCCAGGTGATCGGCCTGCACGTTGAGCACCGCGCCTACGTTGCACCAGCGATAGCCCATGCCTGCCCGCAGCAGCCCGCCGCGCGCCGTCTCCAGCACGGCGAGATCCACCGACGGGTCGCGCAGCACCATCTGCGCCGCGTGCGGCCCCGTCATGTCACCCGCGACCGTCCGCTCGCCATCGATGTAGACGCCGTCGGTCGTCGCGAGCCCCACGGTCGCGCCGTTCATCTTGTGGATGTGCGCGAGCACGCGCGCGGTCGTCGTCTTGCCGTTCGTGCCAGTCACGGCGGCGATCGGGATCTTCGTCGGCGTGCCCGGCGGAAAGAGCATGTCCATCACCGGTCCCGCCACGTCGCGCGGCTTGCCCTCCGTCGGCGCGACGTGCATTCGGAAGCCGGGCGCGGCGTTGACCTCGCAGATGCCGCCGCCCACGTCGCGGTACGATCGCGTGATGTCCGGCGTGAGGAAGTCGATCCCCGCCACGTCGAGGCCCACGGCCTTCGCGGCGCGCACCGCCATCTCGCGGTTGTCGGGATGCACGACGTCGGTCAGGTCGATCGCCGTGCCACCCGTCGAGAGGTTGCCCGTGGACCGCAGGAAGACCCGCTCACCCTCGGGAGGCACGTTCTCGGGCGTCATGCCGCGCAGCGTCAGGAGGCGCTCCGCCTGATGATCGAGCTCGATGCGCGTGAGGACCTTCTCGTGCCCGATGCCGCGGCGCGGGTCGGCGTTGACGATCTCCACGAGCTCCGCCACCGTGTGCACGCCGTCGCCCACGACGTGCCCAGGCACGCGCCGAGCGACCGCGATGAGCTCGCCGCCCACGACGACCATGCGGTGATCGTCACCCTCGATGAACGTCTCCACGATGACGCTCCGCGCGTGCTCCTGCGCCTTCGCGAACGCCACACGCACCTGCTCGTCGTCGCGGAGGTTGAGCGACACGCCTCGCCCGTGGTTGGCGTCGATGGGCTTGAGGACGACCGGATAGCCAAGCCGCCGCGCCGCCCGAAGCGCCGCCTCCACGTTGCGGGTGATCACCTGCTTGGGCACCGGCAGGCCGAGATCGCCGAGCAGCTTGTTCGTCTCCTCCTTGTCCGACGCGATCTCGACCGCGATGTGACGCGTCTCACTGGTCACGGTCGCCTGGATGCGCTTCTGGTACCGGCCGTGTCCGAACTGCACGAGCGAGTAGTCGTTCAGGCGCAGCCACGGGATGTCCCGATCCTCGGCCGCGCGAACGAGCGAGCCGGTCGACGGCCCGAACTGGCGCCGCTGTGCAAAGGCGATGAGCTCGTCGAGCTCGGCCTGCGGGTCGAACGTGGCGACGTCGAATTCCTCGGCGACGTCGGCGTCGAGCTTGTCCTGAGCGCGCAGATTCTCGGGCAGCAGCGTGTGCAGCAGCCGCAGCGCGAGCCGGCACGCGCTCTCGGCGACCTTCTCCTCCTCGTACTCGTAGACGACGTGATAGTGCCCCGCCGCGTCCGCCGTTCGCGTCTTGCCGAAGCTGACCTTCGCTCCCGTGCGTACCTGCAGCTCGATCGCCACGTGCTCCAGCACGTGCCCGAGCCACGTGCCGTCGTCCTCGCGCAGCCGCCGCAGCAGGCCTCCGCGCTCCCCGAAGGAGCAGGTGTGCTCCTCGAGCCCGGGCAGCGCCGCGACGAGCGCGTCAACGAAGCCGGGGATCTTCGCGCTCGGCCATTGCTCGAGCACGCCCAGATCCACGGTCAGGCGCATGACGGGAAAGTGGGCGTAGAGGCTCGGACCGCGATAGATCCGGCGTTCGAGGGTCTTCATGTGGGAGCCTCCGGGCGTTCAGGGGGCCGGAGGATGGCATGGAGACGGGGCGAGCGACAAGCCGCGCTCGACCGCCCGAGGAGGCGGAGCGGCCGCGAGAGCTAGGCCTGTTGCGCCCTGAAGGTGTGGTTGTTGATCTGGAAGCCGATCACCTTCGCCATGAACCACGCCCCGTAGATTCCGAGCGTGATCACCGTGAGCAGGTAGCCGACGAGGAACATCACGAAGAACTGGCCGCCCGTGCCTACGAAGTCGCCGGCGTAGTTGCGGCGGCCGAGCGTCACGGTCGTGGCGCGCGCGAAGAACTGGAAGAGGCTCACCTGGAACCATGCGAAGTAGATGCCGAGCGTCACGACCGTGAGCAGGTAGCCGACGAGGAACTTCACGAAGAGGCCGCCGCCCTCGCCCGTGAACGTGAAGCCGCCCGCCGCCTGGCCGTTCTCGAGGATGGCCGTCTTCTCCATCATGTACTTCTGGATCGCGCAGAGCATCCAGGGCATGTAGATGCCGAGCGTGACCATCGTGAGCAGGTAGCCGACGAGGAGCTTCACGAAGAACTCGCCGCCTTTGCCCTGGAAGCTCAGGTTGTAGCGCGTGCCGTCGTCGGCCTGTCCGACCGTGTTGTCGGCGAAGAAGCGGGTCAGGTCCATGATGAACCACGCGCCGTAGATGCCGAGCGTGACCATCGTGAGCAGGTAGCCGACGAGGAACTTCACGAAGAGCGCGCCGCCCTGACCTTCGAAGCTCAGGCGGACGGTGCCGTGATCGGTGCCGGCAATTGTGGTCTTGCTCGCGAGGAGGCGGACGAGCTTGCACATGAACCAGGGCAGGTAGATGCCGAGGGTGACGGCGCTCAGGAGGTAGCCGATGAGGATCGTGACGAAGAGCTCGCCGCCCTCGACCGTGATGTTGGGCTGGAGCACGCCGCCGCCGCGCGCGAGATGGCCGCCGCCGCGTTGCGCCGCGGGATCGACCCACGCGCCGCCCTGCACGCCCCCGCCCCCGCCGTAGCCCTGCTGGCCATAGCCTTGCTGGCCGTAACCCTGCGGGGCCTGCCCGTAGGCCTGCTGCTGCTGCTGCTGCGGGGCGCGCGCCGCAGGGGGCGGCTGGGAGGGAGCGGCCGCCGGCGTGAAGCCCCCCTGTCGCGCGGCGAGCTGGTCGGCGAAGTCGGCCGGAAGCTGCATCGCCACCGTGGCCTCGTTCTCTTCGAGGCTCCAGCAGTTGGCGAGCTCGGCGATCTGCGTCGCACCCACCCACTGGCTGATGCGCGGATCGTAGACGTACTCGTCCTGCTTGAAGTCGCCGCGCCGCGCCATCGTGGTGAGCTGCGCGACGTCGAAGGGCGTGTTCTGTCCGTTACGGTTCAGGTAGAAGGTCATGTCTGCGGCCTCTGTACCATCGGTGAAGGTGTGTGGGCCTCACGGCCCGTTCCCGCGCCCGCGCGTTGCCCGCCGGGTGCGCGGCCTGTCTCGGGCCTACTCCTCGAGCTTCTTCGCGCGCCGCAGGTCCTCCATGACCTTGCGGTACTCGATCTCCCAGGCGGACGTGCCCTCCTGGAGGTTCTTGATGCGCTTGCGGACCTCGAGATCGAGCTCCTGGTCCACGTTCAGGTGGCGCCTCAGCACGTCCCGCATCTTGCGGCGAAGTTCGTGGTCCTCCGCGAAGATCTCGGCGACGTGGTGGCTGTGAAAGAGGGCTTCTATAACCTGCCGCGAGATGTAGTCGATGGCCGAATCGCCCACGCCGAAGCCGCGCTCCTCCGCCACCTGCTGCTTGATCTTCGTCAGTTGCGTGTAGTCGAGCGAGCGCTGTGAGATGACCTCGCGCGCCTTGTCCGTGACCTCGCGTTCCACCCGGATGTACTCGCGAAGCACGCTCTCGATGTCGAGCTGTACTTCGTTCCACTCCTCTTCGACCACCTCGACGTCCCCGTTCTCTGTCAGGGTCTCGAGCATGTCGGCCGCAATCGTCGGAATTTTGCCTACATAGAGTCGCATTTCGGCCTGTCCTCGCGCGTGAAGCGGCCTCTTCTAACACGGAGCGGGTCCAGGCGACAAGCCGCACGTCACGTCCGAAGGGCGCGAATTCGCGCGGCGAGATCGCGCACCACGCTCGGTTCCGCCTGGGCCCGCTCGGACAGCGCGAGCAGCTTGCCGCGCTTTTTGCCCGTGCTCTCCTTCTGCTCGACGACGTGCCCCTGCTCGACGAAGATCTCGAGGGCATTCGAGAGGTTGACGCGACTGACGGCCTCCGGATGCTCCACATCACCCTCGTGGAAGGCGCGATCGGCGCGGCTCTGCACCTTCGTAATGAAGTCCTTCGGCGTGAGCGGGCCGCCTCTGAGTGCCTCGATCGAGTCGGCCATCACGTAGTAGCTCTCGAGGAAGTTGCGCACCATCGTCGCGAAGAACGCGAGCAGCGACTCCGATGACCGGCCGACCGAGACGTGGTCCGCGTCGCCGTCCGCGCCGAGCGCGATCCAGCCCTCCTCGGCGAAGGCGTGGAGCGTGGCCTCGAACTGGCGCTCGAAGGGCTGATCGGTCGCGTAGATGAACTCGAACTTGAAGAGACGGCTAAGGAATTTCGTCTCCTCGCGGAGCCTGGGCAGCGTCAGCTCACCCCGCTTGTCGAGCGCGAGCAGCGTGGTGGCGAGCAGCGCGTCGGGCACGAAGGGGTGCAGTATGTTATTTTTATAGTAATCAAGGTTTAGTCGCCCAGCAGGCTCAACATTGTACACGATCTCCTGTTCGTAGCGGTGGCTCGTGACGTGCTTGGCTGCCGCGAACACGCCGAGCGCCTCGTCGACGACCCCTTGGGCCGCCTCGCCGGTGGCGCGCGATCGTTCGCCGTACACGCGCGTCGCCACGTCGCCCGAGCGGGACCGGATCTCCGCCTCGTCGAGCGCGGCGGCCTGCTGGAGCTGCGAACGCCGGGCGCGCAGCACGGTCGAGAGCGCCCGTGAGAGCACGGCCCCGCGGCGCGAGGCGAGCGAGATGAGGTAGCCCACGCGCAGCAGGAGCGCGTCCCGGCCGATCCCGCGCTTGGGGTGCGCGAGCAGCGCCATGGCCACGAGGCTCGTGGTCGTGATGACCGACGCCGAGTTGATGCGCGACACGATCTCGTAGCCGAAGCGCTTCGTGGCGTCGTGCATCGCCTTCGGTTCGCGCTCCGATGCCGGCGCGACGAGCCCGCGTGCCGCAAGGAAGGCGTGCGCGCTGAGCGGTTCGCCGAACTGGATGCGCAGCCGGCCGTACTTCGAGGCCAGCACCTTCGTGGTTTTGAGCAGCCCGCCCACGCCCTCCGCGTGCTTCTCGCCGCCCATCAGCTCACGCGTGTACGAGCCCTCCTCCACGATGCGCTCGTAGCCGATGTTGGCCGGCACGAACGTGACGTCCGGTGACAGACTGTCCGCGACCGCCTCCATCACGTGCGTGAGCAGGCCATATCGCGGCGGCAGCAGCTTGCCCGTGCGGGACCGGCCCCCCTCGATGAAGAACTCGAGCCAGTAGCCCTCGCGCACGAGCTTGCGCATGTAGTGGCGGAAGATGTGCGCGTAGACCGGATCGCCCTTGAACGACCGCCGCAGGAAGAACGCGCCGCCGCCGCGAAAGATGGGCCCGAGCGGCCAGAACGAGAGGTTGTCGCCGGCGGCGATGTGCGGCGGGATGAGGCCGTTGTTGTAGAAGACGTAGCTCAGGATCAGGTAGTCGATGTGCGACTTGTGGCAGGGCACCAGCACGATCGGCGACTTCTTCGCGACCTCGCGTACCCGCTCCAGGCCGTCCTCGTCGATCTCGATGCCGTCGTAGATGCGGTTCCAGACCAGCGACAGGAACGTGCACATGATCTCGACGGTGGTCATGTTGAAGTTCGCCGCGATCTTGTCGAGATCGGCCCGCGCGTCCTTCTGCAGCGTCGCGAGCGGCTTGCCCGTCGTTCGCGCGATGTCCTCGAGGTCGGCCTGCACGTCGGCCTGCTGCAGGATCTCGTCGCGCACGGTGCGCGCGTCCTTGAGCATCGGCCCGCGGATGATCTTCTGCTCCAGGTTGAAACGCTGGTGGATGAGGAAGCGCAGCCGCTCCGCGAGCAGGCCGTCGTCCTCGACCGACGCGTGCTCCTCGACGAACGTGCGGAGGTTGATGGGCTCC
>Ga0172370_10008235_pt1 | contig 12572 bp, 14 predicted proteins | sample LakKiv5m_FD_114538 | JGI IMG/M metagenome (GOLD analysis project Ga0172370, IMG submission 114538) | Freshwater microbial communities from Kabuno Bay, South-Kivu, Congo - kab_022012_11.5m | ecosystem: Environmental > Aquatic > Freshwater > Lake | place: Democratic Republic of the Congo...
CGACGAGATGCTTCGCTGGGGTCTCGCCGCGGCGAACGCTGACTCGTCAACCCGCTCAGCATGACATTCGAGAGTTTCTTGCGCGGGCGCATCCCGCCGCCGCGGGATGGGGAACTCAGAATGACACATGCCCCAGTTTCAGGTTGGTCTCTACCGATAAATGATATCCCGAATATCCTCCCCGCGCAAACGCACGGTCTGGCTGTCCACGCGCTCGACGCCGGGCTGGCTGGCGGCTGCATCGGCGACATCGGTGTGGAAGAAACGCTTCTCCAGGATATACGGCCCCGGCCAGACGAGCGGCGGGATCGGCGCGCGGGCTTGCTGCTGCACCGCGGCCGTGATCCCCGCCCGGATGCGTTCCCGCGCGGCCGGCGCCGAAAGGGAGATCGCCGCGCCGCGACCCACCCCCTCCTTCACTGCGGCCGTGATGATGCCCGGCACGAGCGCCTCGGCTTCGCGGCACGCGTCCGCGTCGCCGCTCAGGAAGATCAGCGGCAGCCCCAGCGCGCCGAAGTAGAGCGCGATCTGCGCGGTCTCGCCGATGGGCCGGCCGTTCAGCTTGTAGTAGTCCACGGTGCGGCTGTTCTGCGTGTGGTTCTGGTTGCCTGTAGCGGTTCCGGCCAGGGCGTGCTGGCCGATCATCGCGACCGCATCGTAGCGGCGGATCACGTGTTCCAGGCGCGACCAGGGCGGCATCGGCCGGCCGTGCAGCAGCCGGGCGGCCGGGTGTAACTCCTCGAAGACCAGCCCGCCCGCGCCGTGGCCGTCCCAGATCAAGATCTCTGCCACGCCCGCGGCCAGCAGCCCGTCCACCGCGGCGTTGACTTCGGCCGTCGCCAGCTTCTTTGCCGCGTCGTAATACCGGCCGTCGGGGTAGGACTGGTCGGCGAACGAGACCACCCCGGCGGTCCCTTCCAGATCGGTGACGATGAAAATGCTCTTCATGGAGTCGCTCCTCGCCGCTATTGTAGCCCGGAGAGGAAATCAGCGCAAATGCACATGGGAACCTGCATCTGTGGTAGAATGGGGTTGTGAATACCCACGCCATGGTAGACGGACTTTGTCTGGCGTGTCAATGCCGCGAGTGCGTTGACATCTGATCTTTGCCCATGTAGAATGAAAAACTAAGACAAGGAGCGATGGCCGCATGAGTCCGAAAGTGCTCGAAGAGGGCGCCCTGATCTTTTGGTTCCATAGCTATGACGCTCGCCACGAGCGGCGAGCCAGCGTCCACGTCGGCAAGGGTTCGCAGGACGACTTCAACGATGTCAAAGTGTGGTTGGAGCCTGTAGTTGAGGTCGCCAGGGCAGGGCGGACGCTCCGTAGTCACGAGCTGAACAGGGCGCTCGACATCATCAGGCAAAACCTTGCGTACTTATTGGAGGAATGGCATGAATATCAGCGAGGTTCTCGTTGAGGAAGAACAGCAGGTCAGGCGATATCGGGTTCAGTATCCAATCGCCTCGTACGTTTTTCCTCGCGAAGCGCGCATTCACGATGTCCGATTCGACGAGGAGCACCTGCATCTGGAACTGAGTGACGGGCGGATGCTCGCCGTGCCGCTGTGGTGGATCCCCACCTTGTACAATGCTGCGCCAGAGGAGCGGGAAAAATACGAGATCAATCGGGATCGGACGATGCTGGTCTGGGATCCGGCCCGCTGCGACATCAACGACGAGTTTCGGGTGGCTGATTATCTCGGTCCATTGCCGCAGACTGATCTTCTTTGAACACCTATCCCATTTCTCTCATTGGCTTGGGGGCGCGGCGCGCGGTGGTGATTGGTGGGGGCGCGGTGGCCGCGCGCAAGGTGGCGGGGCTGCTGGCGGCCGGCGCACAAATCACGGTCATCAGCCCGGAGGCGACGTCGGAGCTGCGCGCCTTGGCGGCCGCAGGACGGATCGCCATCAGCGCGCGCGCGTATCAACCCGGTGACCTGGCAGGAGCGTTCCTGGTCATCGCCGCGACCGATGATGGGGCTGTGAACCAGGCGGTCTGGGCCGAGGCGACCGAGCGCGGCTGCCTGGTCAACGTGGCCGACGATCCGGCCCATTGCAACTTCATCCTGCCGGCGGTCATCCGCCGCGGCGAGGTGACGGTGGCGGTCTCGACCGGCGGGGCCAGCCCGGCGTTGGCGCGGCGGCTTAAGGAACAGCTCGAGGCGTTCATCGGCCCGGAATACGGCGCGCTGGCCGAGCTGCTGGCCGAGCTGCGCCCCGAACTGCTGGCGCGTTTCGCGCCCGGGCGGCCCCGGTTGGCCGCGGCGCTACGGCTGGTGGATTCGGACGTGCTGGATGTGATCCGCCGCGCTGGGCGCGCCGCGGCGCGTGAGCGTGCGCTGGCGCTCCTGGAGGAATGACCGGCGTGGCGGATTCAACGCAAGCAGGCATCGTGTATCTCGTCGGCGCGGGGCCGGGCGACCCAGAGCTGATCACCGTGCGCGGGCTGCGCTGTTTGCAGCGCGCCGAGGTCGTGATCTATGACCGGCTGGCGAACCCCGCGCTGCTGGATCACGCGCCAGCCGGCGCCGAACTGATTGACGTGGGCAAGGAGGCCGACCGCCACACCCTGCCGCAGGCCGAGATCAACCGGCTGCTGGTCGAGCGGGGCCGCGCCGGCAAGACGGTCGTCCGGCTTAAAGGCGGCGATCCGTTCGTCTTCGGACGTGGGGGCGAAGAGGCGTTAGCGCTCGTCGCGGCCGGCGTGCCGTTCGAGGTCGTGCCCGGCGTCAGCAGCGCCATCGCCGCGCCCGCCTACGCCGGGATTCCGGTCACGCAGCGCGAGCTGGCCGGCAGCGTGACGATCATCACCGGGCATCGGGCGGACGCGACCGGCGATCCCGAGGCGGAGTGGGCGCGGCTGGCCGCGACCTCCGGCACATTGGTCTTCCTGATGGGGGTGGGCAACCTGCCGGCCATTGTCGCAGCGTGTCGGCGCGGCGGCCGGCCCGCCGATACGCCCGTGGCGCTGATCGCTAATGGGACGCGGCCCGATCAGCAGATCGTGGCTGGCACGTTGGCCGATATCGTCGAGCGCGCCGCCGGCGTCATCCGGCCGCCGGCGGTGATCGTCGTCGGCCCGGTCGTGGCGTTGCGGGAGGCGCTGGCGTGGTTTCCCCCGGCCCATTTGTCCAATTCGTGAAATCCGTGGCAGAAACTATCCTATCTGGACAAGGAGGCAAACTGTGCCTCGTGCGTTGATTACCGGCGGCACCGGCTTCGTCGGCTCCAACATCGCGTTGCGCCTGATCGAGCGCGGCTGGGATGTGCGCATCCTGGAGCGGCCCGGCGCATCGCATCAACTCCTGGAGGATGGCCCGTTTGACTACGCGCCGGGCGATGTCCTGATCCCCGATTCGCTGCCGCCCGCCATGCGCGACATTGACGTGGTTTTTCACGCGGCCGGCGTGGTGGACTACTGGCGGCAGGGGGTCGAGCGGATGTATCAGGTGAATGTCGAGGGCACGCGCAACGTGATGGCGGCCGCGTTGGCGGCGCGCATCGGGCGCGTCGTCCATACCAGCTCGACTGCTGCGATGGGCATCCACCCGAACCAGATGGTGGACGAGACCTTTACCTTCAATGTTAAGCCGCAGCAGTTCGTCTACGGGCACAGCAAATATCAGGCCGAACAGACGGTCTTCGAGTACATCAAGAAGGGGCTGCCGGCGGTCATCGTCAACCCAACCACCGTCATTGGCCCGCGCGACATCCGCAAGGTATCGAGCGGCATCGTCGTCGAGGTCGTCAAGCACTGCGCGCCCCTGATGATCCCGCCCGGCGGGCAGAACATCGTGCCGATCTGCGACGCGGCCCAGGGCCACATCGAGGCCGCGCTCAAAGGCCGGGTCGGCGAACGGTACATCCTGGGCGGCGAAAACATGACGCTGCTCCAGCTTTACCAGACGATCGCCAACGTGGTCGGCTGCGGCATGAAGCTCAAGGCGATGCCGCGCTGGCTTGTCGCCCTCACCGCCGGGTTGACCGACATGCTCCAGCCCCAAACGCCCGGCCCCGTGCCGCTGACGGGCGCGCGGCTCCGGCTGGAGGCGCAGATGTTTTACTTCGATACCTCGAAGGCGCGGCAGGCGTTCGCCATGCCGAAGACGCCGCTGCGCGTCACCATCGGCCGCACCTATCAATGGTACGAGTTGATGGGCGAGTTCGAGGGGGTTCACGAGAAGCTCGAAGCCGAGGGCGGCGTGTGCAAATACTGCGGCCGGGCGCGCTATTGCGAGTGGCCGGGCGGTGGGCGGGGTGACACGGTGACTAGGTGACTAGGTGACACGGTGACTAGGTGACTAGGTGACATGGTGACTAGGTGACACGGTGACTAGGTGACACGGTGACTTCGAGGTTTCACCTAGTCACCTCTTCACCTAGTCACCTCTTCACCTAGTCACCTCTTCACCTTGTCACCGTGTCACCACCAAGGGGCTTGGGGGATGCAAGAGACGATCCAATTGCTGGCGGTGCGCGACGACAATTGTGCGATCCTGGATGGGTTGAGCGATGCGATCCTGGTGATCGGCTTGGATTATCGCATCCAGTTGGCGAACCAGACGGCGCGGGCGCTAATTGCGGAGGAACACCCGCAGGGTTTCGATGTGGCGGCTCTGCTCGGCCGAAGTTGCCGCGAGGTCTTCGATTGCCAGCGCGGCGATGATTGCCCGGCCGCGGCCGTGTTGGCGACGGGCGAGACGGTCAAGGCGACGCACACACGGCCGGCCGCACACGGCCAACAGCGCTATTTCGATGTGATTGTCTCGCCGCATCGCGACGCGCAGGGCCGCGTGATCGGCGTGATCGAGTCGCGCCGCGATGTCACCGCGGAGCGCGACCTCGAAGATGTGCTGGTGCAGCGCCACGAGGAGCTTTCTATCCTGCACACGGTTGCGCGCACCCTCAGCCAGTCGTTGGACCTTAGCGAGATGCTGGGACGTTCGTTGGAAGAGGTGCTGCGGCTGACCGGCATTGATTCCGGCGCGATCTTCCTGCGCGAGGAGACCCTGGGCGCCTTGCAGCTCTATGCGCACCGCGGGTTCTCCAAAGACGCGGCGCAAGCAGTGGCGCAGTTTGGGATGCTGGATGGGTCGTGCGGCGGCGTGCTCGAACACCGCGAGGTGGTGGTCGTCCCGATGCTGGCGCGTTATCGCGGCCGGCGGGCGCGGTCGTTGCAGCATGAGCGACTCAACACCCTGGTGCACGTGCCGTTGATCGCCAAAGGCGCGCCGTTGGGCAGCATGTGTGTAGCGACCCGCTGCGAACGCGAGTTTGACGCGGCCGCGCGCGATCTGCTTTTCGCCATCGGCAGTCAGATTGCGGCTGCGATCGAGAATGCCCGCCTCTACGCCGAGTTGCAACGCAAGGAACGGCTGCGTGGCGAGCTGCTGCACAAAGTCATCTCGGCGCAAGAGGAGGAGCGCCGGCGCATCGCCCGCGACCTTCACGACGACACCAGCCAGGCGTTGACCGCGCTGCTCTACGCAGCGGATGAGGCGCTTGAGTTGCACGATCCGGCCGAAATCCGCCAGACGCTGCAAGGGATGCGGGGGGTGGCGCAGCGCACGCTGGATGGCGTCCATAAACTAATCTTCGATCTGCGCCCCAGCATGTTGGATCACCTGGGGTTGGCGCCGGCGATTCGTTGGTTTGCGCAGTCGCGGCTCGAACCGGCCAATGTGCGGTTGGTGATTGACGCCGAGTGCGCGGATGCGCCGCAGCGCTTGCCGCCGGAGACCGAAACCGCGTTGTTTCGGGTCGTTCAGGAGGCGATCACGAACATCGCTCGCCATGCGTTGGCCCGCAACGTGCGCATCGCTTTCAGGATGACGCCCGACGCCCTGACGATCGCTATTGAAGACGATGGCGTGGGCTTCGACATGGTGGCCGTGATGCTCTCGCCAGATAGCGGCCGTGGCCTGGGGCTGCTCGGCATGCAAGAGCGGATCGCGTTGTTGGGCGGTGAATTAGTCATTGACAGCGCGCCCGGCTACGGGACGCGCATTGATATTACCGTCCCCCTTAAGGAGAGCAGCCGATGACTGCCGACGAACCGTGCATCAAGTGCATCCGTGTGCTTGTCGTAGATGATCACGCGATCCTGCGGGAGGGTATCCGCTCGCTGCTCGAGCGCGCCGACGACATCACAGTCGTAGGCGAGGCGGCCAACGGCGTCGCGGCCCTGGCGCAGGTAGATGCGCTGCGCCCCGACATTGTGCTGATGGATCTGGCGATGCCGGAAATGGATGGCCTGGAGGCCACGCGGCGTTTGCGCCAGCTTCACCCCACGGTCAAAGTGCTCATCCTGACGCAGCACGACAACCAGGAATACATCGCGCCCGCGTTGCAGGCCGGCGCCGCCGGGTATGTGCTGAAACGTTCCGGCGGCCGCGAGGTGATCACCGCCATCCGCCAGGTGTTCGAGCAGGGCGCGTTCCTGGCGCCGGGCGTGGCCGCCGAGATGATCCGCGATTATGTGGGAGGGCCAGGCGCCAACTGGCCCTCCCACCGCCTGACCGACCGCGAGCGCGAGGTGCTGCGGTTGGTGGTGGCGGGCAAGAGCAACAAAGAGATCGCCCAGCAACTGGTCATCAGCCCGAAGACAGCCTCGGTGCATCGCACGAACATCATGGAGAAGCTGGGCGTGCGCAACAGCGCCGAGCTGGTGCGGTATGCGCTGGAACATCGGCTATTGGACGAACAACGACTGACGAAGGACGAATCAAAGAGGTAAGATGTCTACTCTACTCAATCTTGACTTCATTCTCATTCCCGCTGGCGACTGCATCATCGGCAGCGGCCGCGGCGACCGCGCGGCCGGCGATGACGAGCGTCCCGAACATCGGCTCGCAATCAGTGATTTTCACATCATGCGCTGCCCGGTGATGAATGCCCAATATCAGCAGTTCATGGCGGCCGTCGGGCAGCGGCCGCCCCTTGGGTGGCCGGCCGGTCAGATGCCGCCGGGCCAGGCCGATCATCCGGTGGTGGGCGTCTCCTTCCACGATGCGGTTGCCTTTTGTCGTTGGGCGCGCGCGATTTCCGGGCTGCCGCTGCGCCTGCCGACCGAGGTCGAGTGGGAGAAGGCCGCGCGTGGGACGGATGGCCGCCGTTATCCATGGGGAAATGCGTGGGATGCGGGCCGCTGTCACAACCGGGAAGCGAAGGCCGTGGGCACGGCGCCGGTCGCCAGCCACTCGCCGGCCGGCGACAGCCCCTACGGCGTTGCGGATATGGCCGGCAACGTCCAGAACTGGTGCGCCTCTCTCTTCGGCTCCTATCCCTACGACCCGACCGACGGCCGCGAGCGCCTGGTGAACGACATGGAACCGCACAGCCTGCTGCCGCAATTTTACGAGAGCGGCGCCATTGCCAATGCAGAACGCGCCGAAGCCAACCTGGGCAAGCAGTGTCTCCGCGGCGGCTCCTGGCGCGGCGATCGCCACGAGGCGCGCTGCGCCTATCGCAGTTGGGCTGCACCTATGCACCGGAGCGATGATACCGGGTTCCGATGCTGCTACGAGGCGTGAAGCAAGATTCGCATCTTTCATATCCAAACCAACCATAGGAGGCTACGATGGCAAAATCCAATTGCGCCGAGTGCCCGCTGCGTAAGCGGGCCGAGGCAAACCCGAAAGCGTTGTTGAGCCGTATCTGGCGGTGGCACACCGGGTGGTGTCCGGGGTGGAAGGCGTATCAGCGTGAACGGGCGGCCCAGGGATTGCCCCCGGTCAAGGCATAAGTGCCTGTGAACACGGCAAATTCACAATCCCTCTTTGCGCGCGCCCAGCGCGCGATCCCTGGCGGGGTCAACTCGCCGGTGCGCGCGTTCCGCGGCGTCGGCGGCCAGCCTCTCTTCATCGAACGCGGGGAAGGCCCCTACCTATTCGATGCCGACGGCAACCGCTACATTGACTACGTATTGAGCTGGGGACCACTGATCCTCGGCCACGCGCACCCGCAGGTGGCCGAGGCGCTGGCGCACGCCGTCCAGCGGGGATCAAGCTTCGGCGCGCCGACCAGCCTGGAGGTTGAGCTGGCCGAGCTGGTGTGCGAGCTGATGCCGGGCCTGGAGCTGATCCGCTTCGTTAACTCAGGCACTGAGGCGACGATGAGCGCGTTGCGTCTGGCGCGCGCCTTCACCGGCCGCAACAAGATCATCAAGTTCGCGGGGTGCTATCACGGCCACGCCGATATGCTGTTGGTGCAGGCCGGCAGCGGCGTGGCGACCCTCGGCCTGCCCGACAGCCCCGGCGTGCCGGCCGGGGCCGCGCAAGATACCCTCGTCGCGCCGTACAACGATCTGGGGGGCGTCGAGGCGCTGTTTGCGGCGCGTCCAGGGGAAATCGCCGCCGTGATCGTCGAGCCGGTGGCGGGGAATATGGGCGTCGTGCCCCCGGCGTCCGGTTTCCTGCCCGGTCTGCGCGAAGTAACGCAGCGGCATGGCGCGCTGCTGATCTTCGACGAGGTGATGACCGGCTTCCGGGTGGCGTTGGGCGGCGCGCAGGCGTTGTACGACGTGCGGCCCGATCTTACCTGCCTGGGCAAGGTGATCGGCGGCGGGCTGCCGGTGGGTGCGTATGCCGGCCGGGCCGAGATCATGCAGCTGGTCGCGCCGGTCGGCCCGATGTACCAGGCCGGCACGCTCAGCGGGAATCCCCTGGCCATGACGGCTGGCATCGAGACGCTCAGGCTGCTGCGCGAGCCGGGCGTCTTCGCAGAGCTGGTGGCCCGGACAGCGCGGCTGTGCCAGGGAATCGGCGCGGCGGCAAAGGCTGCCGGCGTCCCGATCTACCAGACGCAGGTCGGCACGATGTTCTGCGCGTTCTTCAGCGACGGGCCGGTGACGAACTGGGCCACGGCGAAGCGCAGCGATACCAGCCGCTATGCAAAATTCTTCCACGCCATGCTGGAGCGGGGAGTCTACCTGGCGCCGTCGCAGTTCGAGGCCGGGTTCATGTCGTTGGCGCACGACGACGAGGTGATCGCGGCAACGATCGCCGCCGCGCAGGAGGCGTTTGCCGTGACGTAGGGGCGGTTTTTCGGGGTCTACATGGTATTGCCAGGAATATGCACATGTGGTCGCCGCTGATTTCGCCAGCGTGCCGTGCAAACCCGCCCCTACTTACTTCAAGCCGAACAGCGTCACCGCCATCTCCGCGTATTCCTCTGCGGGGATGCCGGGGGGCGGTTCTTTCAGGCGGACGATGGGGCTATGGAGCAGCTTGTTGACGATGGCCTGGCCCAGCGCCTCGACGGCGGCGCGCTTCTCCGGCGTCAGGTCGCCCAGGCGGCGCAGTGTCTTCTCGGTTTCGGTCTGGCGGATCGCTTCGGCGCGGGCGCGCAACGCCTGGATGGTCGGCAGGCAGCGGCGGGCCGCCTGCCACGCTGCGAATTCCTGCGTCTCTTCCGCGATGATCGCTTCGGCCGCTTGCCGCGCTGCCATGGCCAGCGGATGCCGTTCGCGCACCAGACGGTCGAAGTCGGCCTCGGCGGCCAGGCGGACGCCGGAGATGGCGGCCACGGCCGGGTCAACGTCGCGCGGAACGGCGAGGTCAATGACGAGAAGTTGGAGGTTGGAGGTTAGAGGTTGGAGGTTGACATGGGCGGCCAGGGCGCGGCGGACGTCGTCGGCATGGAGGACGAGGTGCGGCGCCGCAGTGGAGCAGACGACGATGTCGGCCCGGCTGAGGTTCTCCACCAGCGCGTCGAAGTGAACGGCACGACCGCCCAACCGTTCAGCCAGGCGTTCGGCGTGGTCAAACGAACGATTGGCAACGAGCACGCAGCGCAATCCGGCCCGCACCAACGCCTGGCCGGCAATGCTGCCCATCTTCCCCGCGCCGATCAGCAGCGCCGTGCGGTCGGTGATCTCCCCGAATGTCTCACGCGCCAGGTCTACGACGATTGCGCCGGCCGAGAGGGCCGCGCGGCCGATCTCGGTCTCGGTGCGCACTCGTTTGCCCGCCTGCACCGCGAAGCGGAAAAGGGTCGAAAGAATCGGGCCAGCCGTGCCCGCAGCGTGAGCGACCTCGAACGCGTGCTTGATTTGCCCCAAGATCTCGTTTTCACCCACCACCAGCGAATCCAGCCCGGCGGCCACCTGCAGCAGGTGGCGTGCAACGTCATCGCAGCGATGCAGGTACAGGTACCCGGCTAAGGTCGGCGCATCCAGGCCACTGCGTTCGGCCAGGAAGCGCCCGATGATCGCTTCGGCGCCGCTGGCCCAGACGTAGACTTCGGTGCGGTTGCAGGTGGAGACGATGGCAACCTCGGCCGCGGCCGGCTCGCAACTGCACGCGCCGGCCGCGCCCAGCTCGGCCCGCAACGCGGTCAGCGCGAGGGGCAGCCGCTCCGGGCCGAACGCCAGCCGCTCGCGCACTTCAACGGGCGCGAGGGTGTGGTTAAGGCCGAGGAGGAGAAGGTTAGTCACGTGATGCGTGCTCCGTGGTGCGTGGTGCGTGTCATTCTGAGCGCCGCAGTGCGAAGAATCTCGTGCTGCATGGTGGGTGATGGGTTCGGGCGCGCCGGGCAGGGTCAGGTCCTTGCGCAAGGTGATAGACGGTGGTGCGGTCAGGCATCAGCTCCGGGCCGCCGACGATGCGATAGCCGTTGCGCTGCCAGAAGCGGACGGCGTGCGGGTTGTTGACCTGGACGCCGGCCAGGATCGTGTTCACCTGCGGGTCGCGCCTGATCTCCTCCTCAATGGCCTCGACGACGGCCTGGCCGACCCCCTGCCGCCGAAACGGTGCGGCGATCATCAGCAGGGCGATGTAAGCGACGTGCGGATCGCCTTCGTAGCCGCCGGGCACGTAATCCACGATGCCGATCATGCGCTCACCCATGCTGTAAATGCCGCAGTAAAGGCCGCCGCAGGCTTGCGACTGCATGATATCGCCCAGGACCATCGTCGCCGAGGCGTTCGACACGGGGCCCAACGCCAGGAAGTCCTCGCACTGCCGGTACACGTCGAGCACGGCGGCCAGATCGTCGTCCGCTAGCGGGCGGATCGCAAGCGGGAAACCCGGAAGAAGAAGCGGCATCATCCGGCAACCGCTCGGTCCACGGCCGGCGGATAGGCCGCTTCGAGGCTTTTCTCCAGCGAGAAGAGCCCGGTCGTCTGCACATAGCCGAGCTTGCGGTCAATAGCGATCATCGGCAGGTTGAGCGCGTTGTGGTTCGTGCAGACGGTGGCTACGTCCAGCGCGGCGCGGGCATAGCGCAGCGCCATCACCTTGACCGCCTGCGCCAACTTGCGGCCGCGATAGCGCCGGTCCACGCCGGTGTGCAGGTTATAGGCGCAATCCGCCCCCTCGAAGCGGGTAATGGCGCTCATGCCCGCCCAAATACCGGTGGCCGTATCAATAACGACCATCTGTCCGGCAGGCTTGTACCAATCCGCCCCGCACACCTGCTGCTGGAAATCCTCGAACGACAGCCAGGAACGCACCCCCTCCGAACCGGGCGTTTCCATCGAAGTCATCTCGTTCAGGGCGTAGAGCTGGCGCTGCGCTTGCTCGGTGTTACCCAGGGCCGCCAGCGAGGTGAAGAGGAAGCCCTCCGCCTCCAGCCGAGCGATGATCGCGTCGTAGGGCCGGTCATCGAAGGCCCGCAAGTCCAGCGTCATGCCGATCGAGTGCGACCGCTCGATGAAGCCGCGGCGGTCGGCAAAGGCCCGGCCCGCCGGACAGTCGTCCCGGACGCCCGCCTCGAGCTGGCGCACCTGCGCCCGGCGGGCCGCTTGCTCCAGGTCATCGTACAACAGGCCGCCGATCCCGCGCCCGCGCTGCGCCGGTTTGACGATCAGGTAGCAGTACGCGGGGCGATCAGCGAACCGGCTGCGCGTGGCCCAGTTGAAGCCCAGGAGTTCGCCCCGCTCATCTTCGGCCACGGCCAGCCTGAAGATGCGCGGGCGGTGCTCTTCATAATCGGCCTTGAGACCAGGCTCCGTCGTCGGCTCATTCTGTTCTTGTGTGAACAGGTCGGCCAACTCGCCGAAGTCGCGGTCGGGGTCGGCCGGACGCAGGGAGATCGTCGTCATGGTAGTCTGGCTCCTGGTTCAGTGTCTTCGCACTTGCTGGACTCGAGGCTTTAGCCGGTTTCTGCCGCTCATGTACGTGACCGGCTGAAGCCTCGAATCCGGATCATTCCCCTGCCATCAGATCACACGCACGGCGCACCAGCCCTTCCGCCCAGCCGGGTGCGCCGGCCACGTGCAGGTGCGTGTAAGAGGCCAGGACGTTGCGATAGACCAGGCCATCGCGGCCCCCGCCGATGCCGTTGCCGCGATTCAGGCGGTAGGCAGTGGGCAGAGCATCCGGCATCGCCGAAGATTCACCTACCCCCCATCCCCCTCCCTGCGAGGGAAGGGGCGCGATGCCCACGAGCCGCGAGTTATGAAATTCATGCCCGCGCAGCACCGTGCCGGCCGGGAAGAACGGATTCGCCGCATCCACCACCGCCTCGACGTAGCCGTGTCCCTGCGGCCGGGCGGTCATCTCCACGTCGCACGGCAGCACGCCGGCCATCTCGGCGGCCCGCTCGCCCCAGATGATGCGCCGCGCCAGA
>Ga0172370_10008237_pt1 | contig 12570 bp, 12 predicted proteins | sample LakKiv5m_FD_114538 | JGI IMG/M metagenome (GOLD analysis project Ga0172370, IMG submission 114538) | Freshwater microbial communities from Kabuno Bay, South-Kivu, Congo - kab_022012_11.5m | ecosystem: Environmental > Aquatic > Freshwater > Lake | place: Democratic Republic of the Congo...
CCCATCGCCAGATCCAGGAGTTCCTGCCGGTCGTGCGGCATCGTGACCGATGGCGCGTTCCGCAACAGCGCTGCCAGTGAATGCTGTGGTTCCAAGATGTCGAACAGTGTCTTCCCCATATAGCCCTCGAATCAAGCAATGGCGTCAAAAGATCTACGCGGATGGATTTTGCGCGGCGACCGCAGGTGTTCTCACTTCAGTGAGTGGTCTGCCGTCACGGATTCGCGGTTTAGGGCAGGTTCACATTGGGGGTGGACTCGCCACCTCCCACGCATCAACCCTATCGCGTTGGAACCGCTCGCCGGCATCTTTGCGGTGGAGAATCAGAGGGGCCTAACGGAAAGCGATCAAAGGATGGAAAACACATGCGTCAAAGGAAGATCATACCGCGAAAGCGCCGTTGCGTCAAATCTCACAGTTGCAACGAGTTTGGGCTTGCACGGCCATCGGTGTTATGATCACCGAATGACACAAGACCCGCAAATTCGCATTGTCCGGAGTGACCGGCGGCGCAGGACGATCTCCGCCCGTCTCGTGGAAGGGGGCGCGATCTTGGAGATATTGGCGCCCGCGACGGCCACCGACGCTGAACTGGCGCCGATCATCGCGAACCTCAAGGCGCGCGTGCTGCGCCATGCCGAGCGCAAAGAGACCGCCGACGATGCTGCTTTGGTCCGTCGCGCGGCTGAACTAAACCGGCAGTACTTCGAGGGGCGGCTGCGCTGGGCCGAAATCCGCTACGTGACCAATCAGCAGCAGCGCTTCGGCAGTTGTACACCGGCCACGGGCGTCATTCGCATCTCGCATCGCGTGGCGGCCATGCCGGCCTGGGTGCGCGATTATATCATCGTGCATGAGCTGGCGCACCTGCGGGAGGCGAACCATGGCCCGCGCTTCTGGAAGTTGGTCAACCGCTACCCGCGCGTGGAACGCGCGCGTGGCTATCTCATCTGCCTGGGGCTGGAAGGGGAGGCGGACGAGCCGAGCGAGTCGGATCTTGCGGCCGAGAGCGGATGACCGATGCCCCGCGTGGCTTTGACACGGGCGCGGTCGTCGTGTACAATGCTGTCACAATCGAACAGAGAGACAGGCGAGGTAGAGACATTGGCGAAGTTTTATTATGGCGGGCAAGCGGTCATCGAGGGTGTAATGATGCGCGGCCGGAAACGGATGGCAGTGGCCGTGCGCGCGCCGGACGGCCAGATCGTCGTCCACGAGGAGCCGCTCACCGCGGCCATTTATACACAGAAGTGGGGCCAGTGGCCGTTTGTGCGCGGCCTGCGTATGTTGTGGGATGCCCTGGGGTTGGGGATGCGCGCGCTGCTCTGGTCGGCCGACATCGCCGTGAAGGAGGAAGGGCAGGAAGAGGTCAAATTCGCGGGGCCGGTGGCGTGGACGACTATCGCCACGTCGCTGTTGATCGCCGTGGGGCTTTTCTTCCTCTTACCGACGGCCGCCGCCAAGTGGTTAACGCCGGCCGGGCTGGGTGGAATGGGCGCAAGCGTTGTGGAGGGCGCCATCCGCCTGGCGCTGTTCTTGCTTTATCTGTGGGCCATCGGCTTCATGCCCGATATCCGGCGTGTGTTCGCTTATCACGGGGCCGAGCACAAGACGATCAACGCCTACGAGGCGGGCCAGCCGTTGACGCCTCAGGTGGTCGCGCGCTTCACCACCGCCCACACGCGCTGCGGGACGAGTTTTCTCCTCTCGGTGATGTTGATCTCGATCATCGTTTTTGCGCCGTTCCATTTCGACAACCTGTTCCTGCGGCTGGCCTCGCGCATCGTGCTGATCCCGGTTGTAGCGGGCATCGCCTACGAGTTCATGCGTTTCACCGCCGCGCGGGTGGATCGGCCCTGGGTGCGCCTCCTCATCGCGCCCGGCCTGACGCTCCAACGCTTGACCACGCGCGAGCCGGATGAGAAGATGCTCGAATGTGCGATTGCCGCCCTGAAGCCGGTGCTGGCCGCGGATGGGATCGAAGCGTCTGCGCCGCTGGAGATGCAGCAGATACCCGTGGTTGTCAGCGCATAGGATACTGATCGCAATGACACGAGCTAAAGTCGCTGTTCTCCATACACAGCCAGAGACCGTACTCCAAGACTACGCGCGCCTGTTTGAGCTGGCTGGCGGCGCCGAGGCGTTAGCGCGCGGCGTGACCACCATCTTGAAGGATAACATCTCGTGGCACTTCCCCATGCCCGCTGCCAACACGACGCCGTGGCAACTGGAAGGCACGATCCTGGCGCTGCGCGTGGCCGGTTTCACTGATCTGGTTTGTGTGCAGAACCAGACAGTGGTCACGAACGCCTTCAAGGGCGAAGACCTGAACGGCTATGTGCCGATCTTCCGCGGCTATGGCGTCCCGGCGTTATACAATTTCCGCCCGGAAGACATGACCTGGGTCCCGTATCGTCCCCAGGCCAAGATGTTGGCGTTGGATCACATCTATCCCGACGGCATCCACATCCCGGACTATTTCATCGGGAAGAACATCGTGCATTTGCCGACGGTCAAGACGCACATGTACACCACGACGACGGGCGCCATGAAGAACGCCTTCGGCGGGCTGCTGAGCAAGTACCGGCACTACACCCACACCTGGATCCACGAGACGCTGGTGGATCTGCTGGCGATCCAGAAGGAGATCCATCCGGGCCGCTTTGCCATCATGGATGGGACGACCGCCGGCAACGGGCCTGGCCCGCGGCTGATGGAGCCGGTCGTCAAGAATGTCATCCTGGCCTCGGCCGACCAGGTCGCGATTGACGCCATCGCAGCCAAACTGATGGGCTTCGACCCGTTGCGCATCCGCTACATCCGGCTGGCGCACGAGGCCGGCTTGGGGGTGGGCGACCCGCGCGAAATCGAGCTGGTCGGTGATGATGTGGCGGGCGAAAACTGGGACTTCAAGGTGGGGTACAGCACCCACACCTTCCTGGCGTGGCTGGCCTGGTACGGGCCGACCAGGTTCCTCCAGAAGTTGGTCCTGCGGACGCCGCTGGTCATCGTGCCGACCTTCATCGGTGAGGTAGAGCAGGATTACATGTATTGGCCGCTCAAGTTCAAGCGCGTGGCCGAAGAGTGGCGCGCGAACACGACCTGGGGCCGCTTGTTTCAGGAATACCAGCGCCAAGGGTGTCTGGCGCCGGCCTGAGGCGCGCACCGGGCCATCGCGCACACGCCACGCAGTTGCATCACGTTTGACGTATCACTTATCACGTAACAGGAGTCTCACATGAGTAAAGTCTCAATCATCGGCGCCGGGTTTGTCGGTTCGACCATTGCCCACTGGGCCATGGTTGCGGGTGGGTGTCAGGTCGTCCTGGTGGATATTGTCGAAGGGTTGGCGAAGGGCAAAATTTTGGACCTGATTCAGGCCGGCCCGATCGCCGGCCATTCGGTGGACGCAATCGGTTCGTCTGATTACGCCGACACCGCCAATTCGGATCTGGTTGTCATCACCGCCGGCGTGGCGCGCAAGCCCGGCATGACGCGCGAAGATCTGGTGGCGGTCAACGCCAACATCGTCAAGTCGGTCATCAACGAGGTCGTCCCGCGCTCGCCGAACGCGATCCTCCTGATAATGACGAATCCGCTCGACACCATGACCTACCTGGCCTACCAGCTCAGCGGCTTTCCGCGCGCACGCGTGATCGGCCAGGCCGGGGTGCTCGACAGCGGCCGCATGCGCACCTTCATCGCCATGGAGACCGGCATTGACCCGGAGAATATCCACACAACGGTGTTGGGCGGTCACGGCGATGAAATGGTGCCGCTTGTGCGCTACTCGAACATCGCTGGGATGCCCATCTCCTACTTCCTGAGCCAGGAGCAGATAGATCGCATCGTCGCGCGCACGCGCGATGGCGGCGCCGAGATCGTGCGCTATCTCAAGACGGGCAGCGCGTTCTACGCGCCGGGCGCCTCGGCCTGCAAGATGGCCCAGGCGATCATCAAAGACCAGCATCACATCTACCCCGCTTCGGTTTATCTTCATGGGGAATACGGCATGACCGACATTTGTTTCGGCGTGCCGGTGCTGTTGGGCCGCAACGGCGTCGAACGGGTGATCGAGCTAGAACTGAATGACGAAGAGAAGGTCGCTATGCGGCGCTCGGCCGATTTGATCCGTAGCACCATGGCGGCTTTACCCCCGCGGTAACGCGTTCGCGGCGGCCTCGGATAATAATAGAGTTATCACGTGTCTGAACAACTGTCCAATCAGCGACTTCTGCGGTGGGTGGCCGATGTTGCGGCGTTGTGCCAACCCACCGCGATCTATTGGTGCGACGGCAGCCAAGCGGAGTATGATCGGCTGGTCGCGCAGATGACGGCAAGCGGAGCCGCGATTCCTCTCCGGCGGCCGCGCTCGGTCCTGTTCCGTTCGCATCCGAGCGACGTGGCGCGCGTCGAAGATCGCACGTTCATCAGCACCGAAAGTCGTGCGGATGCCGGTCCGACCAACAACTGGATCGCGCCGGATGAGCTCAAGCACACGATGACGGAGTTGTATCGCGGCTGCATGGCGGGGCGCACACTCTACGTGATCCCCTTCGCCATGGGCCCGCTCGACTCCCCCATGTCGAAGATCGGCATCGAGCTGACGGATAGCGCCTACGTTGCCTGTAATATGCACATTATGACACGCGTGGGTCGCCCCGTGATCGCAGCCTTGGGCGCCCAGGGTGATTTCGTGCCCTGTCTCCATTCCGTCGGCGCGCCGTTGACGCCGGGCCAACCAGATGTCGCCTGGCCGTGCGCGCCGATGGCGCAGAAATACATCAGCCATTTCCCGGAAGAGAACCTGATCTGGTCGTTTGGTTCCGGGTACGGCGGGAACGCCCTGCTTGGCAAGAAGTCCTTTGCATTGCGCATCGCTTCGGCGATGGCCCGCCGCGAGGGGTGGATGGCCGAGCATATGCTCATCTTGCGGCTGATCAGCCCGACCGGCAAGCAGTATCACATCGCGGGCGCTTTTCCGTCGGCCTGCGGCAAAACCAATCTCGCCATGATCCAGCCGACGCTCCCCGGCTGGCGGGCGGAGTGCATCGGCGACGACATCGCGTGGATGAAGATCGGCCCCGATGGCCGGCTCTACGCCATCAACCCCGAGGCCGGTTTCTTCGGCGTGGCGCCCGGCACGTCCGCGCAATCAAACCCGATGGCGATGGCTTCGGTGCGCGCAAACACGATCTTCACCAACTGTGCGCTGACCGACGATGGCGACATCTGGTGGGAGGGGATAGGTATCCCCGCGCCAGCGCACGCAGTGGATTGGAAGGGGCGCGATTGGCGTCCTGATAGTAAGGAACCGGCCGCGCACCCCAACGCGCGTTTCACTGCGCCGGCTGCACAATGCCCCATTATCAGCCCCGATTGGGAGAAGCCGGAAGGGGTCCCGATTGACATCTTCCTGTTCGGCGGCCGGCGCGCCAGCATGGCGCCGCTCGTCACCGAGGCGTTCGATTGGGATCACGGCGTCTTCCTGGGCGCGACCGCCTCTTCGGAGACAACCGCTGCTAACATCGGTGCCGTGGGCAACCTGCGCCGTGACCCCTTCGCCATGCGGCCGTTCTGCGGTTACAATATGGCGGACTATTTCCAGCATTGGTTCGACATGGGGGATCGCCTGGGGGAAAAGGCCCCGCGCATCTTCTACGTCAATTGGTTCCGTAAAACCGCAGACGGGAAGTGGTTGTGGCCGGGCTACGGCGAAAACAGCCGTGTGCTGGAGTGGATGTGCCGGCGGTTGGAAGGCACGGTCGCCGCGCAAGCGACCCCGATCGGCTTGTTGCCCCGGGCGGGCGATCTGAACATGGCTGGCCTGGTATTGCCGGCCGAGAACCTGCAAGAATTGCTCCGGGTGGATGTCGCAGCCTGGCGGGCTGAACTGCCGGATATCGAGCAGCACTTTGCCTGCTTCGGCGACCGGCTCCCGCAGCGGCTGCGCCAGCAGGTTAGAAAGCTGGAGGCGCAACTGGCGGCAAGCTGAAGGACATTATCGGATGAGCAAATCGTCTTTTCGTCCAGCGAGCTATGATAATCCGTGGAAGGAGGTTCTGGAGGACTACTTCCCGGATTTCATGGCGTTCTTCTTCCCTATGGCGCATGCTGACATTGACTGGGCTAGAGGACATGAGTTCCTGGCGAAGGAATTGCGCCGTGTGACACCGGATGCCGCGGTTGGCGACCGCCGGGTGGACGAGTTGGTCAAAGTCTGGCGGCGCGATGGCGCCGAAGCCTGGGTGTTGGCGCATGTCGAAGTGCAAAGCCAGGAAGATACGAGCTTTGCCGAGCGCATGTATGTGTACAATTATCGGCTCTTCGACCGGTTTCACCGTCACGTCGTCAGCCTGGCTGTTCTGGGCGATGAACAGGAGCTTTGGCGGCCGGATCGGTTCGAACGCAATCTGTGGGGCTGTCGCGCAAGCCTGGAATTTCCGATCGTCAAGCTGTTAGACTACCGCGCGCAGTGGGCGGAGCTCGACGCGAATCGGAATCCTTTCGGGACGATTATCATGGCCTACTTGAAGGCGCTGGACACGCGCGATGATGCGCTTGACCGTCAAGCGTGGAAGTTTAACCTGGTGCGTCGGTTGTACGAGCGAGGCTACGATCGGGACGATATCCTGAATCTATTTCGGTTTATTGATTGGGTCCTTGCTCTTCCGAAGGATCTGGATGAGATGTTTTGGGCGCGGTTGAATGAATACGAGGAGGCGCAGCGTATGCCATACATTACGAGCATCGAAAGAATCGGCATGGAACGGGGGATGGAGAAGGGGATGGAGAAGGGAATGGAGAAGGGGATGGAGAAGGGGATGGAGCGTGCGCTGACGCGTATGCTGCAACTTAAATTCGGCGTCATCCCAGACTCCCTCGCGCGGCGGCTACAGGGGCTCGGCGTCGCCCGGCTGGAAGAACTGATGGAGATCGCGATGCGGGCCGATTCGCTCGGCGCTTTTGCCCAGGCCCTGGAGCTCGAGCCTGCGTGACCATGCCGCGCGCATACCGCTACTTCGACTTCATCATGGCCGGCTTCGTGACAGTGCTTCTCACGAGCAACATCGCGTCGTCGGCCAAGATCATTGACTGGGGCGTTTCGCTTCCGCTCATCGGTCTGGCCCTCGCGTTCGACGCCGGCACGCTGCTCTTCCCTATCAGTTATATCTTCGGCGATATCCTGACCGAAGTCTACGGCTACGCGGCCAGCCGCCGGGTGATCTGGGCGGGCTTTGCGATGGCTGGCCTGATGGGCCTGACGCTGTGGCTGGTGGCGCGGCTGCCGGGTGAGGCCGCCTGGCAGCAAACGACCGGACAGGCGGCCTACGACGCGGTGTTGGGCGGCGTCAGCAAGGGCGGCATCCTGATCGCCAGCCTGGCGGCCTACTTCTGCGGGGAATTCAGCAACTCGTTCATCCTGGCGAAGATGAAGGTCTGGACCGCCGGCCGCTACCTGTGGTCGCGCACCATCGGCTCGACGCTGGTGGGCGAAGGCGTTGACAGCGTCGTGTTCGTGGTGATCGCGTGTGCGTTCGGTGTGTTCCCGTGGCGCATCGCGGCCAGCATCATTGTTGCGAACTATATCTTCAAGGTGGGGATCGAGGTGATTTTTACGCCCGTCACCTATCGGATGGTCAACCGGCTCAAGCGCGCTGAGCGGTCGGACTACTTCGATCGGGACACCGACTTCAACCCGTTCGTGTTGGCGACCAATGATCGCTGAACTGCCGCCCGACTATCGTTCTGGCTTCGTCGCGGTCGTGGGCCGGCCTAATGTCGGCAAGTCCACGCTGATCAACGCGCTGCTGGGCCAGAAGATTACTATCGTCTCGCCCAAGCCGCAGACCACGCGCAACCGGCTGCTGGGTATCCTGACACGCGACGACGCGCAGGTGATTTTCATTGACACGCCGGGGATCCATCAACCGCTCCACCGCCTGGGCCAGGTGATGGTGGAGACCGCAACCGCCGCGCTGCCCGATGCGGACGCGGTGCTCTGGCTGGTGGAGGCAGCCGCGCCGCCAAACGACGAGGATCGCCAGGTCGCCGCGACGCTGGCGCGGCTGCCTCCTACGATGCCCCTGTTCCTGGGCCTCAACAAATGTGACCGACTTGCGCTTAATCGCAAAGAGAGTACAATAAGCGCATATTTGGCGCTCGCCCCGCAGGCAGAGATGGTGCTCTGTTCTGCCACGCGTGGCGATAACCTGGACGGGTTATTATCCAGGCTGATCGCGGCCCTCCCGCTTGGGCCGCAGCTCTACCCTGAAGACGAGATCACCGACCAACAAGAGCGGTTTATTGCCGCCGAGTTGGTGCGAGAACAGGCGTTGCGCTGCCTGCGCGATGAAGTCCCGCACGCACTGGCGGTCCTGGTGAATGACTTCAAAGAGCGCAGCGCGCAGTTGACGTACATCTCGGCGGTCATCTATGTCGAGCGGGAGACCCAGAAGGGCATCCTTCTGGGCAAAGACGGTCAGATGCTGAAGCGGATCGGCCAGGGCGCCCGGCGCGAGATCGAAGAACTGCTTGGGCGGCAGGTATTCCTGGACTTGTGGGTCAAGGTGCGGCCCAAGTGGCGGGCGAATGAGGAGGAGCTCCGGCGCCTCGGCTATCAGCCGCCGAAAGTCAGGCCGGCGAAAGGAGGCAGGCGACAGAATTAGCGTGTCAGGGATCCTTGGGTTGCCCGCAAGCTGCCAGGCGATGTCGGCAGATGCGGGATGGGTTTCAGTTTTCAGGTTCCAGGTTCAATTCACACCCATTCTAAGGAGGACCACACCATGGATTTCAATCGTATGATCAATGGGATCGTTCGCGCGATCAAGCTCGACGCGACGTTCTATGAGGAAGTCGAACAAGACCCCAGTTACAACCAGGACTCGTTGATGGTCGTGATCCTGGCCTCACTCCTCGGCGGGATCGGCGGACTGATCAGCATGGCGATGTCCGGCGAGATCCTTAAGGCCATCCTCGCGTTCATCGTTGCTGTTATTCTGACCCTGCTCGGATTTTTCCTCTGGGTTTGGGTGGCCACCTTCGTCGGTGTCAGGTTCTTCAAGGGCACGGGGCAGTTTGACAATGTAAAGCGCGCCATGGGCTTCGCTTACGCTCCGCAGTTGCTCAACCTCTTCAGCTTCATCCCCTGCCTCGGCGGCATCATCGGGTTGGTTGCCTGGGTGCTGTCAGTGATTGCAGGCGTGAAAGCTGTCCGGCAATCGCTCAATCAGGATAACACCAACGCGATCCTGACGGTTGTGGTCTCCGCTATTGTCGTCTTTGTGATTACGGCGATCATCGGCGGCATCTTCGCGGCGATCGGTATCGGCGGCGCGGCGGTGATGGGCGCGTTCAAGCAGTAGCGTTGTTTGGTTTTCCGTTTTGACAGCAGGGGCGAGAGGCGTATAATCTCTCTCGCCCCTGTGCATTAAGTGGGGTTCTGCAGCCGGCTGGTCCGGCGTAATCGCATGCTTCGAGGGAGGATAACCATGCTTGTCGGCGAACGTATGACCCGCAACCTGGTAACGATCACCGAGGACACCAGCATTGATGACGCGCTGCACGTGATGCGTGAGCGCAAGGTTCGGCGCCTGCCGGTGCTGGATTCATCCGGCAAGATGGTGGGCATCGTCTCTGACCGGGACCTGTTGCACGCGGCCCCATCCCCGGCCACATCGTTGAGCGTCTACGAACTGCACTATCTGCTTTCCAAGCTCACGATCAAGCGGGTCATGTCCAGCCCGGTGATCACGGTCACGCCCGGCACGCCGCTGGAAGAAGCCGCCCGCATCATGGCCGACAACAAGATCGGCGGGTTGCCCGTGACCGACGATGGCAAGCTGGTCGGCATCATCACCGAGACCGACATCTTCAAGATCCTGCTGGAACTCTTGGGCGCTCGCACGCCGGGGGTGCGCGTGACCGTGGCGGTGCCGGAGGCGAAAGGCGTGCTGGCGCAGATCACGCGCACATTGGCCGACCTGGGCGCGAACATCGTCAGCGTCGCCACTTACGGTGGCCCAAACGTGGGCGAGCCGCGCATTATGTTCAAGCTGAGCGACGTGGCCCCGGAGGCAGTGAAGCGGGCGTTGGAGAAGCTGGGGCTGGTGATCGTAGATCTACGGTCGGTATAGGCGCGTCGCAGATGCGTGACCGGTCAGAACTGGAGTTACTGGCCGGTCTCTTTTGAGTTATCATGAGGTTAATAAACTTCCGATGCGCCAGTACCTTGACCTGCTGCAATATATCCTCGATCGGGGTGTCACCAAATCCGACCGGACGGGAACCGGTACACGATCGGTCTTCGGCTGCCAGATGCGCTTTGACTTGACCCAGGGCTTTCCCCTCGTCACCACCAAGCGCCTGCACATCAAGTCCATTATCCACGAACTGCTCTGGTTTCTGCGGGGAGATACCAACATTCGATATCTGAACGACCAAGGCGTACATATCTGGGATGAGTGGGCGGACGCCGACGGTAATCTAGGGCGCGTTTATGGAGCACAGTGGCGCTCATGGATACAGATATATGATAACGAGCCTCGACTTATTGCAAAACAGGAACCGCAGATCGTTACCGATTTCGATAAGGAAATTCGTACTGATAACACGTCAAATGAAAGTGGCCTTGTTGGTAAAGAATTTACATCGGCCACTGGTAGGTATGTTGTTATTAAAGAATATCGGGTTCCAAGAAAAAATGGTGTTGGTGTCGGTCACCTACGCTTAGACGTGAAGTTTATAGCTAGTGGGTACGTAAGGCGCAATGCTCCCCCGCAATCGGTTGTTAACGGTTGGATCAAAGATAGATATTATCCTAGCGTCTTGGGGATTGCCTGTCTGGGTGAGGAGGTGTCTGAAGAAGATCGAAAACTATTGTATCAGACCTGGGTGGGTGTCCTCAAAAGATGCTATGATAAGAACCATCTGGGTTACAAACACTATGGCGCCAAGGGTGTTTTCGTCTGCGATAGATGGCTCGTTTTCAGCAACTTCGTGCGGGATGTGAAGAAGCTGGATAACTGGTTACTCAAAAAGGAATTCCCGGTAGAATATTCGCTAGACAAAGACTTTTATCTGTCGAATTGCTATTCGCCCGGCACGTGTATCTGGTTATCGAAACTCGAACAAAACCTCAACGCGGAGAAGGTACAACTTATTAAAGCCATTGCCCCTGATGGCAAAGAGTTTGTAAGAATGGGCATCAAGACGCTTTGCAAGGAATTTGGGTTCGCAAGCCCGGCTCTTGCGAATTGCTTGCAAGGTGTGACCAAGACGCATCACGGATGGCAATTCGAATTATTCGAGAACACCAAGAATCCAAGGATAAGAGTATTTGATCAAGTCAAACAGATAATCGCTCAGATCAAGCACGAACCGCATTCGCGCAGGATCATTCTTAGTGCCTGGAATGTAAGTGAGCTTGACCAGATGGCCCTCCAGCCTTGTCATGTGCTAGCTCAGTTTTATGTCGCCGACGGCGCGCTTTCGTGCCAGCTCTACCAGCGGTCAGCCGATGTCTTCCTGGGGGTGCCGTTCAACATTGCGTCCTACGCGCTGTTGACGCTGATGGTGGCGCAGGTGTGTGGGTTGCAGCCGGGGGAATTCATCCACACCCTGGGGGACGCCCACCTTTACTTGAACCACATCGAGCAAGCCCGATTGCAACTGGGCCGCGCGCCGCGACCGCTGCCGCAGATGCGCATCAATCCCGATGTCCGTTCGATCTTCGATTACAAATACGAGGATTTCGCGCTCGAGGGGTATGATCCGCATCCGCACATCCGGGCTGAGGTGGCGGTATAGAGAACACGAGGTCTATCGCTTACTGATATTCAACCACTGCCGCAATTGCGGCGGCGATGGAACGCATGACTAATGGCGAGACGTCCCCCAATTTTTCGACGAATCGCTGCATATCTACGCCGCGCAGTTGCAGTGCATCTACCGCTGAGACTTTCTCCAGGCCGTTTGCGCTATCCGGAACAACTCTAACGTGCCAGATGTTGTGTGTCCAGTGCTCCTTCCATTCTGTGATTGGAGCCACCAGCTTGATCGGCAAAGCGCCGATTGCGTCTGAACTGACAACAACGACCGGGCGCGTCTTGCGGATTTCGGCTCCGATGGTCGGATCCAGGTTTACGCGCCAGATCTCACCACGCTTAATCAGCATACGAGAAGTCTCCTGCCTGCCAATCTTGCCGATCAGCAGCCGACTCCTCATAATTGGCAACCACTTTGCTGGCTTGTTGGGACAGCAAACGTTGTCGTTCAGCGATGGGAAGCAGCATGAATTGTACCTGCGGTGAGGCTGTATCAGTCTCTTTCTGGGCTAGTTCCGTCAGAAAGCGGTAGGCCAGCGGTAACTTTCGTGTTGGCAAGCGCCGAACGAGTTCTTGCACCTGAGCATAAGCGATCGTTTCCATGGCTAACTTATCTCCCCTCTGTCGGCAATCTATTTCCTCTCCACCCTGACACAGTATACCGCCCGGCAATTTGTATGTCAAAGGTCAGCCAGATGCCGTGAATTGGCCGCGCCGCGCGGACGCGGCTGGGGCTCACACGTCG
>Ga0172370_10008239_pt1 | contig 12568 bp, 11 predicted proteins | sample LakKiv5m_FD_114538 | JGI IMG/M metagenome (GOLD analysis project Ga0172370, IMG submission 114538) | Freshwater microbial communities from Kabuno Bay, South-Kivu, Congo - kab_022012_11.5m | ecosystem: Environmental > Aquatic > Freshwater > Lake | place: Democratic Republic of the Congo...
CGCGTCCACAATGCCAAAGGTCAAGAGATACCCCACACTGTGCTCCGCCGGCTTGCGGCTGTTTGCTTTGAACTGCGCTTCGATCTCTTTGATGCCGACATTGTCGGCATCATCCCACCACAGGTTGGGAAGAGGTCCGTAGAAACCTTCGGAGGCGGCGCCCGCCAGCGCGAGCATTGAAAGATCCAGCGCCCAGTTGTTGCCGCCGATAAGGAATTCATCGCGCACGCCGAGCGAGACCGAGTCTTTGAGAATTTGCGCGGGACCGTGCGCGAGCGTGTTGGTGTAGATTACGTTTGCTCCGGCTTTCTTTGCAGCGAGAATTTGCGTCGTCACATCCGGCGCGCCCACCGCGAAAAATTCTTGACTGACGATCTTGACGCCTTTCTTGTCGGCGTAGGCTTGGGTTTCAGGAGTCAGCGCGCCACGCCCGTAGGCGGTATCCCACGTCACAATAGCGACTCGCGGCGCATCAAGATTCTGTCCTTTGGCAGGTTTGACTTTTGCCCAGTTTGCAGATAACCAGTCGAGGAACAAACCGAACTGATCCGAATAAATGGGGACTCCGCCAAACACCCAACCCGGCGGGTACGATCCCTTGCCGCTCACACCAAAGGTGAGATTGGGAATCTTGTCTTCAGCCAGACGATCCTTCAAGGCTTCGGTTTCTGTCGAACCGTACATGAAAAGGATCGGCGGTTTCTTCTCACGGAAACGATTGTAGGTCGAGATAGCGTTTTCCACCTTGCCGCCAGTGTCTGCCCATTCGACGGCAACCTGCGCGCCGCGAATGCCGCCTTTAGCGTTCAACGCTTTGACCGCATCATCAAACCCGCTGACGAGCGGCGTGGTGATTGCGGCGTACGGTCCGGTCACATCTCCATAATGATAGAGCGTGATTTTTTCGCCGGGGTTGGCTTTGGTGCGAAGTGCCGCTGTGGTCGGCGCGGCAGTTGCCTTAGGCGCTTCCGTCGCAACGGGCGCGGCGGTTGCTTTGGGCGCTTCCGTCGGCACAGGTGCGGGCGTGGCGCATGCGGATAATGCAAGCGCCGCCAACACTATCAATGTAATTGTCTTTTTCATTTTCTCCTCCGGTCAGATATAGTTGCCTCGTCGGAAAGTCTGATCCTCAAAGAGTCAGTCCATCCAACCATCCGGGTTGCAATTAGATTGATCTGTAACCGATCACCTCCTTTGGCTGATGGCTCATCGCTGATGGTTTATTGAGTTCGCTATCCGCCAATCAGTGCGCGAACGGTCTCAGCCGCCACGCCGCTTTAAGCAGTTCCCAACGATGCGCCAGCCCGCGCGGCTCAAAGATGAGAAACAGCATCAACGCCAGCCCGAACAACAAGGGTCCCAGCCCGGCAAGCAATCCGACTTGCGCTTCAGGAAAGATTTTGCCCAATAGAGGGCTGAGTTGAATCGTAATTTCTTCCAGCAGACGGATGAACGTCGCGCCGAAAATCGGTCCGAGCGCGCTCCCCATCCCCCCGACGATGACCATCCCCAAATACCAAACTGAATTCAACAGTGAAAACTGTTCGGGGTTGATCGAGCGCGCATAATGCGCCCACAACGACCCGGCGAGACCGGCATAAAACGCCGAGAGAAAGAACGCGCGCAGTTTGTAAGTGAAGCCGTGAATCCCCAGCACCTCTGCCGCGAGATCGCTGTCGCGGATCGCCACGAAGGCGCGCCCGAGCCGTGTGCGCGCAATGTTCTTGGCAATGAGGGTGCACAACACCACCACGCCCATGATGGGAAAGTACATCGTCTGCTGCGAGTTAAAAATGATGCCGCCCAGTTCCGGCGGCGGCACCCGCAAGCCGGGCATCCCGCCGAAAATATCCACGCGCACGTTGCGAAAAAACCAGGGGATGATGAACTGCGCCGAGAGTGTCGCCATCGCCAGATAAAATCCTTTGATGCGGAGCGCCGGTAAGCCAAACAGCAAACCAACCATCCCGGCAACTAACCCCGATGCTGGCAGCGCAAACCAAAACGACACGCCGTTCGTCACCAGCACAGCCGAGGTGTATGCGCCAACAGACATAAATGCCGCCTGCCCCAACGAAATCTGCCCGGTGTAACCAACGAGCAAATTCAGCCCGTGCACGACGATGATGCTGATGCCGATGAGGTTGAGCGTGCCCAGAATGCCCGAGCCCGCAAAAAAGGGCAGCGCAAACAGCGCGACCAAAAACGCAAGCGTCAGCAGCCACTGCCCGCGACTGCGGATCACGGCCATGTCGTGTGCGTACGAAGTGTCGAAATCGCCAGCGAGTCGGAGTGTCATCTCAAATCCTCTCAATCCTCTTCAACCCAAACAATCCTTCGGGACGCGCCATTAACACCAGCAGCAGGAACACGTACGGCGCGATGTCGCCCAGATGCAGTGAGCGTATCGCGGCGTCTTGCGGCAAGCCCCCCACCAAACTTTCGATCACGCCAACAGTCAAACCGCCGATGATCGCGCCGGGGATCGATTCGAGCCCGCCAAACAGCACAGCCGGAAATGCCTTGAGGGCGATTACCGACAAATTAGTTTCGACGCCGCTGATGTTCGCCAGCAAAACGCCGCCGCCCGTCGCAACCACACTGGCGATAGCCCACGCCAACCCGAAAATGCGTGGCACGCTTAAGCCCACGCTCTGGGCAAGTTGATGATCTTCTGCCGCGGCGCGCATTGCCAAACCGGCGCGCGTGAAGCGAAAGAAAAAAACGAACACCGCAAAGCCGATCAGCGCCACCGCGAAGGCAAGCACGAGATTCAACTTGAGGCGCACGTCGCCAAGAATAAGAGGTTGGAGTGGAAACATGGTGGGGAGCGAGCGTTGATACGCGCCAAAAGCAAGAATCACGGCGCCCTGAAGAAACTGCGCCAGCGCCAGAGTCATCATCACTGTGGCGAGAATGGGTTGACCGATAAGCGGGCGCAGAGCAAGACGTTCAACCGCCAGACCGACAAGCACCGCCACTCCAATCGCCGCAAGAAACGCCATCCAAATTGACCAACCCAAATTTTCGGTGAACCACCACGCCGTGAACGCACCCATCATTAGAATGTGACCTTGAGCAAAATTAAAGACGCGCGACGATTTGTAGATAAGCGCTAAACCAAGCGCAATGAGCGCGTAGATTCCGCCGGTCAACAATCCGGTTGCCAAGAATTGAGGGAATAGGTCCCAGTTCATTCGCCGCCCTCCAACGCGCAAACGCGGATCGCCGTCTCGATCACGCCCGTCCGCCCGTCACGATATTTGACCGAGGCACTGACGCGGACTTCGCCGCCCTCCCCGTACATCGCCTCAATCATCTGGCGATAACGCTCTTCGATAAACCCGCGCCGCAGTTTGCGGGTGCGCGTCAGTTCCGATTCGTCCGGGTCGAACTCTTTGTGCAGAAGCACAAACTTGCGGACCCGCGCGGCAGACGGCAGTGTCTTGTTTACACGCTCGACATCGGCACGGATTAAGTCATACACTTCCGGCTTCTGCGATAAATCCACAAACGCCGTATATCCGACGCCGCGACGTTCTGCCCACCGCCCGACGTTCTCAAAATCAATGTTGACAATCGCCGTGACGTACGGACGTTGCTTGCCGCCAATCGTCATCACATCTTTGACGTACGGCGAGAATTTCAAGCGACCCTCGATATATTGCGGCGAGTATTTTTTCCCTCCGGCGAGTTCCAACAAATCCACCATGCGGTCGAGATAAATCAGATGCCCGTCTTCGTCGAGATAACCCGCGTCGCCGGTGTAGAACCAACCCTCACGCAATTTTTCTGCCGTCGTCTGAGGATTCTTGTAATAGCCTTGAAACACGCAACCACTCTTGATCAGAATCTCTCCTTCGGGCGAGATACTCACTTCCACTCCCGGCGCGGGCTTGCCGACACTCTCGAACTTGATGTCGTCGTCACGATGAAATGTGTGAATCTCTGCTTCGGTTGAACCGTACAGTTGTTTAAGGTTCAAACCTATCGCGCGGCAAAAGCGCAGCATATCCGGCGAGAGCGCCGCGCCGGAGGAATAGGCGAGCCGAATGCGGTGCAAACCGAATTTATCGCGCAGGGGTTGAAAGACGAGTACTTCACCCAGCCCGTTGAGAACGCGGAGATAAAATGGGATCGCCGCTTTGGTAAATTTCAAATCTGCCACGCGATACCCGATTGGCAGAAAGGTGTCGTACCACAAGCGGTTGAGGCGGGTCGTATCGTGGATGCGAACTTGAATCGTGGAAACAATGCCCTCCCACAAACGTGAACTGAAGAGCAGCGAGTGAGGCGCGATCTCCCGCAGATTTTGCTGGACCGTCTCCGGCTTTTCCGGAAAACTGACGACATTGCCGGTGATGACGTGTCCGGTGATTCCCAATACGTGTTCCGTGATCCACGCCATCGGCAGGAACGAAAGAAATTCATCCGTGCGCTTGCGTTTGTCCACTGCCGTGACATTTGTGTAACCGGCGATCAAATTGCGGTGGGCGATCATCGCCCCCTTGGGCTGACCTGTCGTGCCGGAGGTGTAGCATAAAATCGCCAGATCATCGGCATTGCCCTGAGCAACCAACTGCGCGAATCGCTGCGGGTCGCGCCCACGCAATTCGCGCCCCAAATCTTGCGCGGCGTTGAAACTCATCAGCCACGCTTCGCGGTCATGATAATTCCACAAGCCGCGTTCTTCCCAATAGATCACCTTCTTGACGAGCGGCAGTTGTGCGCGCGCTGCCAGCAGCTTGTCGCACTGTTCCTGATCTTTGGCGAACACGAATGTCGCGTCAGAATGATTCACAATGTACTGAATCTCGGCAGGTCCCGAATCGGTGAAAACGCCAACGGCAACTGCCCCCGCAGACTGGATGGCGAGTTCAGCCCAATAGTATTCGGGATCGTTTTCGCCAAGGATCGCAACTTTGTCGCCGCGCTGCAAACCTAGACCGACCAAACCCAGAGTGAGGTCACGCACTGCATCACACGATTCGCGCCAAGTGAACTCACGCCAAATGCCCAGTGTCTTTTTCCGCATCGCAATTTGCTTTTCGTAGCGGGCAGTCGTATCCAACAAATATCGTGGAAGTGTGTCTACTGCGCCCATTTACTCTGCTCCGCCATTGCTGCGCCCAGCCTTGCCGAGATACGCTCTAATAACATCGGGATGATGCTTGATCTCGTCAGGCGATCCTTCGGCAATCTTGACGCCGAAATCCATCACGATAATGCGATGGGCAATATCCATCACCAATCCCATGTCGTGCTCCACCAGCACAATGGTCGCGCCGCGCCGCTCGTGAATGTCGAGAATAAAGCGCGCCATATCTTCTTTCTCTTCGACGTTCATTCCAGCCATTGGTTCATCAAGCAGAAGAAGTTTCGGCTCCAGCGCGAGCGCGCGCCCCAACTCGACTCGTTTACGCAAACCGTAGGGAAGCGCACCAACAACAGTTTTGCGAATATGTTCCATTTCGAGAAAGTCAATAATTTTTTCCACCACGAGACGATGCTCAATTTCTTCGCGGCGCGCGGGTCCCCAGAAACACGCACTGGCGAGCATTCCCTGTTTCATATGGATGTGTCGCGCCGCCATCAAGTTGTCTAGGGTGGTCAACCCGGTGTACAGCGCAATGTTCTGAAACGTGCGCGCAATTCCAAGTTGAGAGATGCGATGCGTGGGGACGCGCGTGAGATCGCGCCCTTCAAAGTAAATGTGACCGCGCTGGGGGCGGTAGAAACCGTTGAGGCAATTTAGCGCGCTGGTTTTGCCTGCGCCGTTGGGCCCAATCAACGCCACAATTTCGCCGGGGAAAATATCGAAATGCACGCCGGAGAGAGCCGCCAACCCTCCAAAATGAAGGTGGAGGTCTTGGGCTTGAATCAACGGAGTCGGTGCAGTGTCGGGTGTTGTCATCAATTCTCCAAAACGAGTCGTCCGAAAGCCAAGACCGTCCCCGCCTACAACCCCAACTGCTTGGCGATCACATTCCGCAAAATCTCCGATGTGCCTTCGCCGATCTCCAGCACATGCGTATCGCGATAGTATCTTTGCGCCGGTGATTCTGCGACGTAACCGTACGCACCCTGAATGTGCATCGCCTGCGCCGCGACTTTTGCCGCCGACTCAGTGGCAAACACTTTTGCCTGCGATGCCTCTTTGATAAACGGGCGATTATTATCTGCCAGCCACGCCGCGTGATGCGTGAGCAGCCGCGCCGCGTGTATCTCCGTATCCATATCCGCCAGCCGGTGCGCGATGACTTGGTTCCTGCCAATGGGCTGCCCGAACTGCACACGCTCCAGCGCATACTTACGCGCAGATTCAAACGCCGCCCGCGCGATGCCAATGGCGAAAGCGGCGGCGATGATGCGCCCCTCGGCAAAGGCAGTCAGCATGTTCGGCACGCCGCGATTTTCCTCGCCGAGTCTGTTTTCTTTGGGGAGGCGCACATTCTCCAACACCACCTCCGCCGTCTGCGCCGGATGCATGCCCAACGTTTTAATGACGCGGCTGATGCTCAACCCGGGCGTGCGGCGATCTACAACGAACAGGCTGATACCCCCACCACTTTTCTCGGGCGCAGTAACTGCCGACAGCACAATAAAATCCGCAATGGGGCTGTTGGTGCAAAAAAGTTTTGCGCCATTCAAAACATAGTCATCACCGTCGCGCACAGCGCGCGTCGAAATCGCGGTGATGTCCGACCCCGCACCGGCTTCGGTGCTGCCGAACGCGCCGATCTGTTCGCCGCGAATCCCCGGGGCGAGATAGCGTTGCTTTTGTTCTTCATCTCCAATCCGCGCGATTGCGGTCAGCGCGAGCACAACGTGACAGTACACACCGAGCGTGATGCCTGCCGATGCTGCCGCCAGTTCCTCGAATAAAAGTGCCGCGTCAAGATTGCCGCCATCGCCGCCGCCATAGTTTGACGGGAACTTGATCCCCAGATAGCCGACATCTGCCATCTGCTTTAACAACTCAACCGGATACACATTCGACTCGTCGCGCTCGACGGCGACAGGCGCGATCTCTTTTTCGGCAAACGCTCTCGCCGCGCGGCGGAAAGATTCTTGTTCCTCGGTCAGTGCAAAATCCATCAGGTTCTACTCCGCGAGATATAAAACGATCCGCCCGCCACCGCCAACAATTGTCCGGCTTCGTCGAACACCTCTGCTTCCGTAATTGCGAAACGATTGCTGCGGCGGATCACGCGGCACTCCGCAATGATTCGCCCGGCTTTGGCTGGCAGTAAGTAGCGCATCGAACATTCGACGGTGGTCGTGCGCTCATCCGGCGACATGAGCGTAAATACGGCGATCCCCATGCCGGTATCTGCCAGCGTGAACGTGATGCCGCCATGCAAAACGCCATAAGGATTGATAACGCGCGCTGTGATCGGCGCGGAGATGCGGCAGCGCCCGTCTGCCGTGCTCTCCACCTCAATTCCCAAATCCGCAAGAAAAGGTATTTCATCGGCGCGGTGAGGCTTGGTCATTTGCCCTCGAACTTCGGCGCGCGTTTCTCCATGAACGCTTTCACGCCCTCCTTGTGATCGGCGCTCATCATGCAGGCAGTTTGCGCCCGCGCCTCAAAATCAAATTCTTCAACAAGTGATCGCACCAAACTTTCGTTCACGCCCTCTTTGGTGAATCGAATGCCGATGGGCGGACCGCCAGCCAACTGCGCGGCGAGATCATCGGTGACGCGATCCAACTCCTCCACCCCGACAGCGCGATGAACGAGTCCCGCTCGCGCCGCCGCCTCGCCGTCGAACACCTTCCCCATCAGCAAAATATCCATCGCCCGCGCCGGCCCGATCAGACGCGGCAAAAAATAAGTCACGCCGGCGTCCGCGCCGGTGAGTCCAACGCGCGAAAAAGCGAAGCCCATGCGCGCGCGCGTCGCCATCACTCGCAAATCGCAGGCTAACGCCAGCCCCACGCCGCCGCCGTAAGCGTCGCCGTTGATTCGGGCGATCACCGGAATTGGCAGGCGGTGCATCTCGCCGATGGCTTCAAGAAAAGCGCGCACGGCGGCTTCCACTTCGTCAGGCGGCGAGGAGTGGAGTCGCTCGAACTCCCCCATATCCGCGCCGGCGCAAAAATGTTTTCCCGCACCACTCAACACAACCACACGCACATTAGAGTCAGCGCGAATCGCCTCGACTGCCGCGGCGAGTTCGCGCCCCATCGCCATCGTCATCGAGTTCGCGCGATCCGGTCGGTTCAACGTCAATCTCGCCACGGTGCCATTCGTTTCAAGTTTAAGCGTGTCGTAACCCATATTCATCGCCTCATTCTTCATTCTTCATTCTTCATTCTTCATTCTTCATTCTTCATTCTTCATTGTTCATTCTTCATTGTTTCATTTCCCTCAATAACCTCTTCAGCACCTTCCCCGTCGGGTTGCGCGGCAGGGGCTGATCAGTGATAACAAGTTTCTTCGGAATCTTGTACTTTCCGAGTTTGCCAGTGCAATGCGCGACGACATCTTCAAATGTGAGCGGTTGCCCCTCTTTGAGTCGCGCCACCGCACACACCGCCTCACCCCACTCTTTGTCGGGGACGCCGATCACGGCGACTTCGGCGATCTGCGGCAGTGCAGCCAGAACGTTTTCCACTTCCGCCGGATAAATGTTCTCGCCGCCGGAGATAATCATGTCTTTTTTTCGTTCGACGACGTAGAGATAATTCTCGTCATCCACCTTGCCGAGATCGCCGGTGTAGAGCCAGCCTTCTTTGACCGTCTCGGCGGTTGCCTGCGGATTGTTCCAATACTCGCGCATGACATGAGGACCGCGAATGATGATCTCGCCGACTTCGCCGGACTTCGTATCTTTTCCATCGGCGTCTATCACACGAATGTCGGTGTGGAACATTGGCAAGCCGGTGGAGCCTGCCTTCTCTAGCGCGCGATTCGATCCAAGCACAGCCGCGCCACCGGTACATTCGGTGAGTCCATAAACTTGTTGAATGGCAATGCCGCGCTGCGCCCACGCTTGAATCAACGGCACGGGGACGGGCGCCGTGCCACATAACGCCCAACGCACTGACGAAAGATCGAAATCTTTGAACGTCGGCACTTGCAGCATAAAGTTGAGCATCGCCGGAACAGCGAGGAATGAGTTGACCTTGTGATCCTGCACCGTCTTAAGGAAACCTCCCGGGTCAAACGCTTTCATTAATACCGTCGTCGCGCCGACGTGCGTGTTGATGACGACGTAGATCAACGCGCCGATGTGAAAGAGCGGCAGAGCCACCAGCACGCGATCACCCGCGCGCCAATCAACGCTGAAGGACACCGTGCACGAGTCGTAAAATAAGTTGTTATGAGTCAGGACTGCGCCCTTCGGTCTGCCGGTTGTCCCGGCAGTGAACATGATGATCAATGGATCATCGCCCGCACCGTTGGGTTGAGGTTGCTCCGCCGAGGCATTGGCGAGCAACGCGGCGTAGCTGGGATCACTGCCCGGTGTTTCGCCGCCGATCGCAATGTAAGTGCGCGCGGGAAGATCGCTGCGGATACCCACCACCATTTGGGCATATTCCGCCCCATAAACTAACGTGCTGAGTCCAGCGTCCTTAGCGATAAAGACGATCTCCGGCGGCGCTAATCGCCAGTTGAGCGGCACCACGACTGCGCCAATACGCGCGAGACCGAAGAAACATTCGAGGAACTCCGGCGAGTTCATCATCAGCAAGCCAACACGGTCACCGGCTTTCACGCCAAGCGCGGCAAACGCATTGGCGGCACGATTGGCGCGTTCATTCCATTCTTTGTAAGTGATCTCACGCCCTTCGAAGATCAACCCGACCTTGTTCGGTTCTAATCGCGCGCGCTTTGCCAGAAACAATCCAATGTTGGTTTGCATGACACGTCTCCTTTGTTAGTGCTGTTTTGCCGCGATCCGACTTTTGAACGCGCCGCGCATGTTAACGCTTACTCGATCCCAAACACTCGCTTCGCATTATCGCGGAGCAATTTTTGTTTCACTTCGATCTCAAGCCCCAATGCTTCCACATCCTCCAGACATCGCTTGAACGAGATGAGCGGATAATCGGTCGCCCACAAAACTTTATCCTGTCCCCATCCACGGCAGAATTCCACGAATGACTCTGGCCAGCGTTTCGCCGGTCGCGCCGATGTGTCAATGTAAACGTTGGGATGTTTCCAAGCAAGGATCATCATCTCCTCGTGCCACGGCTGTCCCAAATGCGCGCCGATGATCTTAAGTTCGGGAAACGCCAACGCCACTTCGTCAAGATAGATCGGGCGACCCGCTTCGGAGGGCAGCAATGGACCCGTATGCCCAACTTGAAGCGCCACCGGGATGTTCAACTCGCAGCACTTGGCATAAACGGGCCAATAGGCGCGTTCGGTTGGCGGCAGCCCACGCACTCCGTCGCCGTAAGCGTAAGGTTCGAGTCGCAAAGCGATCAGCCCGAGATCGTTCACCATTCGCTTGATCTCATCCAACACTTTCATCGGCTTGCCGCGCGGATCCACCGTTCCACATCCCACAAATTTTTTTGGATACTGCCGCACCCAGGCCGCCACCATGTCATTCGTCACCTGCACACCTTCGTAGACGAAAGCCGACAACACCGATACCTCCACACCGGCATCATCCATTTCGGCGAGCATCGTCTCGATGCTCATCCCTTCCAAAATTCCAACCGGCGCGCGATAGCGACCAAATACATGCCGGAACGAATCGGGCCACTGCTTCGCCGCCTCGGGTGTGATGCACGACGCCCACGCATCAATCGCCCCAATTTGAATTTTAGAATTTGAAGTTTGACTCATTTGTCTATCGCCTCTTTCGCAATAATTTCCCGCATGACTTCGCTCGTTCCCGCGCCGATGCCAAACGCCGCCACATCCCGATAGAAGCGACACACTGCATACTCTTCCATGTAACCATAGCCGCCGTGCAGTTGCAGCACAGTTTCAGCGACGCGCTTGACGAGTTCACAGGCATAGAGCTTCGCCATTGAGATTTCTTTTTGCGCCGGAAGTTTGCGAGTGAGTCGATCACAAGCGAAGTAGGTCAACTGCCGCGCCGCCTCCATCTGCGTCACCATATCCGCCAAGCGATGCCGCCACGCCTGATGCTGCACGATGGGTTGCCCGAACACTTCGCGCGCGTGACCGTACTTCATCGCCTCTTCCCACAACACTTGCATGATGCCGTTAGCGAAAGAAGCCAGCACCAATCGTTCGCCCTGAAAGAGTTCCATGACATAATTAAATCCCCAACCCTCTTCTCCGACGAGATTGCCCAGCGGCACGCGCACGTCTTCAAAGAAAAGTTCAGCCAGATCAGACGAGTGCGTGCCCATCTTTTTCAAGGCGCGTCCCACACTGAAACCTTTGGCGTCTGTCGGCACCAGAATCACGCTCACGCCCCGCGTGCCTTCACCTGCCGTGCGCGCCGCCAACGTAACAAAATTTGCCCGCGCCCCGTTGGAGATAAACGTCTTCGATCCGTTGATCACCCAATCGCCGTTCTCACGCCGCGCGCGCGTGCGAAGCCCGGCGACATTCGAGCCATGATTAGGTTCGGTGATCCCCAACGCGGCGATCTTTTCTCCGCTGATCGCAGGCGCGAGAAATTCTCGCTTCTGCTGCGGCGTTCCATATTTCTCTATCACCGAAGTCGCCATCTCGGTCTGCACCAACAACCCCACGCCGAGTCCAAGACTGTGACAGCGCACTAATTCCTCACACAAGATCACTGTGTGCCAATAATCCAAACCCTGACCGCCATACTCTTCCGGAAATCGCAAACCGAGATAACCGAGTTTGCCAAACGTGCGGAAGAGTTCCGTCGGAAACATTCCCGCCTCTTCCCACTCGTCGGCGTGCGGGCGCAATTCTTTTTCCACAAATGTCCGCAACGTCTTGCGGAAGAATTCATGCTCGTCGTTGAAATACACACTCTCCATATTCAATCATCCTTTGGGATTTGGAGTTTGGGATTTGGGATTTTGAGATACCTTTCCAGCAACCCCTTCACCCTTGGCGGAATCTTTTTAAGTTCCATCGTCTTCACGTCAAAGCAGATATGCACTGTTTCCCCTTCGGCTAATATCTCTTCCGTATCAGTTCGCCGCACTTCGTGATAAAACGTCGCGCGGCGGCTTTTCACTTCAGTCATCCACGAGCGCACGGTGATGATGTCGCCGAATCGCGCCGGGGCGCGATAACGCATATGCAATTCAGCCAAGGGCATGAATACGCCCTCCTCGGCCAATTGGTCGTAATCCGCTTGATGCCGCCGCCGATACTCGTGCCGCGCCTCCTCAAACCAGATCACGTAACTCGAATGATGGGCGATGCCTAATGGATCGCACTCGGAATAGCGCACAGGGAACTTAACTTCAATCGTGTCCATCGCGCCTTAATCTCAACATCTCTCGCGCTTCATTCGGCGTGACGATCTCTCGCCCGATCTCGCGCGCCAACCGCGCCATCTTCTCCACCATCTGCGCGTTGCCGCTCGCCAATGTGCCGCGCTCAATGTAAACATTGTCTTCAAGTCCGGTGCGGACGTGCCCGCCCATC
>Ga0172370_10008243_pt1 | contig 12566 bp, 12 predicted proteins | sample LakKiv5m_FD_114538 | JGI IMG/M metagenome (GOLD analysis project Ga0172370, IMG submission 114538) | Freshwater microbial communities from Kabuno Bay, South-Kivu, Congo - kab_022012_11.5m | ecosystem: Environmental > Aquatic > Freshwater > Lake | place: Democratic Republic of the Congo...
CCTTCTAAAAGAAAAGCAGGGTTGCAGGAGTTAAAGGCCCAGCTGGCAAAAGCAATTGAAAAAGAGGCCTTTGAAGAGGCAGCGCGCCTGCGTGATCAGATCAGGGCGATGGAGAACAAGAAAAATGCAGATAAATGACCTGTTGAATCATACCAGTGAATGGCTTAAGGGCACAGGCCCGAATTCGGATATCGTTATCTCAAGCAGGATCCGCCTGGCCAGGAACTTAAGCAAATACCCTTTTCCACACTGGGCAAGCAAGAGCCAACTGGATGGGGTTTTAGATGATATAAAAGCCGCCGTGGCCAAGATAGATATGCTTAAGAGCTCCACGCTTTTCATATTGGGGGATCTGGATTCCATAGATAAGCAGTTTTTGGTGGAGCGGCACCTTATGTCAATCGAGCATACCCAGAAGACCGAAAAAAAGGCCCTTCTGGTTGATGATGAAGAGATAATCGCGGTGATGATCAATGAGGAGGACCACCTGCGGATACAATTAATGCAGTCGGGGTTTAACCTTTTTGAGGCCTGGAGTATCATCAACCGTCTGGATGATGACCTGTCCAAGCTTCTGGACTACGCCTACCTGGATGATTTCGGATACCTGACTGCCTGCCCCACTAATACCGGCACAGGCATGCGCGGTTCGGTCATGCTGCATCTTCCGGCCCTGGTAATGAGCCGGCAGATCGAACGGGTGCTGGCAGCCGTCGCTAAATTAAGCTTTACCACCCGCGGGCTTTACGGGGAGGGGACACAGGCCAGCGGCAATTTCTTCCAGATCTCTAACCAGGTTTCCCTTGGCCACAGCGAGGATGAGATAATCGAGAATATCAATGGTTTGATCCGCCAGATCATTGAGCAGGAGGCCCAGGCGCGCCAGATACTCCTTTCCAAGAACCGGGATGTGCTGGAGGACAGGATCAACCGTTCATTCGGTATTTTAAAGAGCGCGCGCATTATCACCAGCCAGGAGACCATTGAGCTGCTCTCTATGGTCAGGCTGGGGAGCGATCTGGGTATGGTCAAGGATATCGACCGGCGCACGATCAATGAGCTTTTCATCACTACGCAGCCTGCGCACCTGCAAAAAATAGAGAACAAGAAATTATCTTCTGACGAAAGGGATTTAAAGAGGGCGGAATTAATCCGCAAGAAACTAAACTTACTATAACTTATTATTAAGGAGAGAAAATGTTTAATCGTTTTACGGAAAGGGCAAGAAAAGTGATTATCCTGGCAAAGGAGGAGGCAAGGCGTTTTAACCACGATTATATCGGGACCGAGCATATACTGCTGGGGTTGATCCGCGAAGGGGAAGGGGTGGCTGCGGCAGTATTGCAGAAGATGGGGGTCTCCCTTGAAAATATAAGGCTTGAGATTGAAAAACTTGTCCAGCCCGGGCCGACTACCCAGATTATAGGGGATATACCTTTTACCCCGCGGGCCAAAAAAGCCCTTGAGCTGGCAGCTGAAGAAGCGCGTTCACTGGGGCATAATTATATCGGCACAGAGCACCTGCTGCTTGGCCTTATTCGCGAGGGTGAGGGGATCGCCAGCCAAGTGCTGATGAATTTAGGAATGGATCTTAATTCCGTACGCAATGAAGTAATGGAGCTTTTAGGCTCCGCCTTGCCGGGGATGGGCCAGCCGGGAGCGCAGGGCGCTAAAACCAAAACCCCTGCCCTGGATGCCTTTGGCCGGGACTTGACCGCATTGGCGCGCGAGAACAAACTTGACCCGGTCATCGACCGGACGCAGGAGATTGAACGGGTGATTCAGGTCTTAAGCCGGCGCACCAAAAATAACCCCGTGTTACTGGGAGAGGCCGGCGTAGGCAAGACCGCGATAGTGGAAGGCTTGGCCCAATTAATCGTTGCCGGGAATGTCCCCGAAATTCTAAGGGGCAAGCGTATCGTAGTTTTGGACCTGGCCCTTATGGTTGCCGGGACCAAATACCGCGGCCAGTTCGAGGAACGGATCAAGGCGATCATGGAAGAGATAAAACGTTCGCAGGATATAATTATCTTTATAGACGAGCTGCACACATTGGTTGGCGCGGGAGCCGCAGAGGGTGCAATTGATGCCTCCAATATCATGAAGCCGGCGCTTTCTCGCGGAGAGATGCAGTGCATAGGCGCCACCACCATGGATGAATACCGCAAGTATATTGAAAAGGACGCTGCCCTTGAGCGCCGGTTCCAGACGATCATGGTTGATCCGCCGACAGCGGAGCAGACCATAGAAATATTAAAGGGCCTGCGCGACAGGTACGAAGCCCATCACCGGGTTGTTTTTAAGGATGAGGCCCTGGAGGCGGCGGCAAAATTATCCGACCGCTATATCTCCGGAAGGTTTATGCCGGATAAGGCCATTGATCTGATCGATGAGGCCGGGTCGCGGGCGCGGCTGAATGTCCTGATCGTGCCCCCTGACATCAAAAAATTAGAGGCCAATGTGGAATCCCTGCGCAAGGAAAAAGAATCCTACATCAAGAGCCAGGATTTTGAAAAGGCGGCATCTTTACGCGACCAGGAGAGGGGCGCCCGTCAGGAGCTGGAGAAGTTGAATAAGGAGTGGAGCCAGGCAAAGGATAAGATGCGTCCGGAGTTAGGCGAGGAGGATATCGCCAAGATAGTTTCCCAGTGGACCGGGATACCTATTTTTCGGCTGGAGGAAAAGGAAAGCGAAAAGCTGCTTAAGATAGAAGAGGAATTGCATAAGCGGGTGGTCGGCCAGAACGAGGCCATTGACGCCATTGCCCACGCAGTGCGCAGGTCGCGCGCCGGGATCAAGGACCCTAAACGGCCGATAGGCTCTTTTATATTCTTAGGCCCTACTGGTGTAGGAAAGACCCTGTTGGCCCGCGCGCTGGCTGAGTTTATGTTCGGGGATGAAGAGGCGCTCCTGCAGTTTGATATGTCGGAGTATATGGAGAAGTTCAATGTTTCGCGCCTCATCGGCGCTCCCCCGGGATATGTGGGATATGAAGAGGGGGGCCAGCTGACGGAGAGGGTGCGGCGGCGGCCCTACGCGGTCATACTGCTGGATGAGATAGAAAAAGCGCATCCGGATGTTTTTAATTTACTGCTGCAGGTATTTGAGGACGGCCGGCTTACCGATTCACTTGGCCGTAAGGTGGATTTCAGGAATACGATCATTATCATGACCTCTAATGTTGGAGCTGAGCTTATTCGCAAGACCGGGTCGCTCGGCTTTAAGGCGCAGAAAGATGAACTTACCTATCAGGACATGAAAGATAAGCTGCTTGAGGCGGTAAAACATTCTTTTAAGCCGGAGTTCCTTAACCGCATCGACGATATAATAGTATTTCGGCAGTTGGTTAAAGAGGATCTGATGAGGATCATTGATATTGAAGTCGGCTATGTGGTTAACCGGCTTAAGGAGCAGGGGATATCTATGGAGGTTGACAAGGAGGCCAAGGAATTCCTGGTTGCGAAGGGATTTGACCCGGTATTCGGCGCCCGTCCCTTGAAGAGGACGATCCAAAGGTACCTTGAGGATCCTCTGGCCCAAGAGATCATCTCCAAGAAATACAAGGAGGGTTCGGCGATCAAGGTAACCCGCAAGAATGAGGAGCTTGTTTTTGCATGATGTTCACTGATTTTTTCATCACCGTAGGCCACAGGGTAATCTCCTGCATGAGCTTTTTCGGCGGCTTAAGCAACCTTGCGGCTCAAACCGTATATCTGACTTTCAAGCCGCCGTATAAGTGGCAGCGCATATTTGAGCAGGCAAAAAAGGCCGGCTATGAAAGTTTCCCTATTGTCGCCTTGGTAGCCCTCTTCATCGGTTTTATCTTCGCCCTGCAGACTGCGTATTTCATGCAGCGCATCGGCTCCGAGATTTATATCGCCAGCCTCGTTGCCCTGACCGTGGTGCGCGAACTGGGCCCGGTGATCACGGCCCTGATCGTCGCCGGAAGGGTCGGGGCATCCAACACCGCTGAGCTTGGCTCCATGCAGGTCACCGAGCAGATCGATGCCCTGGAAACCTTGGCAACTAACCCTGTAAAATACCTGGTTGTCCCGCGTTTTGTAGCTTTAAGCGTTATGCTCCCTGTCTTGACCCTCTATGCCAATATCATCGGTATCCTGGGCAGTTACATTATCTGCGTGTTCAAACTGGGGATCACCAGCAGTATGTATATGCACGTGACCTTCGACGCGCTGCTTTACAAGGATCTCTTTACCGGCTTATTCAAGGCCTGGATCTTCGGGATGGTCATCGCGCTGATAAGCTGTTATGAGGGGTTTAATGTGGAGGGTGGGGCAGAAGGGGTGGGCAAGGCGACTACCCGATCGGTAGTTTTTACTTTTATCATGATCATCGCGGCGGACTGTTTCTTCACCGCGCTGTTTTATTTTATATTTCCTTAAGAAAATGATCGAGATCCGGGAGTTGAGCAAACATTTCAACAATCATCAGGTCTTGGACAACTTGAGCCTGGATATACAGAAGGGCCAGACCTGCGTGATCATCGGAAGGTCGGGCTGCGGTAAATCCGTGCTGCTTAAACATATCGTGGGTCTCTTAAGGCCGGAGCATGGCAGGGTTTTAGTTGCAGGCAAGGAGGTGGCTAAATTAAACCCGTTGGAATTGGATGAACTGCGCTTTAAGATCAGCATGGTCTTCCAGGGTGGGGCGCTATTTGATTCCATGAATGTCGCCGATAACGTAGGCTTTAGCCTTATTGAGCATACGCATATCGCGCAAAAAGAGCTGGCTGAACGCGTGGAGGAATCCCTGCATTTAGTGGGCTTAAGCGGCATCGGTAACCTTATGCCTGTTGAGTTAAGCGGCGGGATGAAGAAGCGCGTGGCTTTGGCCAGGGCGATCTGTATCCGTCCTGAGATCATCCTCTATGATGAGCCGACTACCGGGGTTGACCCTATAACCGCCGACAGTATCAACGGACTTATCCGTTCTCTGCACGATAAATTAAAGGTGACCGCGGTCGTAGTCACCCACGATATGAAGAGCGCCTACCACGTTGCCGATAAGATCGCAATGATGTACCAGGGAAAGATAATCATAGAGGGCACGCCGGAAGAGATCCAGGCTGCCAAAGATCCGGTACTGCACCAGTTCATCAACGGCCTCTCCAGAGGCCCGATAACCGAGTCAATTGGAAATTCCAGATAAGCGGAGGATGAGATGATATTCGGTAAAACCAAATTGGAATTAAAGGTGGGTATCTTTGTTTTTGTAGGCCTGGTCATCCTGGCTATTTTCATATTATCCATCGGCGGTTTTAAGACCTGGAGCTCGGGATACCGTATCCATATAAATTTTAATTTTGTTAACGGCGTAAAGGTGGGGGCGCCGGTGCGTTTTGCCGGGGTGGATGTGGGGGAGGTAAAAAAGGTCAATCTGAATTTTATCCCCGAGGAGAGCCGCTCCAACGTGCGCCTGGAGATCTGGCTCAGGAATAATATTAAAATACCCCTTGATTCCTCTGTCTGGGTAAATACCCTGGGGTTATTGGGCGAGAAATACGTGGAGATAATGCCGGGGAAGGATTACGCTAATTGCCTTAAAGCTAACGGAGCGATGGCCGGGGTCGATCCTTTGCCCATACACCAGATATTTAACCGGGCGGAGAACATATTGCATAACCTGGATGACGGGATTACCAAGATAATGAATAAAGAGGGTTCATTGGGCAAGCTTATTTATGACGACGATATTTACAATCAACTGGATGCCCTGGTTACCGATATTCGCAAGCATCCCTGGAAACTGTTCCACAAAGCCAAATAAAATATAAAATGAAGACCAGATCGGTATTCAGCTGCTCCGCTTGCGGGTATCAGTCGCCAAAATGGTTAGGTAGGTGCCCGGATTGCAACAGCTGGAACTCTTTCGCCGAGGAGGATTATACTGTCCCATCTTCAAGCGCAAAAGAAAGAGTCTCACTGTATAAAGACGCACCCGTGCTCTTAAAGGATGTGGTGGCCAGGGATGAGGACAGGCTAAAGACCAATATCCCGGAGCTTGACCGGGTCTTAGGCGGCGGGATCGTCAAGGGTTCGGTGATCTTGATCGGCGGAGACCCAGGTGTGGGAAAATCCACTATTTCTTTGCAGGTCTCTAATCATCTTACTGCCCAGGGCATAGGGGTGCTTTATGTGAGCGGGGAGGAGTCGGTTGCTCAAACCAAACTGCGCGCAAAACGTTTAGGTGAGTCCGGATCGGATAAGCTTTATATCGTCAATCAGACGGATTTATCCTTGATCGTTGAGTATATCAAAAAGCTGAAACCCCAGGCAGTGATCATTGATTCTATCCAGGTTATCTTTGATCCTGGGATCAGCTCATCACCGGGAAGCGTCAGCCAGGTAAGGGAATGCTCCGGAGTGCTGACGCAGTTGGCCAAGACCACGGATACCTCAATTTTTATTATCGGCCATGTTACCAAGGAAGGCGCTTTGGCCGGCCCCAGGGTTTTAGAGCACATTGTCGACACGGTGCTTTATTTTGAAGGAGACCGTTTCGCGATATACAGGATATTAAGGGCGGTAAAGAACAGGTTTGGTTCCACCAATGAGATCGGCGTATTTGAAATGGGGCCGCATGGCTTATCGGAGGTAAAAAACCCTTCGGAGATATTCCTCTCTGAGCGGCCCAGTAACGTATCCGGCACGATCGTGACCTCTATGTTGGAGGGTACGCGGCCGCTCTTAGTGGAGATACAGTCTTTGGTATCAAGGAGCAGTTTTGGTTATGCCAGGAGGCGCGCCCAGGGGTTTGATTTTAACCGGCTTTCCCTGCTTGTAGCGGTCCTGGAGAAGCGCATGGGCCTGGCACTTGAGGCAGAAGACATATTCGTCAATGTCGCCGGAGGAATCAAGATCGAAGATCCGGCAGCAGACCTGGCAGTCTCGGCAGTTATCGCCTCAAGCTTCCGGGAGCAGGTGGTTAGCCCTGAGACAGTGGTTTTAGGGGAGTTGGGGCTTTCGGGTGAGATCAGAAGTATCTCCCAGGTGCTTACTCGCATAAATGAGGCGGAAAAGTTGGGTTTTAAACACTGCATACTGCCTAAGAACAGCTGCAGGAATCTAAAAGTGAGCAGCTCCGGCATGGAGATCATTGGAGTCTCCACCTTAAAAGAGGCCCTGGATATTATTTTAGGCCAGGCAATTAGAAAGTAATACCCGGCTTAATCGGATCAGCCGGTACGCGCTTCTGCGCAGAGGGCAATAAAATGAATTTATTATTAGTGCGGGTCGTATTTATTTTAGGCAGCATGTTCATCGGTTTTCAGGCGTCGGAAGCAAGCGGTTCAGGCTTAATAGGCATGGTGGTCGGGTTTTGCGCAGCGTTGGTAATGATCATTTTAGAGGCAGGCCTGCGCAAGGTTTCGGTAAGCGGTTTAACCAGCGCGGTATTCGGTTTGATCCTGGGTTTGATCATTGCTAAATTCGTGGGAGACGCATTCAGCCTCGTTAATATCGACGCAGCTACCCTCTCAAGAGTCAGGGTGAGCCTGACCTTAGTTTTTTGTTACCTGGGAATGGTCATCGCCTTGCGCGGCAAGGATGAGTTTAATGTCATTATTCCTTATGTGCGGTTTCGCAGGCAGGATCAGCCGGAGGATGTGGTCCTCCTGGACACCAGCGTGATCATCGACGGCAGGATAGTGGATATCTGTAAGACCAGTTTCCTGGGCGGCAAGGTGATCATCCCGAAGTTCGTGCTCAGGGAACTACAACAGATCGCCGACTCTACTGATCCGATCAAGCGCCAGAGAGGCAGAAGGGGCTTAGAGATACTTAATACCATCCAGAAGGAGCCGGGGATGGATATATCCATTCACGAGCAGGATTTTACGGATACCAATGAAGTTGACGCCAAACTGGTCAAGCTGGCCAAGCTACTTGAGGCCAAGATCCTTACTGTGGATTTTAACCTGAACCGCGTGGCCAGCATCCAGGGGATCAAGGTCTTGAACATAAATGAACTTGCCAATGCCTTAAAGCCCGTGGTTTTTCCAGGCGAGCAGATGCGCATCAAGCTGATCAAGGAAGGGAAAGAGCATAATCAGGCAGTCGGATATCTTGATGACGGCACGATGGTCGTGGTCGAGGATGCGCGTAAGCTCATCGGCCAGGATGTGCAGGTAGCGGTTACTTCGGTCCTGCAAACCCAGGCAGGCAGGATGATCTTTACCAAGATTGAAAAGTAATATTATGGCGAGCGCTATCCTTTTGGCTGCCGGCAGGGGCAGGCGGCTTAATTCTCCGATTGCTAAGCCTCTAGTAAAAGTTGGCGGCAAGGCACTCATATCTTATTCGTTGCGTACTTTAAACGCACATCCGGCGATAGACGAGATCGTCGTAGTGGTCAACCGCTCCAACCGCAAGGCGATAGCGGGTATCATAAATAAGTATTCTTTCGGGAAGGTAAAGGCTTTGGTTTTGGGGGGCTTGCGTAGGCAGGATTCGGTATATAACGGCTTGCAAGCTGTTGGAGGAAAAAGCAAGCTGGTTTTGATCCATGATTCTGCCCGGCCATTTGTCAGGCCGGCAGACCTGACAAATGTCATCCGGGAAGCCGGAAAATACGGCGCAGCAATACTGGCTGTAAAGCCCAAGGCGACGATCAAGTCTTCCCGTCCGGATAACACAGTAACCGAAACTTTCAACCGGGATAACCTCTGGGAGATACAAACCCCCCAGGTTTTTGAAAAAAATATCCTTATTCCGGCATTTAAGAAATATTCCCGTGATACGGTTACCGATGATGCATCTTTGGTTGAGAGATTGGGCAGAAAAGTGAAAGTCGTTGAGGGAAGTTACGGGAACATTAAAGTCACAACTAAGGAAGACCTGCTGTTGGCAGGGGTAATTTCAAGAGGAGCTTAAAAGCGCATGGGATATAAAGTCGGGATAGGCTATGATATCCACCGCCTTGTCGAAGGAAGAAAGCTATTTTTAGGCGGGATAGAGATACCTTACGCCAAGGGCCTGCTGGGGCATTCCGACGGCGACGTGCTGCTGCATGCCCTCTGCGACGCTATATTAGGCACCCTGGGGGTCGGAGACATCGGAGAATATTTCCGAGATACCGATCCGCGCTGCGAGGGGATCGCCAGCAGCCGGATCGTGGAAACAGTAAAGAAAACCCTGGATAAAAGCAGGTATAAGATAAATAATATCGATATTATAATTATCACCCAGGAACCGCAGCTCACTCCTTTTAAGAAGCAGATACGGGGGAATATCTGTTCACTTTTGAATATTACCTGGGATCGTATCAATATCAAGGCCAAGACGAATGAAGGCCTGGATGCGGTAGGCAATAAAGAGGCGATCGCCTGTTACGCGATGGTTTCTCTGGTAAGAGGAGGTTGGAGATGGTTTACGTTATAAATATATTGATCATATTGGCTGCGCTCCTGGCGATAAAGATCGCGGTGATCTCTATGATCTTTTATCAGGATATACGGGCAGCACAGAAAAGAGACCCGGCGGCCAAGAGTTTCCTGGAGATAGTGCTGCTTTATCAGGGGCTGCATGCTCTTATTGCCTTCCGCATAGCGCATGTGTTTTACAGGATGCGTTTGTTTTTCCTCGCCCGCTTCCTTTCGCAGGCAGCGCGTTTCTTTACCGGAATCGAGATACATCCCGGAGCCAAGATTGGCAGGCGTTTTTTTGTTGATCATGGAATGGGTGTGGTTATCGGGGAGACTTCTATCGTCGGCGATGATGTCCTGCTCTATCAGGGTGTGACCCTGGGAGGCACAGGCATTGTTCAGGGCAAGCGGCATCCTACTGTCGGAAATAATGTGGTCATCGGCGCAGGGGCAAAGGTTTTAGGCAATATCACCGTTGGGGATAATTCATATATCGGTTCAAACGCGGTGGTGATCAAGGATGTCCCGCCGAATTCTACGGTCGTGGGCGTGCCGGGCAGGATCACCAGGCAGGACGGCAAGAAGATAGATGTAAGCCTGGACCATGCGCATGTGCTGGACCCGATCAACCAGGCGATAGAGGAGCTGCAGTCCCGGCTCGATAAACTAGAGAGGAAATAACGCCTCGGGGTCCTGCCGCTGAAGTATCCCCATTCCTGCGGGCAAGTGTGTCCTCGGAACGGGGATGCCCCTCTTCAGCGTCACCCCTCGGTTGCATTTACACGCCAAACCGCCTGCTAAAATTGTAATGGCTTTCTTATATGGAAGATACAATTAACATATATAATTCCCTCACACGCAAAAAGGATAAGTTTATCCCAATCGACCCTCCGCAGGTGAAGATGTATGTCTGCGGGCCTACGGTTTATGACTTTCCGCATATCGGCCATGCCCGCAGTGCCTATATTTTTGATGTCATTCGCCGCTATCTGATATATAAAGGTTATAAAGTTACCTTTGTACGTAATGTCACTGATGTTGACGATAAGATAATCGATAAGGCAAGACAGGAATACCCGGGAGAGGATTTAAACAGCGCGGTCCAGAAGACGGCAAAAAAATACCTCGATGCTTATCATGAAGATATGCGGCAGTTGGGGATATTAGATCCGGATGTAGAGCCTAAGGCAACAGGATATATCCCGGCGATGCAAAAATTTATTCAGGAATTGATCAGAAGGAATGTTGCCTATGTTTCCGGCGGGGATGTGTATTTTGATATCAAGAAAGCCAAAAATTACGGAAAATTATCCCATCAGGAAATAGATAAAATGGAGTCAGGGGCAAGGATAGCCCCGGGCGAAAAAAAGAAAGACCCGCTTGATTTTGCTTTATGGAAGGCAGCCAAAGAAAATGAGCCCTCCTGGGATAGCCCCTGGGGCAAGGGAAGGCCTGGTTGGCACATAGAGTGTTCGGTAATGAGCTCGGATATCCTGGGGGATGAATTCGATATCCACGGCGGCGGGCTTGACCTTATTTTCCCGCATCATGAAAACGAGATAGCCCAATCCGAGGGCGCAGGCAAAAAATTCGCCCGCTACTGGCTCCACCACGGCCTGCTGACCATCAACGGCCAGAAGATGGCAAAGTCCCTGGGTAATTTTATAACCATAAAAAATTTTATAGAGCAAAATGGTGGGTTAGTATTAAAACTGTTCTTCTTGTTAGCGCATTATCGAAGCCCTTTAGACTATAATGAAGAAACTCTACATATGGCTGAAGAAAATCTGCATACCATCGGCATATTTTTTAATAGAATAAAAGGTTATGAGGATAAAGATAAAATTTATCAAGAAGCAGTAGGGTTTAAAGAAAGATTTATTAAAGCAATTGATGACGATTTTAATACTTCTGTTGCTTTAAGCATATTGTTGGAAATGGTTTCTGCAGGCTACGATAATATCAAAGAGAACAAAATCGATGCAGTATTATCTATCTCTAGGACATTGGGTGAATTGCTTAATATATTCGGTTTGCAGGATATTAAATATATTTATCAAAGAATAGAGAGTGGTGAAGAGACAGTAAACAAATTAACTTCTTTAGGAGTTGAATATCAAGGAATAAGTGGCAACTATAATATCAGCTCACCATTATTAAAAAATAAATGGGATGAGTTGGCCAATATGAAAATGTTTGTGCAATGGTTCATCAGTTTACGCAATGCCGCTAGGCAAAATAAAGATTTCTTATTGGCAGATAAGATTAGAAGTGATTTATATATTAAAGTAGGCATTGTTTTAGAAGATGCTAAAGAAGGTACCACCTGGCGTAGAAAGTTATAAGTTCGGCGGATGGCGAGGATTGCCTCGAACAGCATCTTAAAATTCGAAGCGGGCAAGGTTGCCCGCAATAAATGTCCCGGCAGAGCGAGAATTTTACCGAAGCGCAGCATTTCCTCGCTGGGGAAATGCAAGCGGTGCTGTGAGAGGCAAGACTCGGTGAGCCGCTGGAAGGATAAATTGATATGAAAGGCAAATTCATCACATTCGAAGGTTCCGAGGGCTGCGGTAAAAGCACGCAGTCAGAAATGCTCTTCCGTTATCTTAAGTCAAAGGGTTTAAAGGTAATTTACCTGCGCGAGCCCGGAGGAGTAAAGGTAAGCGAGAGGATAAGAGAGATATTGCTTGATCCAAAAAGCAGAATCTCTCCTGAAGCCGAAACCCTGCTTTACATGGCTGCCCGCAGCCAGGTAGTTGAAGAGATCATTAAACCGGCACTTAAGTCCGGGAAAACAGTTGTCTGCGACAGGTTCCTGGACTCAACCATCGCTTATCAGGGATTCGGCCTGGGAGTAGATATAAAACTGATCAAGTCCGTCGGCAAATTTGCCACCCAGGGCATAAAACCGGACCTGACCATATTCCTGGATCTGCCGGTTAAAAGCGGGCTCAAACACAGGCATAACTGCAAAGACCGTATTGAATGCCGCTCGTTCAATTATCACCTGCGGGTAAGAAACGGCTATCTTAAGCTTGCCCGCCAGGAGCCGCGAAGGATCAAGATAGTCAAGGTTTGCGAAGACAAATTAAAGACACAAAGCATGATCAGGGAGACCGTAAATGCGCTTTAGCGATTGCGTTGGCCACGATAAGCCGATAAGCATCATCAACAGCTTCATAGA
>Ga0172370_10008247_pt1 | contig 12562 bp, 9 predicted proteins | sample LakKiv5m_FD_114538 | JGI IMG/M metagenome (GOLD analysis project Ga0172370, IMG submission 114538) | Freshwater microbial communities from Kabuno Bay, South-Kivu, Congo - kab_022012_11.5m | ecosystem: Environmental > Aquatic > Freshwater > Lake | place: Democratic Republic of the Congo...
CTGTCACCCCTGCGTATGCAGGGGTCTCCTTCCGCCGTGCAATGGAAAGGAGATTCCTGCATCCGCAGGAATGACAGTACCGGCCGGACACCCCGTGATTGGTTACGAGAAAAGATTAGCAGGCATGATAGTTTTTCCAAAGACAAGCGAAAAGAAATAATCCTAAGACAATGCAATCTATTTTGATGGAAGGAATGACAGCATGAGCAGTGGTGCGAACAGAGAAATGCCTGAGCAAACAAATGCAGATGATGCGCAGCTTACTCAAACAAAGGGGGAGACGAGCGGCAAGTTTCTGACTTTTTTTCTCGCCGGCGAGGAATATGGCTTAGAAATCCTGAAGGTCCAGGAGATCAACGGCATGCTGCCGATCACCCGCGTGCCGCGTACTCCGGCTTTTGTGCGCGGAGTGATCAACCTTCGCGGCAAAGTGATCCCGGTTATCGATCTGCGCTTGAAATTCGAGATGGAGGCTGCAGAACAAACGGAAGAAACCTGCATCATCGTGGCTCAGGCGCAAGGAGTCGTCGTGGGCATCATTGTCGATAAGGTGTCTGAGGTCTTGAACATCCTTGCGGACGACATACAGCAGACGCCTTCATTTGGATTGGACGTCAAGACGGATTATATTTTAGGCATCGGCAAGACCGAAGGCCGCGTGCGGTTATTGCTGGATATCGACAAGGTTCTTAACTCTCGGGACATGGCTGATATCCAAATCACCGCCGGCAAAGAAGCCGCGTAAAAGTGGGCAAGTTCTTTTGCGGAGGATGGGATTGCGCCCTCCACTATTTTATCTGGCATGTATGCCGCGAATCCTCATCGAGGAGTAATGGACCCTTTGGGAGCACGATTAGGAGTATCGTATGAAGCTAATTGACGACATCAAATTGGGAGGGAAGCTAACTGGCAGCTTTTTATTTGTCGCTCTGTGCACTTTGATCATCGGCTTGATAAGCTTAATTGATTTGAAAGACCTTAACGATAGGCTGAAAACGATGTATGATGATCGCACTGTCCCGATTCGGCAATTGGGTGAAATCAAGGCCGCCCTTTATCAAATACGTGGTAATGTGTACAAGGGGATTTTTATCCCTGAAGAACTTGGCAAGATCGAACAACAAATTGAGACCTGCATCGAAGCAGTCGAGAAAAATCTCGATGCCTACAAGGCCACGTATTTGTTGGAAAAGGAAAAGAAAGAATTGCCTGTGTTCGAAGAGGCTTGGATGGCTTATCGGAAGGAAGTTAAAGACACCTGGACGTTAGTCAAGACGGGCAATGTGAAAGCTGCTACGAATTCGATTAAGGAAGGAGGAACAGCCTCGGTCGCGCGAAGAGCCATCGATAATTCACTCTCAACGCTTCTTGAGGCCAATATTGCTGAAGCGGAGAGACTGCACGAGGAGGGGAATTCGATGTTTTCCAAGGCATTTGCTGTTGTGGCCCTTGTTTCTTTCGTTAGCGTGGTCTTTGCAAGCCTGATTGGAATTGTTCTTACGCGCAGCATTACCGGCCCATTGGGCAAGGGTGTGGCCATGATGCAAGAGTTGGGCAAGGGTCACTTGAGCAGCCGTCTGCATTTGAAGCGCAAAGATGAGGTGGGCATATTGACGCACACGATGGATGAATTCGCCCATGACTTGCAGAACATTGTCGTCGGAACAATGCAAAAGATATCCATAGGCGATTTGAGCACGAACGTAGTCGCAAAGGACAGTCAGGATGAAATTACGCCGGCGCTTCAGGCCATGACCGAATCCTTGCGTGGTCTGGTTGATGAAACAAGGAATCTGACTGCCGCAGCTACCGAGGGCCGGCTGTCCGTACGTGGTGATGCTGCCAAGTTTCAGGGCGGGTATCGGGACATCGTTCAGGGCATTAATGACACCATTGACGCGCTCATGGGGCCGATCCATGAAACCGCCGAAATTTTGTCGCGAATTGCCGGACGTGATTTGAGTGCCAGAGCGCATGGCAGCTATCAAGGCGACCACGCCAAAATCGCGGAAGCGCTCAATCAGGCAGTAACCAATCTCGATCAGGGCTTACAACAAGTTTTCGTTGGAGCGGAAGAGGTGGCATCGGCTTCGGCGCAGATCAGTAGCGGCAGCCAAAGCATGGCCCAAGGCGCCAACGAGCAAGCGAGCGCACTGGAAGAGGTTTCCAGCAGCCTGCAAGAAATGGCCTCCATGACCCGACAGAACGTGGCCACCGCAAAAGAGGCAAAAAACCTGACAGAGGGAACCCGCATCGCTGCGAGCAACGGTGTGGAGAGTATGAATCGTCTTAGCTCAGCCATTGGACTCATCAAAAGCTCCTCTGATGACACGGCCAAAATCGTAAAAACCATTGATGAGATTGCCTTCCAGACCAACTTGTTGGCTCTAAACGCGGCAGTAGAAGCTGCTCGTGCCGGCGATGCCGGTAAGGGATTTGCGGTGGTTGCGGAAGAAGTGCGGAATTTAGCCATGCGCAGCGCCGAGGCAGCAAAGAACACGGCCATCCTGATCGAAGGGGCCGTCAAGAACGCTGACAATGGAGTGAGTCTCAACGAAGATGTTCTGAAGAATTTGCAGGAGATTAACGGGCAGATTGACAAGGTGGGCGAAATGATGGCGGAAATCGTGGCAGCCTCGGAGCAGCAGAGCCAAGGGATCGACCAGATCAACACGGCTATCGAGCAGATGAACCATGTGACGCAACAGAATGCGGCCAATTCAGAGGAATCTGCCAGTGCGGCGGAGGAATTGAGTAGCCAGGCGGAGGCGATGCGCAACATGGTAGCAAGCTACAAGCTGACCACTGAACAAGGGAGCAGGCGGAGCCACGAGAATCATGCAGCGCCGGCAAAACTATCTGCGGGGCTTAAGAGCATGCCGGTTGGCAAGCCGGCTGCGAAGACTCGCATAGCCAGAACTCAAATAAGCCGCCTGTCATCAGAAGACGCGAGAAAACTCATCCCCTTTGAAGACGGAAATGGTGAGGGCTTGGATGTAGATAAGGACAGTATTCTGTTGAAAGAATTTTAGCCTGGAGTTTCAATGCCAAGCCGCTTTAAAAGAGTTGGGGCCAAGTTAGCTTGTGGGTTTATCCTGATAACTTTGATTGCAATAATCATTGGTTTGGTAGGATATTTCGAGATTTCCAGCTTTTCCATTACAACCGACACGCTGATTAATGCCGGCAGTCTCGCTGAAGAAATGCTGGAAAGAGAAAGGGATCATTTGCTTTGGGTGCAAAAACTTGGTCAATCTCTGCAAAACACGAATACCGCAGAATTGGAAGTTGAAAAAGATCCTCATAAATGCGCTTTTGGGAAATGGTATTATAGCAGTAAAAGAACTGAAGCAGAAGCCTCGGTACCAGACCTGATTCCATTGTTGAAAGCCATCGAAGAACCGCATACCAGATTACATCGCTCAGCGGAAAGCTTGGAAATGATTTTAGATAAGGGGCCTCGGTATCGTCAAGAAGCTTTGGACTACTACAACACGGAGTGCCAATCTCAACTGCAAGAGTTGCGGCGAATTTTCGCTGAAATGAGCTCGAAAACTGACCAGTATCTTGCTCGCATACACGATGCCTCTGAAACCTCATTTGTTCGCAGCAAAACCATAATATGGATAGCCATGGTCATTGGTGCTCTTTTAGCATTGGCCCTCAGCATTTCTTTTTCTCGTGACATTTCTCGGTCTATGACGAAAGTGGCTAGGATGCTCCAAGAGATGGGAAAAGGTCGTTTGGGGCGACGATTGTCCTTGAAGAGGGAAGACGAGATTGGTGTCATGGCCAAGACCTTGGATGAATTTGCGGATGACCTTCAAAACGTCGTAATCGATGCCATGAAAAAAATTGCAGCGGGAGACGTCAGTGTAGAAGTAGAGGCCAAGGACAAGCAGGATGAGATTGCTCCGGCGTTGAAACAGATGATCGAAGCCTTACGAGATCTGATTGCAGAAACTGACATGCTGAGTCGGTCTGCTGTGGAAGGAAAGCTCGACACGCGGGGCAATGCAAGCAAATTTCAAGGCGGATTCAAGGCCGTCATCGCCGGGATGAACAACACGTTGGATGCGGTGATCGGACCAGTCAACGAGTCGATTGAAGTCCTCGAGAAAGTGACTGGTCGTGATTTAAGTATTCGAATGAAGGGCGACCTTGAAGGAGACCATGCCCGGCTAAAGGAAGCTTTGAATATGGCCACGGACAACCTTGATCAAGGACTACAGCAGGTGGCTGTTGGAGCGGAACAAGTAGCATCTGCCTCGGCGCAGATTAACACCGGCAGCCAGACCACTGCGCAGGGGGCTAACGAGCAAGCCAGCGCGCTGCAAGAGGTGTCCAGCAGCCTGCAAGAAATGTCCTCCATGACCCGACAGAACGTCGCGACAGCGAAAGAAGCTAAGAACCTGACCGATGGGACACGTATCGCGGCGAGCAATGGAGTGGAGAGTATGAATCGCCTCAGTGAGGCCATAGGGTTGATCAAGAGTTCGTCGGATGACACGGCCAAGATCGTCAAGACTATAGATGAGATAGCCTTTCAGACCAATCTGCTGGCGTTGAATGCGGCTGTCGAAGCGGCGCGGGCTGGAGATGCAGGCAAAGGCTTTGCCGTAGTCGCGGAAGAAGTACGTAATTTGGCGATGCGCAGCGCCGAGGCCGCCAAAAACACTTCGATCTTGATCGAGGGAGCCGTGAAGAACGCCGGCAATGGAGTAAATCTGAACGAGGACGTTCTTAGGAGCTTTCAGGAGATCAGTGGTCAGGTTGATAAAGTAGGAGAAATGATGGCCGAGATCGTCGCTGCCTCTGAGCATCAAAGTGAAGGCATCGAGCAAATTAATAAGGGCATCGCGCAAATCAATCAAGTCACTCAGCAGAATGCTGCCACATCTGAAGAGTCCGCCAGTGCAGCGGAAGAGCTGAGCAGCCAGGCTGAAGAAATGTACGGCATGGTGACCAGCTTTAAGCTATCACAGGCGATGGAGAGCAATTCAAGTACGCGCTCCGAAAGACCGAGCAATGTAAGCTCGAATCCGGCTGAAGGCAGCATTCCGGACGCTGCGCCGGAACGAGCGACCAAGAAGCACGAAAAGCGCAGAATTTCGGCAAAGAAATCGGCTGCGGAATTGATACCTTTCAATGATGTCTTGAGCGGTGAAGCCTTAACAGAAGAAGATAGTCTGGTTCTAAGTAAATTTTAGCGTACAAGGAGATTGTTTCCCCGCAGGTTGTATCTCACTTAGAGGTAGGAGAAAGGCAAACTCGTCCCCGCACTCGCAGACTGTGTGAAAAGACCATTATTAGTCATTCAGAACGGAGCGCAGCTGAGTGAGGAATCTAAGAAACCAATGAATTACCAGACCCCTCGCCCGCCTTTGGCGGACTCGGGGTGACAGCTTCAGCTGTTTTCACATACTCTCTCTGCTTAGGAATGAGATGATCCTCAAAAAGAGGGTGTCATTCTGGAAGAATCCGGCCGCGGCCGATCCGCCCAGGCGGACGGCTTTGTATGGCGAAGCACGAGCTTACAATTTGCAGGTAGTTGCCTGTCGTAAAAAGATTCTTGAGAAAATCGCCGAGCTAAGAGAAGCTATAGATATTCGTTGGTAGGATTCCACCTTGTTTTTGTTTTCGCTTTTTTGAATGTGGAGCAAGCAAAAAGACTGATATAAAATGCAGAACTAAATGACAGGGTGTTCTCGACTCAAGGGGCAGCAGTCATTCCATGGCACCAGTCGACACCTGATAGTAAGCAGTATAGGTGCCCGGAGGGAACCGGGCATCACGGATATGTGCTGAAGGGGGGAAATGGAAGAGATCTGAGCTAAAATGAGCTACGGATTTTGCCCGAACCGTTTGGGACTGTTCAATTGACAGGCTGAAAGGAGAAGAGGACCATGCTCAATAACGTCAATGCAAGTTTATACACCAAAATCATCGCTTCGACAGCGGTTATTCTGGTGATCGTCTTAGGCATTTCCACCTACATTCAATGGAATGAAAAGCAGGGAATCTTGCTAAGGCAATTGCGGGAAGAGAGCGGGAATCTAAACAACGTGCTGGATTCCGCCCTTCATCACGCAATGCTCAAGGCCGACATGGAATCACTCGATAGCTTGATCGTCAACATCGGCTCCATGGAAATTATCAAACGGGTTTTTATTTTGGATGCGGCTGGAAAACTGTACAGCTCATCGGAAAAGACGTTGGCCGACGCTGTCGAAATGGATCACGCCATCCGGTCGATCAAAGATACCGGCAGCAGTTTTTTTGACATTCAATCCAACGCGAAAGACGAGCCCTACGTGATCGGACTGTCACCGGTCAAGGCAAAGGCTGCCTGCATCACTTGTCACTCGGATTTCAAGGTCGGCGAGCCGCTGGGCTACTTGGGCACCGAGCGATGGGTCAAACAAAATTTTGCGGCAATTCGGGCAGGGCTATGGCGCAGCATTTTTATGAACGTCGCCAGCATGCTGATGCTCTTCTTCGCCTTTGTTTTGCTGGCGCGAACCATCATCACTCCCGTTACTAAGATGGCGGACGCTGCCGGTAAGATAGCGGCCGGAAGAATCGATCAAAGCATAGAGCACCACTCGAAGGACGAAATCGGCTATTTGGCCGAAGCATTTCGCAAGATGATCGGCGCTCTGAAGGCAAAAGCGGAGATTGCCATGCAGATCGCCAAAGGTGATCTGCAAGTGGCTGTTCAATCCATATCTGGTGAGGACGAGTTGGGCAACGCCATGGTCACCATGAAAGAAAACATTGCCGCCATGATCACAGATGTGCAGATGTTAGCGCATCAGGCTGTGGAAGGCAACTTGGCGGCCCGTGCCGATGCAGCAAAGCACAACGGCGAGTTTGCCAGAATCGTCCAAGGCGTCAACGACACGCTTGATGCGGTCATGCGGCCTATTGATGAAGCTACAGTCGTTTTGGAGCAAGTCGCTTCCGGCGACTTGACTGCTCGGGTGGGCGGAGAGTACAAACGCGACCACGCTGCGATCAAAGATGCACTGAACAAAGCCACAGAGGATCTTGATTCAAGTCTGCATCGAGTGGCGATGGCGGCAACCAGCGTGGCAGAAGCTTCTGGACAAATCAACTCCAGCAGTCAGAGCACAGCTCGAGGAGCGAACGAGCAGGCCAGCTCTTTGCAGGAGATTTCAAGCAGTCTTCAGGAACTGTCCTCTATGACACAGCAGAACGTAGGTACTGCCAAAGAGGCGAGGAATCTCACCGAAAGCGCTCGGACGGCGGCCCACAGAGGAGCAGAATTTATGAATCGACTGAGCGAGGCTATCAGTCTTATCAAGGCTTCCTCTGACGACACTGCCAAGATCGTCAAGACCATTGATGAGATTGCTTTCCAAACGAACCTGTTGGCATTGAACGCAGCCGTTGAAGCGGCGCGGGCCGGCGAAACCGGTAAAGGCTTTGCAGTAGTGGCCGAAGAGGTGCGCAACTTGGCCATGCGCAGCGCTGAAGCCGCAAAGAATACTGCCTCCCTCATCGAGGGTGCAGCTAAAAATGCAAATAACGGGGTCATTCTGAATAAGGACGTGTTGGCAAGTCTGCAAGGAATCAATGAACAGATCGAGAAAGTGGGCGAGATGATGGCGGAAATCGCGGCTGCCTCAGAACAACAAGACCACGGAATCCAGCAGATCAACACAGCCCTCGAACAATTGAATCAGGTGACGCAACAGAATGCCGCCAACTCGGAAGAGACGGCCAGCGCAGCGGAGGAATTGAGCTGCCAGGCGGAAGAAATGCGCCAATTGGTCGATGGCTTTAGGCTCACCAATGGGAGCTTGGCTCTGCACGGTCAAGGCGGCGCCGCAGAAACAGACGAATTACCGTCAAAGGTCAGGACTGATAAAACGACGATTCGCAGCAGAACCGTCAGGCCCAAAGACTTCGCGTTTGCAGAAAGTGGCCGGGTCGACAGAGATGCGGCCGCCAGACTCATTCCCTTTGATGATGAAAACCGGCAGGTTTTCTATGGGAAGACCAAGGACAGCGTAGTATTGCAAGAGGTTTGATGTTCTCATTGATCGAAATTCAACATAGGACAGCACCATTAGAACGGCAGACTAATAAACTATAAAACGGAGGCGAACGATGAAGCGGTTAGCTCTATCAGTCGGGATTCTATGCATGCTCTGGCAGTGGGTCAACACCCAGGCCAAAGAAGCAAATGCGATGCAGTTGATGTACGTGGTTAAAAAGGTTTTCCCCGAAACGAATGATGTGGCGCTGCTGATCCCGAAGCAGAACTTTGACGATAATGAAAAGGCTCATATTGCTCGAGGTGCTGCCAATGCCAAGTTGAAAGTTACTGTGTACGCCATCGATGCTCACATGGATATCGGCAACGCGATGAAGAGTCTCAACGACCAATCCGTGCTGGTTGTCATTTCCTCAGGTATCCTGGCAGAAAGCTCAAGCAAGCTATTCCTCCTGTCAAAATGCAAGGAAAGAGACATCAGTATCATTGCAACATCCAGAGACTATGCTCAGTCAGGGGCATTATTGGGTCTGGTCAGCGAGAATAATCGCACCCAACTTATTCTGAACTTGAAGCACAGCCGGGAAGAATTGAAAGGCCGTTTTACCGAAAGCTTTGTACAAGAATTGGGCATTCAGGAGATTATACCGTAACCAGGGAAGGGACGAGCGACAGCCATGCTTAACTTGAGAACACTGCCTCTTAAGAAAAAGATGTTCGGTTTTTTCATTCTGACCATCTGCATCGTTATGTTGTGCACACAGTTCAGGACATCTGTGGTTATTAGTGATGCCATGACCGATGATCTGGAAGCTTCGTTAAAAGTTATGAGCTCGATAGCTGCCCACGCTGTCAAAGCCGGCTTAGAATTCAACGACCATGACGGCATCACCCAGGCATTGGGCGGATTTACCAAGCAAAAGTTGTTCTCCTATCTCAGCGTGCAAGACAAGGAAGGGAACCAAGTATTTGCTTATCGACAGACCGGCTTGAACGCCATTCCGGAAACAGAAGTGGGCAATCTGGATAAGATCAAAGGTGAAATGTTCCATTCGGCTGACATCGAGTCCAATGGTGCGATGATCGGCAGAATTACTGTCGGCATTGCCCTGAACGAACGCAACCGAGTGTTAGCCGGCGCCCGGCGTTCCATGCTTGTGCTTTCGATTTTGGTCATCGTTATTTGCGTGATGGTCACCGGCTACTTCGCCAACAGGATATTAAAGCCCATCACCACCATCACCCAAGTGGCCGAAGAAATGGCCAAAGGGAAACTGGATCAGGAGATATCGATTCGGCAAGAGGACGAAATCGGCAGATTGGCGGATTCATTTCGGCAAATGATGGAGACACAGAAAGCAAAAGCTCTGGTCGCCCAGGAAATCGCCATGGGCAATCTTGATGTGGACGTTAAGCCGGCTTCGGACGAGGACGCGTTGGGCCAGGCAATGATGCACATGAAGGAGAGGATCAAAGCATTGGTCGCCAATGTCCACCTGTTAGGGCAAGCTGCATCGGAAGGAAAGCTCGACACCCGGGCTGACATTACCGGCCATGAGGGCGAGTTCCGGGTGATCATTGACAGGATCAACGCAACATTGGCGGCGATTACAGAGCCGCTGAGCGAGGCGACGGCCGTATTGGACAAGATAGCCGCTCGGGACCTGAGCGCACGAATGTCAGGCACCTATCGGGGTGATATGGAGAAGATTCAACGCGCCCTTAACGAGGCAGCAGAAAACCTGCACGGAAGTCTTGTTCAGGTCTCTTCTGCCGCTGAGGGAGTAGCCGCGGCTTCAATGCAAATCAGCAAAGGCAGCCAGATAATTGCCCAAGGCGCAATCGGCCAAGCCGACTCACTGAACGAGATATCGAGCAATTTGCAGGAATTGAGTGCGATGACCAAACAGAATGCATCGCATGCCAAAGAAGCCAAAAGGATGATCGACGAGGCTCAAGGGAGCGCTGCCAAAGGTGTCAAGAGCATGAGCAGCCTGTCCAGCGCTATCGAAAAAATCAAGCAGTCTTCCGACGCTACTTTCAAGATCATCAAGACCATCAATGAGATCGCCTTCCAGACGAATTTGCTGGCGCTCAACGCTGCCGTCGAAGCGGCGCGTGCCGGTGATGCCGGCAAAGGCTTTGCAGTTGTGGCTGAAGAGGTGAGAAATTTGGCCATCCGCAGCGCCCAAGCGGCGCAAAACACTGAGGCGATGATTGAAGAGTCTGTGAGGAGCGCCGAAGAAGGAGTGGGCTTGAATCAGCTCGTGCTGAGGGACTTGCAGGACGTCAACAAACGCATCGACCGTATTAATGAAATGATGAACGAGATTACCGTTGCTTCCGAGCAACAAGATTTAGGACTGGAACAGATTCATCAGGCATTGGAAGAAATAAATAAAATTACTCAGCAGAATGCTTCTCACTCTGAAGAGTCCGCCAGCGCCGCTCAAGAGCTAAGCGGGCAGGCGGAGGAAATGAGAGGCATGGTAGCCAATTTCAAGTTAAGTAAGGAACAGGGCTTTAGACTCGAAAGCCAGGAGATTCCTGAGAGGACCATACAGGCCGTCGCTGCAGCAAACAAGAAAAAAAGCAAAATGCCGGAGGAGAAAGGAGAAAGAGCGCAGGGCAATTTCCGACACTATTTAGCTCCCGACGTGATTGCAGAACCCACAGCTTCCGGCAATGGCAAGGACTGTGCAGCTTGCGCCGATGCTAACGACAATCTTTTGTTGGCAGAGTTTTAATGTAACCGATCACGGAAGTCGAATGCAGCTTCGCAAAGTAGGCAGGGTTTATTGAAACTTTTGAAACGGTCAGCGAATTTGACTTGCGGATTGTTGCTTGACGCCAATTCGCAGAAGCTTATGACGATACACTCGATTCCATCTATGTCGCATCCATCGCTGAGGATTGACGCATGAAACGGCCCGCAATCGGTTGGCAGAGTTTTCAAAGCAGTATGGCCAAGCATTCCTACAAAAATGGCGCATTTGGGACTCTTTAGGAGTAGGATTTAGGATGGACAGCATACCCAAATTCGACCTGCTCTCAATCGAGCTGGATCAACGGCAGTTTAGTAAGATTAGCCAGAAGCTTTACGATCGATGCGGCATCAAGCTGCACGCCGGAAAGGAAGAACTGGTCAAGGCAAGATTGAATCGGCGGCTGCAAACGTTGGGCATCCGCAGTTTCGCCGAATATACGGAATACATCGATCAAGATGATTCCGGCAGAGAATTGGCCTTGATGGTTGATTTGCTAACGACGAACAAGACGGACTTTTTCCGCGAGCAGCACCACTTTGATTTCATGCGCAAGTTTGTTGTACCGACTCTGAAGAATACTCAACGGAGCTTCCGCATCTGGAGCGCCGGCTGTTCCTCCGGTGAAGAGCCGTTCTCCATTGCGTTTTTGCTGCGTGAAGAACTTCCCGACAGTGACCTACGTGATGTCAGAATACTCGCAACCGACATCTCTGACCGTATGTTGGCGAAGGCGAGGGAAGCCGTATTCGAGCGAGGAGCGTTGAGCGATATTCCACCGCGGATTTTGGGAAAGTATTTTACTTGCATTTGCACAACCACGCTCGAACGGTATCGCGTCAAAGACAAGGTGCGCGAAATGGTTCGCTTTGCTCGACTCAATCTGATGGACCAATGGCCGATGCGCGGCCCTTTCGATCTCATCTTTTGCCGCAATGTGATGATCTATTTTGACAAGGCTACGCAGGAGAATCTCGTCAATCGATTCTGGCATTATTTAAGGTCCGGCGGCTATCTATTTGTCGGCCACGCAGAGAGCATGGCATCGCTGTCCCATCCATTTCAGTACGTGCAGCCGGCTATTTATCGAAAGTGAAAGAATGAAGGTATAAAAGGGCACCCATAATGATACACATCGTTAGCGTAGCGGATCTGAAAGTTTCCACCAAGCCCGGCGATTTGTTAGTAACTTATGCTTTGGGGAGCTGTTTGGGCATTGCGATCTATGATCCGGTGATCAATGTGGGTGGAATGCTGCATGCAATGCTGCCTCAATCGACTATTGATCCGATGAAAGCCCAAAAAAATCCTTCTATGTTTGTGGACACTGGGGTTCCGGAGCTTTTCCGGCGCTGCTACGACGTGGGCGCTCAGAGGCAGCGGTTGATTATCAAGGCGGCCGGCGGCGCGAGCATACATGGCTCGGATGCAGATGATCCTTTTCAGATTGGGAAGCGGAACTTTATCATGTTTCGCAAGCTGCTATGGAAGAATGGCTTGCTCTTGAGAGCCTTTGACGTCGGTGGAAGTATTTCTCGGACGATGTCATTGGACATTAGCAACGGCAGAGTAATTCTGAAAAGCAATGGACAACAAAGTGAATTATGAGTAACTCGGTAAGACCTACTAATGGGTGGGGGCAATCTCGTTTCCAAACTGGTATATCAAAGTCAATAGAAAAAAATGAAAAGTTTTCCGTTACAAGTCTCTGAGTCATATTTTTGTCAAGCCCCAGATGAGCGGACTTTGACGTTTTTGGTTCTTTTTTTTCTGC
>Ga0172370_10008248_pt1 | contig 12562 bp, 11 predicted proteins | sample LakKiv5m_FD_114538 | JGI IMG/M metagenome (GOLD analysis project Ga0172370, IMG submission 114538) | Freshwater microbial communities from Kabuno Bay, South-Kivu, Congo - kab_022012_11.5m | ecosystem: Environmental > Aquatic > Freshwater > Lake | place: Democratic Republic of the Congo...
TGTATTTTTATGGTAAATGCTCATGACAACGGGGTTTGTCGCCCCAGGGGATGAAAATGGTTTCAGGTAGTTAGGCTCTGAAGCGACTCGGCAAAAGTTCCCTAACCTTGAACCTCTGAACCTTTGAACCCCTGAACCTATTGTAACCGTTCACGGGTTCAAAGGTTCAAAGGTTATATTGTCATCACCACAGGTCATTTTGCAAACGTTTTATACGGGAAAACGAACTGCTTCGACATTCCCACAAACCTGGAACATGGTATTTCTCAATTATGTGGCAAAACCAGCATCCCTTACGAGGGCTTGAGGACTTCAATCCCTTCTTTGTCCTTAACCCTGAACGTTGAACCCTGAACCTGTGAACGGTTACAACCTATTTTCATGGTAAAGACCGTGAAAAAGAAAACAAAAAACGACCCATTCATCAGCGTGGTGATGCCATGCTACAATGCTCGAAGGACCATTGCTGCTTCGCTTACGGCCATCTTGAATCAGAAGGTCGCTTTCGACTACGAGGTCATTGTGGTTGACTGCAGCGATGATGGCACCGAAGAAATCGTGCAGAGCGGATTTCCTCAGGTTCGCCTCATCCATCTGGGTCAGCTTGAGTCGCCGGGATCAAAAAGGAACCTGGGCGTTCGATATGCCAGAGGGGAAATTATCGCTTTTACCGATTCAGATTGCCTTCCGCCGCCTGATTGGCTGGCTCAAATCGTGGATCACCACAAAAGAATCGATGCGGACGGGATCGGGGGGTGTGTAATAAACGGATACCCCCATGGTCTGGCGACATTGGTCAGCCATCTCATTGAGTTCAATGAATGGACGGAAAGGACGCCAGAAGGGTATATGAGAAATATCCCGACGTCCAATCTTTCTTTTAAGAGGGAGACGTTCCGAAAATACCAGGTATGCTTCATGGATATCTACCCCAACGAAGATACGCTGTTTAACTGGACCTTGAGTGAGAGGGGGGCGAAAATCTACTTTTCGCCAAGGCTCTGTGTGGTTCATATGAAGAAGGTGAAGATGGGTAATTTGCTTCTTCACCAGTTCGAATTTGGAAAAGGGTCTGCAGAGACCCGGCGCATTTCCTCCCTTCCGGGGAAGGTATTTGTCAAATACCCCATATTGTGTGTTGGACTTCCGTTTATCCGTTGGTTTAAGGCGACGCTTCGGTTTGCCGAGTGCGATTTGAAAACGCTCCTGTTGTTTTGGCTTGTGACGCCTTTTTATCTCGCTGCGGTCGGGGCATGGAGCTTAGGTTTCATGACCCGAGGAAGATACTTGTCTCCCGGTCCAAGGTTTCCCATTGAAGGCCCTGTCGCAGATGCTCCCAACCCGTTCTGAGGGTGCGATGAAAACGCGAGCTCTTCTCAATTCCGAAATCTCCAAGGCATACTCAGAGACATGCTATTGCCCGACATGTTGACCCTAAGAAATATGTGGCGTGTTATGTCAACCAGTGGAAGGGATTCGGCGGTTGCAGGATCCTTTTTTCTTTCCGGGGCTCAGCTTGTGTTTGCAGCTTCGGGGTATCTGGTCAATGTGGGTCTGGCAAGGATTCTGGGCCCAAATGCTTATGGGCAATACGGGGTTACGATTTCCATACTGGTGTGGTTGGAGATTCTTCTCTCAATGGGCCTGGCGACGGTAACAGCAAAAATGGCAGCCGAATCGCCGGAATCGGCCAAAACGATCACCATGCTGACCCTTCACTACGTCGCGGCTCTGTCCATCATTTTGTACGGTATTGCATGGGTTACAGCCAAACCCATCGGAAGCTTGCTTTTGGATGAGGAGATAGCGGTCTATTTGAAGATTGCTGCTATTGACTTGTTGTTTTTTGGTGTCTTGAAAGTCCTGACGGTCGTAAACAACGGAATACGGGCATATGCCAGGGCATCCTTGATTACCATAACATATGCGATATCAAAAGCGGCATTGATTCTCGGTCTGGCTGCCAGTGGTTTTGGTGTAAAAGGAGCCCTCTTGGGCAATATTGGCGCGACCGTCTTTGGATTGATCATCGCCCTGTTCTTTATGAAACAGCTACAGGAACAGCCCATAGACAGGAAAAGATTTTTGTCTGTTCTAAAGATCTCCTTGCCAACGACCATATGGGCAATATGCATTATTCTTCTGATGTCTATGGACTTGTGGGTTGCCAAGGCGATTGTTGGCGGAGAAAAAACGGGCTATTATGTTGCAGCAATGGCCCTCGCCAGGCTTGTCTATATCCTTTCTACTGGGGCCCGTACGATTGTTTTGCCGGAGATATCGAGCCGTTTGGCAAGAAAGGGATACAGACAGGCCCGACGTTCACTGGCAAGGATGACCCTGATCTTCTTGCCGGCAATGCTGTTTTCCATCTTGTTACTGGGGCTCTTTTCCGAACAACTGGTTCGGATTGTCTATTCCGAGATTTACAGCCCGGCCGTTCCTATCCTGAGAGTATTGCTTGTGGCCTACTTTGCCGTAACCTTCTGCGAGTTCTTCAGCGACGCACTGACAGCAATAGGAAAGGCCTGGCATGCAGCATTCCTTTTTGTCGTTCTTGGTCTGATATGTATTCCGGCTAACGTCATACTTGTTAAGAAATTCGGTATCCTCGGCGCGGCTTATGGTTTTGGAATCGTCGGTATGATCGGCGCCGTGATCAGTTGCTTTCTGCTGTTCCATACGCTCAATCTCAAAATAGAGTCGCTCGAAGCGTGAATGCTGCACATTCGGATGAATTCTGCTTCGTTCCAGCCTAAGGCGGCCTGGCGGCCGCAACCAAACTGTCATGGTGGATGTTTGCTGCTCCCTAATCAGGAATCCCATACTCTGTGTGAGCGGCGTCCTCGCCGCGGGGATCGAGGCTGGAAGCCTCTCCCACAAAAGCCCAAGCCCCGCCACGGGGCGGGATTGTCATTACTCTGTGTGAGCGGCGTCCTCGCCGCGAGGATCGAGGCTGGAAGCCTCTCCCACAAAAGCCCAAGTCCCGCCACGGGGCGGGATTGTCATTTTGCGCAGAAGTTACGGACATAGATTCTAAACGGGCCCCTATTGTGGCATTGCCGGCCGTTTTCTCTGCAAGAAAAGGAGAAAAAGCATGCCCAAGAGGATCGGGAGCCACAGGGTACAAAGCCGAACAAGGATGGTGACTGTGCTCGCCAGATTGAACGGCACGCCAAAAAAGGATAGCAGACCGATGATGCCGCCTTCTGTTACAACCAATCCCCCCGGCAACATGCTGAGGGCTCCTGTAAGGGATGAGAGGGAATAGACAAAAGTGGATTGAATGATCCCAGGATCCTCTTGATAAGCAACCAACGAGAAATGAAGGACCAGGCCTTCCACAAACCAGGCTGCGGCAGACAGAAGTACAGACGCGGTCAGCGGGCGAAGAGAGAGTAATATCCGGATATTCCCGTACAACTTCAGAAGTTGTTCTGCTTTGCCACTCAGCCGAGGCACTTTTGCCAGAAGGCGGATTGCGGGCTTAAGGATAGCCGGTCGGGAAAACGTCAGGAAAAAAAGGGTGCAAAGAACCATGCCCACAAGAGCTGTCTTGGCTCCAACAGGTAGGACACTCAAGCCCAAGGCCACAAGAATGACAACCCCCATGAGATCGGTAAGTCGTTCTGCAAATACCGCGGGGAGGCCTACGGACCAGGCATTCTCCGTCTCTGATTTGAGGAGATGTCCCTTCAATGCCTCTCCTGTCTTGGCCGGCGTGAGGGTCATGGCCTGCCCTGCCATAAAAATCTGAAAGCTTTTCCATGGCTTCAGATGAACCCCGAGAATTTTGAGATAGATCTGCCATCGGAAATAGCGTAGGAGGTAATTGAGCAAGGTCAGCGCTATTAAAAGGGGAAAATAAGACATGGGAAAACCGATGAATGCACTCCACAACTCCCCCCTCTGAGAAAAAAGATCAGCCCCGCATAGGAGGCTATCCCCAAAATAAGAAAAGAAAAGAAGTGCCTGCCCAGTTTATCCAAATGCTCTTGCCCGATAGATGATGAAGATACAGCAAAATCCCCATAAGACAACACTTATGAGTAACGGCAAATCTGTAAAGAGGACCTCCTCGGGAGAACCTCCCTTCCCCTTGGCATGAATCAAGAAGAGATATCTGAATATGCCATATAACACGAAAGGAAACGTGTAGATAAGCTGATCCGTCCCGAATTCAGCGATTACCTGTGGAGAGATGCAATAAAGCATATAACTTAAGAGGGTTGTTGCGGTTATGATGCCGATCATTTGATCGAGAAGGTAGGGGCTGTAATCGGAAAGGACTTTCCGGTGGTTTTCAGCATCTTCAATCCCCAAAAGGGTCAGCTCATTCCTTCTCTTGGCCAAGGATAGGAACATGGAAATCGAGATGGTACAAATGATCAGCCATTGAGAAATGTCCACATGTATGGCAACGGCCCCCGCAATGACCCTGAGAAAGAAGCCGGATGATATGCAAAAGATGTCCAAGATGACCTTTTCTTTTAGGAAAAAGATATATGCCATCTGAATCGTCAAATAGACCGCCAAGACAATCAAGAAACCCCTTCCCATCAACAGACCGCTGATTAGGGAAAGAGAGAGGATTAGAATCGCTGTTGCTATGGCGAACCCTGGAGAGATTAACCCGGCGGCTATGGGACGTTGTCTTTTGACAGGATGTTTACGGTCAGCAGACAGGTCGATCACATCATTGATCAAGTATACGGCGCCGGCAAGAAGACAAAAGATGGCGACAGCCTCCAAGCTGAGCAGGATGCTTGGATAATCGAAAAATTTTCGGCCAAAAATGAGAGGAATCAGGACGAAGGCGTTCTTTATCCATTGCCTTGGGCGCATGGATTTTATAATATAATAAAGATGTCGCATCTCAATATGTCCTGTTAGTACCCTATTCCAAGGTTTTCTGTCAGAAAAAACAAGAAAATCTGTGCATGCTCCGTGTGCAAGCCTTCCTTTCCGTCACTCCGGCATGGTTTTGGCCGGAATCCAGAGACGCGCCGGACTGGATTCCGGCTAAGGGCACGCCGGAATGACGGGACAGCACATTGAGCTCTTGGTTGCGGGTATCCGCGTTAGTCTTCTATCAACACAAATGAAGAGTATCTTCTCAGTAAATCGGGGTGACTGCTTCCTCCCGAATCCCGCTGTAGCGGGACTGGATTCCGGCCTTCGCCGGAATGACGGGTGGTTGGCTTGTTCGTCATTCCGGCGGAGGCCGGAATCCAGGGGTCTGCCCCTGATTATTGAGATGTTAAAATGAAGATTTAAATGATCAAAATGGTCATATCAGCCCAATACGTGGAGGAAATAATCGTTTTAACCACAATTTTCACCGCAAAGGCGCGGAGAACGCAAAGGGAAAAACAGCTCACTCTGCGACCTTTGCGTCTCTTCGGTGATATAACATTTCTCGTTGACGCCGGGGCTGAATTCATTCGCCAATGTAATGGGTTTTCTCCCTGAGGGCAAGGCCCTTTTTTCGGAAGGATTGTCTTATGAAAACCCCGTACTCCCCGTTGCCCCCCGAAAACCAGCGGCCCATTGGAACCAATTTAGCGAAGAAAACCTAACTCGGCAGGTTTTCGGGTCGTCAATTCTGTCTTTGTCTCCAACTTTGAATCCCGCTGCAGCGGGAAACCCGGAACCCGTGAACCCTTACGAAATATCCTTGACTCAGGCATTATGGGCGTGTATTAAACGAATTCTATCAAGCCCTTCCCTGTCAGGATTGAGCGTAATCCTCACGCCCTGCATCCGGTCGTTCTTGAGGGCGGAGATATCGCTCCTTTCCATTCGTTCGGTTGTCGTGTGAGGGTAGGCGGATAGGGTTGGCAACCTTAAACCTCTGAACCCCTGGCCCAGACCGATGAGGGGGACTATGGTCGAAAAGTGTAGGCTAAGCCTGCGGAACCATATGTCGGGAATTCTCCATCGAGTCGCACCAGGGCGGGCTTTGAACCCGTGAACGATTACAAAGAGAAAGGCGTTATGGGAGCGATGGGTAGCTTGCATAAGGATATTAAGGAGTTGTATCCGGTCTATTTAGGCTATCGGCCATCGTCCTTTTATGCTTATCTCGCGGAGACCATCATACAGGGGCTCTTTTCTTGGATGCCGGGGATAGTCGGCGTCCTTGCCCGAAACGTTGCATATCGACTCATCCTAAAAGACATGGGGCTCCTTACGATGATTTTGAAAGATGTTGATTTACGAGGATGCGTTTCCATATCTTTGAGTGACCGGGTAAAGCTTCGGAAACATGTCAGTTTAAGATGTTTTGATGAAAGAAACACGATAAAGCTCAAATATAATGTTTCTGTTCATGAATACGCCATCATAAAGGCAAAAGGGGGGAATATCGTTGTTGGAGAAAATACATTCATCTCTTCTTTTGTCAATATTTCCGCACAGGGTGATGTCCACATCGGCAAGAATGTGATGCTGGCCAACGGTTGCCGTCTTGAAACCGGAACTCATGGGTTTGAAAAATTGGAGTTGCCCATGAAACAACAACCTTCATGTTCCAATGGGATAGTCATTGAAGATGACTGTTGGCTGGGCGCGGGGGTTATCGTAGTTGACAATGTCAGGATTGGGCAAGGGTCAGTGATCGGCGCCGGATCTGTTGTCACCAAAGATGTCCCGCCCCTTTCAGTTGCTGCGGGCGTGCCCGCTCGGGTCATAAGAAATCGGCTTGACTTGGGGAACCAGTAGGCGAAACGAAATCCCAATCCGGCAAAATGATATGAGTGTAACCTTTTCTTGTTCTGCCACCCTCCAATACCCAGGCATCGGCGGGGTGTAGGTGCGGATTTATCTTCACATTCTGAGCCCATGCTGTGCGAATGAATTCGCACCTACAGGGACAGCGCCAACGAAAAAAGGTTACACTCAAATGACATAGGGGGATAGCATGGAGATTGCTCAGGTAAAGACAGTTGGAAAGGCGGCATTGAGAGCCGTCAAGCAAGGCATGTATTACACCAATATTACTCCCATGCCTTTCAGGATTCTCGCGGATCTTACGGATCGCTGCAACTTCCGTTGTCCCACATGTTCAAAGTGGCGAGTCAAACCGGGCGAAGAGATGACGACCTCGGATTGGAAAGAAGTGCTGGCAAAGCTGAAGAACAAGAGTTTGACGGGACGAATAAGCTTTGCCGGTGGCGAAGCAACGCTGCGGCCCGATCTGTGTGAATTGATTAAATACGCTAAAGAATCGAGACTCAACGTTACGGTTGTAACGAACGGTTTCCTGCTAACAGAAAAACTGCTCAGGGAATTTGAGCGGGCAGGATTGAACGGACTGGTCGTCTCTCTGAATGGCGTGAATCGAGCTACCCACGATGAGAGCCGAGGCGTAAGCGGCAGTTTTGATAGGATCATGAACATCCTGCCGATTATGAGCAAGTTCCGTTATGAGGTAAATCTCGAAACCATTATCATGGAGACAAATTTAGAACAACTTATTCTACTTGTTAAGCTTTCAAAACAATACGATCTTTACGGGATCCACTTTCAGGCTCTTGGGGATGTAGGCGCTCACTATGCGCTAATAAATCATAAAATGCCAGATGCTGCGCATGACTGGTATAAAGAGGCTCGTTTCTGGATCAGGAACCCCGCAAAGGCTTCCCAGGTACTAAACCAATTGATACGTATGCAGAAAGATGGCTATCGGATTTTGAATCCTTCGCATCAACTGAAAAGGATGATTCAATATTATTCAGCCCCCGAGACGATAAAAGAAATGAAGTGCATGGGAGGGGTTTCATCGCTTTACATAGACCCGTATGGTGAGGTGAGAGTTTGTTATGGTTTTGAGCCAATCGGCAACATAAGGGAGAGTGAACCCCTGACATTGTGGCGTTCACAAAAGGCGAGAGAAATAAGGAGAAGAATAAAAGAGTGTGATAAAATGTGTCGGCTGTTGAACAACAATTACTGATTTGAGGATTGAGTTTAAGGTTGATATGATTTCTGTAATGGTCACAACCAAAGACCAAGTCAGCCAAGTGGAGCCATCCATCAGGGCGCTGCTTGCTCAGGATTTTTCTGAGGATTACGAAATCATCGTCATTGACGATGGGTCAACAGATGGCACCCTCGGTCAAGTAAGCCGGTTGTTTGGGGAAAGGATTAGGGCAATTGGGAAGGAGGCGCCTGATGGCTGGCTGAAGTCCCTTTCGATAGCATGCCAGGAGGCCAAAGGCGATCTGCTTGCGGTGTGCGATCCCCACTGTATGGTAAAGACGAATTGGCTCCAAGTCGTTGCTGAAAGTTTTAGCTCGGATCCGGGGCTTTGCATTATGACAGGCACTGCATTTCATGGTTACAGGTTTATGCAGAAATTGTCTGCCCTGACATCTCATGCGCAGTTCCTGTCCGCGAAACGCGGATTTGGCAGTCATATTTTTGACGACAATTTTGCTATAAAGAGGGATACGTTGGCCCAGTTGCTTTCCAGTGTGCCTGTCGAAAGGAATGTCAATGACGCTGTTGGCTGCGCCCTTTTGTCTTCGGAGACAAGGCGAGAAGGAATTCCGGTTTTGTATGAACCCCAGATGGCTGCACTCCATGTTTCGCCAGGCTTCATCGAATACCTCAGGGAATGGAGGGTCATCAACGCAGAAACCAGCATAGATATTCGGCTGATGGACCCCAATGCGCGAGGTGCAGCCCTTTCCAAATATTTAATCCTTGCGCCGTTCATCTATCCGTGTGTCCGAATTCTTCTCGATATCAGAAACGCATGGCATTTCAGAAGGGTCTTGAGGCTGAGGACTATAGATTTTCCGTTGATCTTGACAGCGGATGTGATTGGTAAGATGTGGTATTGCGCAGGGCTCATAAAGGCGATAAAGAGCCGACGTCTCAATCGGTTAAGGTCAAAATAATTTCAGTAGGTTATATTCAAGACCCAAGAATATTTGCAAACTTAGCGGCTGAACCTCGATGTCTTTTGGGTGTAACCTTTCTTCGTTAGATAGTTGCCTGTAGGTGCGAATTCATTCGCACGGCCAGGGCTCATGCCTTTTGATGTCTACTATGGCAAACTTGGGACTTCACAAGAGATGAAAACGGAAACCGGAAACAAACCAGCAGAAATCAGCGTTTACAGAAATAGATGTCTTTGGGCGTTTGCGGGGGTCGTGATACTCCTTCTTCTGGGGTATGTTGAGCCTGCAGATGCATCTGATGTCGGGGTGGAGGAGGTCGAGATGGCCTTCGCTCAGACGAACGGTAGTGATTTTGATATCTATTACACCCGTTTTACAGGATCGAGGTGGTCGGAAAAAGTCCAATTATCCCATGATGATCAGGATGATATGCTCCCTGCCATTTCAGTGGGAGGCAATGGGGTCCGATGGGTCGTGTGGGGGAGGGGGAATGTCGTAGATGCCAAACTCTTCTACGCTATCGGTGAAAACGGCCTTTGGAGTGCACCGCAAGAGATCCAGAGCGATTTTTCTTTCAATCATGCCCCTTCCATCATGGTTGATTCTCAGAATATCCCATGGGTCGTTTGGCATGCAGACGCGGGGGCGGGGACGGATATTTTTTTCACCCGATGGAACGGAAGCGGTTGGGAGGCCCCTGGCAGGGTGAACCGGCAGGATGGCACTCCGGATATCCTTCCGCTATCGGGATGGACGATGACGGAAAACCATGGGTGTGCTGGCGCGGGTATGACGGCAAAACATACCGGGTGTATTCATCCAAGTGGACTGATGGTAGATGGGGGGAGGAAACACTGTCTGAGAAGGAAAATCTATATGAGGTTCTGCTGGAGATGGGCAAGAAAGGAGAACTTCCCAAAATTCCTGACTTTTTGGACAATCCGCATCAGGCGACCATGTTTATCGGACGGAATAGAAAGTTGCAATCCCTCCCCATGCGATACGTGGGATTTCCGGCTTTTTCTGAGAGAACTAAAGCGACAGAAGGAGCCGTTAAGGGGGAAACAGCGGATGCTTCCGGGGACTTGCTCATCAAGGCATTCGGAGACAGCATTACCCAGGGGTATCCCTATATTACGGAACATGGAGACGGAAGGCGTGTTGGGGGATACGAACCAAAGCTGGAAACGTTGCTCAACAATGCCTCACGGCCGTCCCAGGTGTTCAACTGGGGATGGGCGGGGGAAGGGACAGTCCCATCGGACGGGAGCGTAGGTGGTTTGAACAGAATAGATTCTGTCCTCGAGACCGGTAGTTCCAAATACATTCTCATACTGGAAGGGACGAATGATCCATGTTGGATGGTGCCTGTGTCGGATACGATATTCAATTTGGACCGGCTGATAGACAAAAGCCGAACATATAATGTGGAACCGATCCTCGCGACACTCACCCCGGATACCACTTCCCCCCCTATATGTGGAACCAAGCCGATTGACAGTGAATATAACCCGGCCATAAAAAACCTGGCCAGTCAAAGAGGCGTGATACTGGCAGACCAGTATGCAGCGGTCATAGGAAACTGGGCAAGTTTGACAGGGGATGGTCTTCATCCTAACGATCAAGGGTATCAGGTGATGGCTCAAAAATGGTTTGCTGTCATTCCCCCTCCACCCGTTGTCACTACTTCTGATGCAACTTCAATCAGTTATAACTCTGCCAAGCTGAACGGAACGGTGAACCCCAAGGGACTCGCTACCAGCTACCACTTTGAGTATGGTCAAACGACCGCCTACGGAAACTATACTCCAACCACCAGCGCCGGTTCGGGTACCAGCGCCGTACCGGTCAGTTATTCGGTAACGAATCTAAGCCCAGAGACACTCTACCACTATCGTATTGTGGCAACCAGTTACGGGGAGTCAGTGTATGGAAACGACAAGACGTTCACCACCTCCCTTCCCCCTCCACCGGCTGTAACCACCTCTGATGCAACTTCAATCGATTATAAGACTGCCACGCTGAACGGAACAGTGAACCCCAACGGGTACGCTGCCAGCTACCACTTTGAGTATGGTCAAACGACAACCTATGGCAATTACACGCTAACCACCAGCGCCGGTTCGGGCGCCAGCGCTGTGCCGGTCAGTTATTCGATAACGAATCTCAGACCCATAACCCTTTACCACTATCGCATTGTAGCCACCGGTTACGGGGAGTCGGTCTACGGAAACGACAAGACGTTCACGACAACTTGTTCCGGCGATGCAGTCGTGCTTGAAAATGTGGTGTTCCTTTCAGGCGCCACCTGGAATTGCACAGGGACCCAATCCATTACCGTTGGCCCTGATACAGGCATGCAGGAAGGATCTGTGGTGAACTTTGCCGCGCCCCAAATTACCACGGACGGCGCTGTCAATATTGAAAGCGGAGCCCGTGTAACGTTTACAGCCCCAAAGGTGATGATCGGGAGCGGGTTCAACGCGAAGAGCGGATCTGTGGTTGATATAACCCATTAGTTGCATAAATAGTAACCGTTCATGGGTTCAAAGGTTCAGAGGTTTAAGGTTGCATTCTGGGTCCCTTAATCCCATTTTGGAGCCGCACCTGCCATAATCGGCCCCGGACTTGTCACGTTAAACCAGGAGATAGGGGACCGTACGGACGCAGGGGAACAAACCAGCGCCCTCTCACTTGCGATTCGGGTTTTTAACCCTGCGCTTGCCCCTAATCCCGCTTTGCAGCGGGAAACGTTGAAGGTTGGGGACAAAGACAGAATTGACGACCCAGAGACGTGCCGAGGTAGACTTTCTTGGCCAAATGGATTCCAGAGGGCCACTGGTTTTCAGGGGGACAACGGCGAAGACGGGTGTTTATGCAAGACAACTCGCTTCCAACGCGGCATCCGGGGGGCAGAAATGCAACCCTAAACCCCTGAACCTTTGAACCTCTGAACCTCTGAACCTCTGAACCCTTGAACCTCTGAACCCTTGAACCCGTGAACGGTTACGTATTTCTAAACTCAAATCCCTTGTTCAGTGGGGGAAGCAATGAAAGAGCCGGATATGGAAGCAATCAATGTGGATGAGTTGATGGAAAAGATCAAGGCCGAGGTCAAAAGGCGCAAAGCCCAGGGCGGGGAGGCGGGGAATATTCCCAGGGATCCCTGCCATGCTGGGGATTTCGCTCCGGACACTGCACGGGAGTCGGCCCCCATGGAATACAAAGAAGGGGGCTACCTTATCGATGATTTCCTGAAATATCATGACCAGGACTTCCTGATCCAGGCCTATCAAGGCATACTGGGCAGGTCGCCCGATCCCTCGGCATTGGGCCACTTTCTTCCCATGCTACGTTCCGGCGGGATGACAAAGGCCGAGGTTTTGGGGCGGTTGCGTTATTCACCGGAGGGTCGGATACGGCACGTCAGGATACAAGGTCTCTTTAGGAACTTTCTTATCCACTCATCATTCAGGATGCCGGTCTTCGGTTACTTCATGCGTCTGATGACAGCCATTCTCAATCTGCCCAAAATTGTGCGCAATATCCAGGCAATGGAAGGGAGCGCATTTACGCAATTGAAAAATCAGAGAGATGGCCTCCGCGGTGTTTCGGACACGTTTCAGTCCAAGATGAGATCTTTTCAGTCCGAA
>Ga0172370_10008253_pt1 | contig 12557 bp, 14 predicted proteins | sample LakKiv5m_FD_114538 | JGI IMG/M metagenome (GOLD analysis project Ga0172370, IMG submission 114538) | Freshwater microbial communities from Kabuno Bay, South-Kivu, Congo - kab_022012_11.5m | ecosystem: Environmental > Aquatic > Freshwater > Lake | place: Democratic Republic of the Congo...
ACTATAGCGCAAGTTCCTTCTCAGGGAGTGCAGGTTTCTCCTGCCGACTCTGAAGCCGTTTCGGAACTTCCAACATTCGTTTGGTCAACAGATCCGTTGGCAACTTCTTACAGATTGCAAATTTCTGCTGACCCTACATTTAATAGTTTTGATCCAACCCACGGAGCAGTTGACAGTGCAGGAATATTAACCAACTCTTTTACGTCCACCGTTAATCTCGATCTAGGTTCACCTTATTATTGGAGAGTTAGAGGCGTAAATGGATCTGGTGCTGGAGATTGGTCGGTAGTACGAACAATACTCGTTTCTTCATCAGGTCAAGTAGAACCGCCTGTACCAGTACCAACAAACCCAAGCACGGGAGTAACGATTCACGGCTGGGACGCAACATTAGCTTGGTATTGTAATTATTTTGGAAACGAACTGACGTATACGTTAGAATATGTAGAAACAGATTCCACAGCGTTGGCCACATCAGTAGCCATCGGGATGGACACAACGACCTATTCAATGACAAGCTTGAACGCAAACAGTACATATTATTGGAGAGTCAAAGCTATAAAGGGAGCGAACGAATCAGCGTTTTCAGCGTTCCAATCATTCACGACACCACCGTTGGTAGCTGCCACAGTTCCTGTATGCTCATGGCCGACAGGAGGAACAGAGATATATAATACAACGCCAACCTTGTACTGGTATTTGAACAGTAATAGTGTAGGGTTGACGTTTAACTTAGAATATAATTTAGTAGATACCACGTTTACAAGCGGAGTAGTATCAGTACCGAGTTTAGGAGTAATGAACTATACGTTACCGGCATTAACAGCGGGCCAGACAGTATACTGGAGAGTGCAGTCGGATAACGGAGCGCAGCAATCAGCATGGTCAAGTGTCGGCTCATTTACGGTAGCCAATACGGCAGCAGTTCCGGTACAACCGACGATTTCGTGGCCGCAAGGCGGAGCGATAGTCTACGCAACGAGTTCAGACTTGAATTGGTATGTAAACGCAAACAGCACGAACTTGTATTATGAAGTACAGTTCAGAACAGCAACGATATCAGATAATACGGTAGATTACACAACAGCAGCCAATACGTTCAGCCAAGCAGTAAGCTTAAACTGGGCCACAACGTATTATTGGCGAGTCAGATCAGCAGATGGAGTCAATCCACCGTCAGCGTGGTCAACAGAAGCCACGTTCTCAACGTTTGGCGTAGCGGGAGCGAATGTTCCGATACAGTCCTGGCCGTTAGAAGGGATCACTTCATATGGAAGCTCGCAGCAGTTGAACTGGTACTTAAATGGCCCAAGTTCAGGGTATACGTATGATGTAGAAGTAAACGGCAGCGTGGTAGCGACGAACGTAGATACGACGTCGTATGTCTATGGCCCCTTGGTAGCAGGAGGAACATACATTTGGCGAGTAAGATCGAATATCGGCGTATCGCAGTCGAGCTGGTCACCGGCAATAACGTTTTATGCGTATACGGGCTATGGATCAATAGCGCCGAGATTGGGAAGTCCGGTAAACGGCATATCGGTAACAACGAGCCGTCCGGAGTTATCGTGGTATGTCAATAGTCCTACAAGCGGCTTGCAGTATGATGTAGAAGTATCTTCGAGTGCGAACTTTGCGAATGCTACTGTAGTAAGCAACGTAGGGGAAGGAAGATATAAGACGGAAGCATTGAGTGATGGAAAGACCTATTATTGGAGAGTAAGATCGAAGGATAAGGATGGCCATTATTCAAATTACTCAAGAAGTGAAGTCTTTGCAGTCAACGGAGTAACGGGAGTAGAAGGCAGTGAGAGCGGAGTACCGAGCACATATAGTTTGGAACAAAACTATCCAAATCCGTTCAATCCTACAACGATCATCCGGTATGGCATACCGAAAGATGCGGGAGTGAAGATAGAGATATATAACATGCTTGGCCAAAAGGTACGAGAGTTGGTCAATGGAGAGATGAAGGCAGGCAGTTACAAGGTAGAATGGAATGGCGAGAATGAGATAGGAGAGAAGGTAGCCAGTGGAGCGTATATCTATCGAATCACCGCCGGTAGTTTTGTCAAATCTCTGAAACTGCTGCTTCTGAAATAAGCAATTACAGAAAGGTTGCCTCTAAGGCAACCTTTTTTTTTATCCATAAGCGGGCATATATGAATAAAATACACGAAGAAATACTTGAAAAGGTTGAGCTGCAAAATCCAATTTTTGCAAACACTCTAAAGAACGAGTATGAAATCATAAAAAATGAATTCAGTGACCTGAATAATGAACTCATTGAAAAGACACTTAACTTTTTAAACTCTTACGGTAAGAATTTAGACTATGCAATTGAGTGTTATCTTCGCAAGGATCTTGATTTATTTGAAGAAAGATTAGATTATTTTAGAACAAGAAAATATAAACATGAATCTTTTAATGAGATAAATTCTGAGATTTATAATAATCCTGAAATAATGGAATACCATACCATTGGATTAATCATTCTTGAACTTTTGATGTCATTAAATTATAAGGAATTATCATTTATGCTTGAGGTGGTACAAGAAAAGAACAGTCATTTAAATAATTTACTGGAAATTGGGGGTGGCCCTGGGATGTATGTGTGGGAAATAGCGAAGCAGTTAAAAAACAACTTCCAGTTCGACTTCGATTAAAATTGCGAAAAAGTTTTTGGATGGAATTCCGGTTAATTTCTATAACATAGATATTTTTAATTATATCCCTTCGGTGAAATATGATTTTATTTCCATGTGTGAAATACTTGAACATCTCGAAGAGCCTCTTAAACTGCTTCAGAAGGCAAAAGAGATGCTGCGACCGGGAGGAACAATTTTTATCACAACTCCAATCAATTCACCAGCGTTGGATCATCTCTTTCTTTTTGAATCACGAAGCGTTATTCACTCCTTATTACAAAAAGCAGGTTTGAAGGTGGAAAAAGAATTAGCGATTTCCGTCTATAACATGGATCTTGACGAAGCGGAAAAAAAGAAAATTCCCATAGATTATTTTGCTTCACTCTCTACTTTATAATGACTTTTGTTGTTATACTAGAGTAAAAAGGATTTTCATTAAATTGATTTATTTAATATCTTATTAAAAAGAAATTTAAGGTTTTCGATTAGAATCACTTGAGGTTTTAGAAAATGTTCAAGAACGAAAGAAGTCATGGGGTAGTACTGTTATTTTTAACAATTATCTTCTCTATTATGCTGTCTTACATTCCGGCAGACACAAAAATATTTAATTATCAGCCTAAAAAAGTAAATTTATTTATGGATGTTGTTCCTGACTCACTCTTAGACATGTCGCACGCTAAAGAAATAATACCACTTAAAAATGATTATTTTACCGGCGCCATGAATAAGGACGTTGTGGATGCGCTCATTGCCTATGCGAAAACTCTTCCTTCCGATTTGAGTGATTACCCAAGTTCTGCTCAGGGCGTTGCGATCCCTTTATCCGGAAATGTTTCCCAAATGGATTATTTTTTTAATGCTCTTAAACAAGCAAAATCAAAAAAAGTAAGAATTGCTGATTACGGGGATTCGGGTAATGAAGGAGACATGGGAACAGCCGATTTACGCGAGCGTTTTCAAAGTGAATATGGCGGAAGAGGCGTGGGGATGATGGCAATTACTTCGCAGGATATCACCTTCCGCTTAACAACAACTCATTCGTTTAGCGATAATTGGAAAACAGTTTCCGTTCTTACCGGAAAAGAGGGAGATATTCCAATCGGTCTGAATGGATTTGTATCAATCCCTCAAGGAGTATCTTGGGTTAAATATGAGACAAAAGGTCCTTATAAAAACGCTAAATATTTTAACACAGCAAAGGTGTACTACACAAATGCAAAAGCTTCAACTATAAAATATTCGTTTAATAATGGAGCAGAACAATCTGCAACATTGCAAGCCGGAAGCGGTGTAAAAGAACTCGTGTTATCGGCTTCCGGAAATGTGACTGCATTTAAAATGACCACAACAATGGCTGACCAAGCACAATTTTTCGGTGTTAGCCTTGAATCAGGAAATGGTGTGTATATTGATAATTACCCGTGGCGTGGAAATTCCGGTGTTTCATTTAAAATTATAACTCCGGAAGTGATGTCCGGTTTTCAAAAATATTTTGATTACAAACTTATCATCCTTACGTACGGCGCAAATATGCTAACTGCCGGAAATATCAATTTTACCTGGTATGAAAATCAAATGATAAAAGTAATCCAAGACTTAAAAACATATTTTCCGCAGACAAGTATTTTACTTGTGGGGATGGGAGATAAACCGACGAAACGCGGATCAAGAATGTTCACTGACCCGAATGTTTTAAAAATGATCAACTCTCAAAAGAATATTGTTAAGGCAACCAACATTGCTTTTTGGGATAAGTTTGATGCGATGGGAGGAGAGAATTCGATGCTTGATTGGGTGAACGCCAATTTAGCTTCGAGAGATTACGGACATCTGACTGAATTCGGTTCTAAAAAAATGGCCGGAATGATTGCGGATGCTCTGCTTAATGAATATAGAAAAAAATAGAACAAGCAACGGAGTGAAGGATGATTTCCGATAAACTGAAACAAGTTATTTTGAAAGAACTAGATTTACAAGATTTTGATTTTCGCGATGAAACCATCGCAAGCCAAGTGCCCGGATGGGATTCGCTGAATCATATCAATATTATTCTTGCTATCGAAAAGGACTATGGGATAAAGTTCAAAGGTTTGGAGATTCTTAAAGCTAAGAACCTTGGGGATTTACAAAAACTTATTGATTCAAAAACCCCGGCTTGACCAATTTCAGCATGCCGGCCAAGTCATCTTGCGGCGTCGATAGAAAGTCTAGCGAAAGAGTAATAATCAGGAGTATCGGATGCCGCAAGCAATAGATTTTGAGAAACTTCTTTCCTTATTTACCTATGATAAGTTTGATCCGCTACTTTTTGGGTCAAGTCTATTTTTATTTTTCTTCCTTTTTGTTCTTATCGTTCAGAGATTATTTTCAAATCAAAAAACGCTCAGAATTTATTCTTTACTCTTTTTCTCACTTTTCTTCTACTACAAAGCAGCCGGCATTTATCTACTCTTGTTGGTCTTTTCATCCGCGTTTAATTTTTATTTCGGAAGTTTAATTTTCAAAAGTAAAAGTGACGGGAAGAAAAAATTCTTCTTTATACTTGCACTTGTGGTTAACCTGGGATTACTCGGCTACTTTAAATACACAAACTTCTTCCTTCAAATTTTAACGGATCTTAAAGTTGGAACATTTGATCCGCTAAAAATATTTCTTCCTATCGGTATCTCATTCTTTACATTTAAAGCGATGAGTTATGTTATTGAAATCTATCTTGAGATGATGGAACCGGTAAAGAGTTTTAGAGATTTTTCGCTTTTTATTTTCTTTTTCCCGAATGTTTTGATGGGACCTATCGATCGAGCATCAGCGTTTTTACCTCAAATTGAAGAAGATAATCCGATTACAAAAGAGGATATTGGGAAAGCGCTTTTTTTAATTTCATGTGGATTAATAAAAAAATACGCTATCGCGGATTATATCGCTTTAAATTTTGATGAAAGAGTTTTTGGATTTCCGTTAAGATTTACCGGTGTCGAAAATTTAATTGCTGTGTACGGTACTGCGCTGCAAGGCTACTGTGACTTTTCCGGCTATACCGATATGGCACTTGGTGTCGGATTGCTTCTCGGTTATAAACTTATGGATAACTTCAACAGGCCATTTAAAGCGAATAGTGTTGCTGATTATTGGAGAAGGTGGCATCTTTCGTTGTCAACTTGGTTGCTCGATTATCTTTTCAAACCGCTCCAAATTTCTTTCCGCTCAATGAGAAAGTGGGGAACAGCATTAGCTATTTTTGTTACATTTTTTGCGGTTGGATTATGGCATGGTCCAAATTGGACTTTCATCTTTTTCGGAATTTTGCATAGCTTCTATCTTATTTTTGGAATGTTCACCCAAGACTTGCGAAAGAAAATTACAGATAAACTTCATTTAACGGGAACTCGACTGCATAAATTCATCCAATGGATTTTTACATTTCATCTTTTGGTATTTACAGCAATCCTCTTCCGTTCTCCGTCAATGGAATACACACTCGATATGTTTCATCAAATATTTACCTTCTTTCATCCCGAAGTTTTCCCGCAATTCGTACAGGCGTATACTACCATTTTTGTTTTGATTGTATTTGGATATGCTGTACACTTTTTGCCAAAGTCAATTGAAGAAAAAACAGAAAAGCTTATTATCAAAATGCCGGTGGTATTACAAGCCGTTTTATTTGCCGGAGTAATTTGGTTTGTGGTACAATTTAAATCAGCGGCAATGATGCCGTTTATTTACTTTAAGTTTTAGTGAGATTTTTTTAGAGGAGTTTTTCCATAAGATACTTGCCTCGGGCGGGGAGGTAAGTAAGAACAGATTCATCAGCCACGGTTTTTTCAGAGACCAATTCAAAACCGAGTTTATTGTACGCTTTGAATGCTGACTCGTTTGCGATTGTAGGACGGAGCTGAGCTTTTGTTATATTGGGGAAAAGCTTTTTGTGATTGGTAATATGTTCGTTGATAAGCTTCCCAACAATCCCTTTTCCCCGGAACTCATTTTTAACATAAGCATTAACAATTTGGAGTGTCCAAGCTTCTCTTTCAATATTAATTTTTTGCAATGTGGAGAAATAATTCTTTGCAAGCCGCATATTATCGTGAGGGATAAATCCGAGTAAAATATCACCTTTAAGAACTGCGCTTGAATAACCGCTTGCCCCCTCAACCCAACCTCCGCATGGCACCGGCAACTACTCCGTTTACCTCGGCAATCAGATATTCGGAGTAACACAAATCTTGTCCGGTTATATCTTCGGATAAAATATTCCGCAAAATATCAAGTAATTCAGATTCACTTAACGAGAAAATATTACAATAACTAATCTTGTCAGTGAGACTTTTTTCTGCTTCAATTATTGTCTCAATGATAAAATCAATATCCGCTCTATTTGCACGTCGTATTTTTACTTCCTCTTCCATTGAGGGGGTCACTCGTGTTTTGTGGTACAAATTTAACGAAAGATATTCAGAAAAGAGAAGTATTGAAAAAACTTTTTTTATCTGTTACAAATAATTAAATTCTATACAAAACTTATAGATTTTAGATTATGTTTTGATGAGCTCCTATGGATGTACATGAATTTATTGAAAAGATTGAAACGAATATAGACGGTATCACTCCCGGATCACTTACCCCAGAGACAGTTTTCAGAGATTTAGAACAGTGGGATTCATTAGCTGATTTAATGCTTCTCGCCATGGTTGATTCTGATTATGATGTGGCAATTTCCGGTGCGGAATTGCGTTCGTTCAATACACTTAACGATATCATTAATTTTATTATTTCGAAAAAACAGTAGTGTTTTAGAAGAATGAAAGTCACTCTCAAAGACGTTAAAGTTTCAGGAGTTTGTGCCGCAATTCCGAAGCAAGAATTTGACTTACTTCAACTCGGCGAACGTTACGGGGAATTGGAAGTAAAAAAAATAATTGCGAGCACCGGAGTTTCCAAGATTCGCGTTGCGCCGGAAAATATTTGCACTTCTGATCTCTGCGAACATGCCGCAACTTCACTCTTTGCACGAATAAATATTGAACCAAGTTTGATAGATGGAATCGTTTTTGTATCGCAAACGTTTGATCATATAATGCCTGCAACCAGCGTCGTTTTGCAACATCGCCTTTTGCTTCCGAAGAATTGTGTTGCTTTTGATATTCGCTATGGCTGTTCAGGGTATATATATGGACTTTATCAGGCAGCACTCCTTGTATCTTCCGGAAGTTGTCAAAGAGTGCTGGTTTGTGTTGGTGATGTTTCAACTCATTTGATCCACCCTGACGACAGAGCCTTACGCATGGTTATGGGTGACGGAGGGAGTGCAACGATTGTTGAGCGAGGCGATGGAGAATTTTCATTTAATATTAACTCTGACGGTGGTGGTGCACGGCATTTGATTGTTCCCGCCGGAGGATGCAGGGTTCCTTCTTCCGAAACAACAAGAACAGCTACTGAGCGCGAAGGAGGAAATAGTAGATCTGATGAAAATATGTTTATGGATGGCATGGAGATTATGAATTTCTGTCTTCGTGAAGTTCCTCCTTGTATTAACGAACTTCTTGATTTTGTTCATTGGCAAAAAGATGATGTTGGTCTCTTCGGACTTCATCAAGCGAATAAATTTATTGTTGACTACCTTCAAAAGAAATTGAAAGTCCCGAAAGAAAAAGTTCCTGTGGCTTTGCAGCTGACAGGGAATACCGGTCCCGCTTCAATACCCTTAATGCTTGCTCATGAATATAAACGCCTCCAAGAAGAAAATCGTTTTGAAAAGTCTCTCCTTTGTGCTTATGGCGTTGGACTTTCTTGGGGAGCTGTTGCTCTGAACCTTTCCGAAACAATAATCATGGACCCGGTTGAATTATGAATTCGGCGAATGAATTTTTAAATAAACGATATATTGTCACCGGTGCAACCTCGGGAATAGGGCGAAAAATTGTTGTGGATCTTATTGAAAATGGAGCTACGGTTCTCGCTATCGGAAGAAGAGCCGAAAAGTTAAATGAACTTAAGTCTTTAAATTCCGGGAAAATTGTAGCAGCAGAACTTGATATAACGGATTTTGTAAAACTTAAAGAAACGATTGACGGCTTTACACAAGATGGAAAAGTTGACGGCTGTGTACATTCTGCCGGAATGAACAAATTTACTCCTTTACGAATTTTTAATTGGGGTGTCTTTGAAAAAATGATGAAAGTAAATTTAGCAGCCGGCATTGAGCTGACGAAGTTAGTATCATCCAAAAAAGTTTCAAACGATACTTGTTCCATAGTGATGATCGCTTCGGTCGCCGGAATGAAAGGGGAGGTTGGCTTTACTGCGTACTCGGCAACAAAAGGAGCGTTAATTGCAGCCGTCAAAAGTATGGCGATGGAATTAGCTTCATCGAATGTGCGCGTTAATGCAATTTCGCCGGGTGTTGTTGATACTGACTTAACGAAAACTATCTCAAATTTTTATCCTCATGGAATGGAAGCGGTAAACCAAAAACATCCTCTCGGAATCGGAAACGTTGAAGATGTTTCTGCTCTTGCATTATTTCTACTAAGTCAAAAAAGTAAGTGGATCACCGGAGCAAATTATGTAATTGACGGTGGATACTCGGAAGCATAAAGAAAATGAAAAACGAAATTATTGAGCTACTTCTTTCAGTTTGTGCTGAAGTTAATCAACTTCTAAAACATAAGATTGAGTTGAACAAAGGTGCCGAAGCAGAGCTTTACGGTAAAGCCGGAGTTTTAGACTCAATGGGATTGGTGAACTTGATTGTCACTGCTGAAACTGCTATAGAGACTAAGTACGGAGTGAGTTTGATGTTAACTGAAGGAACAGCGCTACCGGTGGAGCATTCACCGTTTAGAACAATAGAAACACTTGCGGATTACATTGTTGAATTATTAAAAAAGTAAGTAAAGAGATGCAGCACATCTTTTTTAGATCGAAACTTCCCAAACAATATAAACCGGAAATCGAACAGATTTTCTATTTTAATCCACACCAACGAAAACATCTTCCCAAAATAGATGAAGCGGTAGAAGTCTTTGGTATACCGCATCTAATATCAAAAGGCAATTTCCTCCACTTCACATTCGACCATATTTCATCGCACCAAGTATTGTACGCGTTTGATGACGAAAGCGAGAATGCACATCTGCTTGGGGTGGTAATGTTTTACAGGGACGCCCCAACTGATATTAAAATAATGCATATCGCTATAGATGAAAACTGTTCGAGCTTTGGTGAATTTAAAGAGGAAACAATTGCGGCTCGACTAGTGGATGAAGTAAAAAAAATCTCTCTCGCACTTAAAAATATTGATACGCTAACCCTTCCGTACAGTAACTTCAAATTAAAACTTCGACCGAATCTCATTTTGTACTAATCGTACTATGCCAAACAAATCAAATCATCAGGGTCTTTTTATTTCGACATTTAACGTGCAGAATTTAACTGACTATTTGTTGAACGATGCAACCTTACCGAGTATTACTCCGATTACCACTCCTTATGGTCAAGTTATTCATCAGCTATTGACGTCGTCAAATGAACAGAAATTATTTAGCTTTATCTGGACCCTTCCGCAAGCGATTAGTGAAACCTTTGCTAAACTTCTTCAAGGTGAAGAGGTTGAATTTCAGAAAATTATGGAAGAGGTTATAGAATTTTCTCACCTCGTAGTGAAGCACGCTGAATCGGTTCCTTACACATTTGTGGCTTCGTGGATTTTACCCGGCACCTATCGCGGACTTGGATTTAACGATTTAAAATACAACACGGGAATTGCAAATTGTCTTTTGCAGATGAATCTGGAATTGTCCCGTCAATTTGCTTCGAGTAACAATATTTACCTCCTAGACGCGCAAAAATGGATAGAAAAAAGCGAAGGAGAAGCATTCAATCCGAAACTTTGGTACATGAGTAAAACTCCGTTTTCACAAAATGTTTTCAAAGCAGCAGCGGCAGAATTAAAGTCTGCTCTCATGTCTTTATCGGGTGGTACCAGAAAAATTATTTTCCTTGATTTGGATGACACTCTTTGGGGTGGAATAGTCGGAGACATTGGATGGGAAAATCTTCAATTGGGTGGGCATCATTTTGCAGGGGAGGCATTCGTTGATTTTCAGAAGAATCTAAAAACTCTTAAAAACCGAGGGATTCTTTTAGCGATAGCAAGCAAAAACGATGAGGAAACTGCTCTTGGCGCAATTGAAAAAAATCCGGAGATGATTTTAACGAGAAACGATTTTGTTGATTGGGAAATTAATTGGAGTGATAAATCGGAAAATATTGCGAAGATGCTGCAGCGGATAAATCTTGGCTCGCAATCGGCTGTGTTTATTGATGATAATCCTGTTGAGCGTGCACGAGTAAAAGAAGCGTTTCCAGAAATGTTAGTCCCGGATTGGCCTAAAGATTCGATGAATTACTCAAAGGCGCTCCATCATCTAACTTGTTTTGATACTCCCTTTGTAACTGCGGAGGACATGCAAAGAACACAACTTTATAAAGCGGAAAACAAGAGGAATGAATCGAGAAGTTCGATTCAATCAATAGACGACTGGATCTCGTCCTTGAAAACCGTTGTAACGATTGAACCTTTGACCAAAGAAAATTTGCAGAGATCAGTTCAGCTCTTGAATAAAACAAATCAGATGAATTTAACAACGAGGAGATTAAGTGATGCTGAACTGGAGCAATGGGCAAGAGAACAAAACCATAGCTTATGGACCTTCCGAGTAGCTGATAAATTCGGTGATTCGGGATTGACCGGCATTCTTAGCTTGCAATATGATGCTGCAAAAGCTGTTATTATAGATTTTCTCCTAAGCTGCAGAGTAATGGGGCGTAAAGTTGAAGAGTTGATGCTCTCACACGCCGTAAAATTTTGTAAGTCCAAGGCAATTAAATTGTTGGAAGCGCAGTTCATCGAAACACCAAAAAATAAACCTTGCAGGGAGTTTTTTCAAACCAAATCCGGTTTCTTTTTTGATGAAAATCGAAATTTATTCACGTGGAATTGTAATGAGTTGTACCCCAAAATCAATCAAATTGAGATTCAAGAGAAGATGAGTGATGAATAGTAGTTTACCGGAATTCAATTTTTTTGGAAATAATGCTGAATTAGATCACGTTGGCATTGCCGTTAGATCGATTGAATCGTTTTCTTCAACATTAGAAAAAGTTCGCGATCCGGTTCAAAAGGTTAATGTCGCTTTTTTTTCACTGCACGGTACGCGGGTAGAATTGATTGAACCGGACGGAGAAAGCTCACCCGTTAACGGGATATTGGAGAAAGGGCAGAGTCTCTATCACCTTTGTTACAAGGTTGATAATATTGATAACGCACTAGCTGCTGCAAAGCAGAACGGATTTCATCAAATAGCAAAACCGGTTGAAGCCATTGCATTTGAGAACCGAAAAATTGTTTGGCTGTTTAGTAAACTGTTTGGATTGATAGAATTGGTTGAAGGGGAATTATCGGAGTGAAACTTCATCCATTTTTGTTTTGCTCATTTCTATTAAAACTTTTTCGTTATACGGAAAGATTTTTTTAATCTCATCACTCTCCGAGACTTTCGATTCAATGAGTTCGAAGCCTAATTTTAACGATGCGTTTAACGATTTATAGTTATCTTTAAAACAGATGCCCTGAACTTTTGCGATTGATTTATCTTGTAAGTAATATCTTTTCACGCTTTCGGTCATTAATTTTGTGTACACACCCTGTCTTCTAAAATTCTCCAATACATAACCGTATTCAAACTGAATTGCCCCTTCTTCTCTTCTAAAGCTTAATTCTTTTGTGATTTTAAACTTTTCTAAAATTGCTGGAATTTTTGATTTATCTATGTAGTGCAATAAAATATTGCTGTAAAGAAGATAGCTGGAGACGCCTACCGCACCTTCCACCCAAGAACC